>ENA-OQDL01001040-OQDL01001040.1-human-gut-metagenome-genome-assembly--contig:-NODE-1040-length-15106-cov-4.665866_pt1 | contig 15106 bp, 10 predicted proteins | sample MGYA00242782_ERZ504609 | MGnify/ENA primary metagenome ERZ504609 (study PRJEB26092, sample SAMD00036320) | human gut metagenome | host: Homo sapiens | study: EMG produced TPA metagenomics assembly of... | reverse complement strand
AGAGTGTAAGACCGGAAACACCGGAGAGAATGTGGATGACCAGGCCTCCGGCAAAGTCCAGGGCTCCGAGTTTGGCCAGAAAGCCTCCGCCCCAGACCCAGTGTGCCATGGGATTATAAATGAAGAGCAGACGTTCTTCCTCATACTGGTCAAAAAGAATATGGTATGGCATAACCATCTGTGCTCTCTCGGAGATAAGGATCTTCGGAGCCGGAACACCTCTGCTTACCACTTCATTATACTCTTTGAAAAATACCGGGATATTCAGTGCAACACCGTTGCCGATCACACTTGTAGTATGATCATAAAACACACCTGACGGCAGAGTATGAAGGGCAAATTTACCATAGTTATTTACGATTGTATGACCTGCATTTGCACCACCCTGAAATCTTACGATAATATCAGCCTTCTCAGCGAGCATATCGGTAATCTTACCTTTACCTTCATCTCCCCAGTTAGCACCAACAACTGCTTTTACCATTATATAATTCCTCCTGTATTTACCGATTACTGTTTACCCGGCCTTGCAGAATGACCTGCCGGACATCATCAGGAAACAGCAACGCTTATTATCTTTATATCAGATTCTGTAATATTCCAAACCGTTATGTTAAGTATTTACTGATCAGACATTGATCTCAGCTTTCACTCCCAGAAGTTCCTTATGGGAATCGAGGATCGGCTGAACTACTGTATTTACAAATCTCTCTGTCTGCTCTTTGGCACGTCCGATATATTTCTTCGGATCCATGGATCTCTGCAGATCTTCCAGAGAAAGATTGAATGCAGGATCTGCTGCGATCAGTTCCAGCAGATTATTATCTTTGCCTTCTACCTTGACAGTCTTTCCGGCTTCCATGGAAAGCTCACGGATACGCTCATGAAGTTCCTGACGGTCACCGCCTGCTTTTACAGCATCCATCATGATATTCTCTGTAGCCATGAACGGAAGCTCTGCCATCATATGTTTCTCGATAACCTTCGGATAAACAACCAATCCATCTACAACATTAAGACAGAGGTCAAGGATTCCGTCAATAGCAAGGAAACCTTCCGGAATACTCAGACGCTTATTTGCAGAGTCATCCAGAGTTCTCTCAAACCACTGAGTTGCAGATGTGATCGCCGGGTTAAGGGCATCTACCATTACATATCTGGAAAGGGAAGCAATACGCTCACTTCTCATAGGATTTCTCTTATACGCCATTGCGGAGGAGCCGATCTGAGATTTCTCAAATGGTTCTTCTACTTCCTTCAGATGCTGAAGAAGGCGGATATCATTGGACATCTTGTGTGCACTTGCTGCAATTCCTGCAAGAATATTGGCAACACGTGTATCTACTTTACGGGAATAGGTCTGTCCGGATACCGGATAGCATTCCTTAAATCCCATCTTCTCTGCGATCATCGGATCAATCTTGTCGATAGTCTCCTGATCTCCGTCAAACAGTTCCAGAAAGCTTGCCTGTGTTCCGGTTGTACCTTTGGATCCCAGAAGCTTCATTGTTCCCAGAACATACTCCAGATCCTCCAGATCAAGCAGGAATTCCTGTGTCCAGAGTGTTGCACGCTTACCTACTGTAGTAGGCTGTGCAGGCTGAAAATGTGTAAATGCCAGAGTAGGCTGATCTTTATATTTATCTGCAAAAGCAGAAAGCTCGGCAATAACATTGACCAGTTTCTTCTTCACAAGCTTTAATGCTTCTGTCATTACAATAATGTCTGTATTATCACCTACATAACAGGAGGTTGCTCCCAGATGGATGATTCCTTTTGCTTTCGGGCACTGTACGCCATACGCATATACGTGAGACATAACATCATGACGCACCTGACGTTCACGTTCCTTTGCAACGTCATAATTGATATCCTCTGCATGTGCCTTCAGTTCATCAATCTGCTCCTGTGTAATGTTAAGGCCAAGCTCTTTCTCTGTCTCAGCAAGTGCGATCCAGAGTCTTCTCCATGTGCGGAATTTCATATCCGGGGAAAAAATATACTGCATTTCTTTGCTGGCATAACGTTCTGATAAAGGACTTACATATCTGTCTGTACTCATCTTCACTCTCCTGTTTTTTATAGGATATTATTTTTAATCCTTTTATTTCACTTCTGTACGTACGTTTTTCTCAACCACGTACGTTGAAATTATATAACATCATTCCTCTAAAAGCAACCACAAAAACCTTATCCCTGATGGAATTTACCAAGAAATTCTTTCATTCTCGCATGTTCTGATTCAAATACCTCTTTTGGACTCCCCTCAACTGCGATCAGTCCCTTATCCATAAAAATAATATGATCAGAGATATCTCTTGCAAATGTCATCTCATGAGTAACGATCACCATAGTGATGTGTTCTGCTGCCAGATCTTTGATTACCTTAAGAATTTCACTCGTAAGCTCCGGATCAAGGGCAGAAGTAGGCTCATCAAAAAACAGGATCTTCGGATTCATACATAATGCTCTGGCAATAGAGACACGCTGCTGTTGGCCGCCGGAAAGCTGAAACGGATATGCATTCTCTCTGTCTGCAAGTCCCATCTGCTTTAACAGAGTTCTTGCCTGTGCATAAACCTCTTCTTTCTTTCTCTTCTGCACTCTGATTGGAGCATCTGTGATATTTTTCAGTACGGAAAAATGGGGGAAAAGATTAAAGTTCTGAAATACCAGTCCCACATCCCCCTGCTTGATGATCTCACCGCTGTCCGGTGTCTCAAGACCGGTGGCACAGCGGAGAAGTGTGGATTTACCGGAACCGGAAGGTCCGATAATACTAAGAACCTCACCCTCCTCTACCTGAAGTGAAATGTCTTTTAATACTTCAAGGCTGCCGAAGCTCTTCTTTATGTTTTTCATTTCAAATAATACCATAGCAAATATTCCTCTTAAATTAAATAATGTCAGAGTCAAAAAATATTTTATAACCCCAGCCGCCTGTCAGCGATAATAATTCAGTTTTTTCTCAATCTTATCCATTACAATCGCAACAAGAAGATTGAACACAAAATAAAAAACAGCAGCGATCACAAAAGGCATCATAGTCGTCTGTGCACTTGCAATCTGTTTTGCAATTGTAAACATCTCCGAAACAGCAACAACAAATGCCAGTGACGTATCCTTTACCAGTGTGATAACCTCATTTGTCACAGATGGAAGGATTCTCTTGATCACCTGCGGCAGGATGATCCTGAAAAATGTCTGGGCTTTGCTGTATCCCAAGATCTTTGCAGCCTCATACTGTCCCGCTGAAATAGATTCGATTCCTCCTCTGTAAATCTCCGCAAAATATGCAGCATAGTTAATACTGAATGCAATAAACACAGCGATCAGGCTATATCCCATGGAAATACGGATTCCAAAAATAAAGTATGGTCCGAAATACACAACCATCAATTGCAGCATTAACGGGGTTCCACGCATAACTGATATGTAGGCAGACACAATTCCACGTATCGCCGGATTCTTGGACATTCTGCCAAAGCAGATCAGAAGTCCCAGCGGAAGTGAAAAAAGTAATGTCACTACAAAAATCTCTACAGAAACTACCATACCACTGGCAAGCTGCTGCAGCATTACACTTAAAGACATAAGCTTTCCTCCTGAAAAATTTCTCCTGTACAGTAAGAAAAGAGGGTGCACAAAATGTACCCTCCATTCCTTTATAATGCGGACAGCCTGCACAGATCTGTCCTCTTGTATCATAACTGTTTTTGTTCCGGCTGACTATTCAGCATCTTTCGCTGTATCAGCTGTATCTTCTTTTGCTGTGTCTGCATCGGAAGCATCATCCTCTGCTGCATCATCTTTTTTATCATCAGATTTCTCATCATCTCCAATGCAGAGCATATCTGCTACTTCATACTTCTCAGCAAGTTTATCAACTTCACCTGCATCATAAAGTTTCAGAACTTCTTCCCATACAGTATCTTTCAGCTCATCGTTACCCTTCTTAAAGCCGATTCCATACTCTTCGCTCTGGATTGGCTCGTCAAGGATCACATATTTGCCTTCTTCTCTCTGGGAAAGCTGATATTTGGCAACACCGATATCTACTGCGATGGCATCTGCAGCGCCGGAATCCAGATTCATGAATGCTGTATTGTAATCAGGATTCTCTGTCAGTGATGCAAAGCTTGCTGTAAGATCCTTATTATCATCGCTGTTTAATGCATCCAGTGCTGCGGAAGCGGCCTGAACTACTACATTCTTGCCTGCCAGGTCATCCAACTTCTCAATCCCTGAATCGGCTGCAACAACCATCACCTGCTCATTGTTCAGATATGGATCTGACCATGTATAGTCATCCTCACGTCCGTTAATGGTAAATCCGTTCCAGATACAGTCAATAGAACCGGAATTCAGTTCCATATCCTTGGAATCCCAGTTGATCGGTTTCTTTACAAGTTCCCATCCGAGATTGTCGCATACTTCCTGTGCAAGGTCAAGGTCAAAACCAACATACTCTCCATTATCGTCTTTATATCCGAAAGGAGGATACTGTGCATCAAATCCTACAGTTAATGTCTTACTGTCAGCATCTGCATATACAGAAACAACACCCGTCATCATAGAAGCTGCCATAACTCCTGCCATGAGTACTGCTAAAGATCTCTTTTTCATGATAAATATCTCCTCTTTATCTGTTTTGTTATTTATCACACAGCCACTCTACCATGTGAAAGTATGTGTTAATCCTATCACACACCTCCGCCTCTGTCAAGAGTAAGTTATGAACCTGTACTTCTGTGATAATCTTTCATAAGTCTCTCCAGAAGGGCATCCAGATTTTTTTCATCTGTTTTCTCTTCCGGTACAGACTCGAAAGCTTTCAGAGACTGCCTGATTTCTTCTTTTATATCTTTCTTCAGTTCTTCATCTACTTCAAGTTCTTCCATAACCTTATCATAATCTGTCTTATCATGAACACTGCTATATGCTATGATATAAGCTTTTAAGGCATCTTTTGAATGTGCTTCTCTGTATGATTCCAGAAAACATTCCTGTGCTTTTTCCATCTGAAAAAGATAACTGTATGCACAGCCAAGATTATAGCGCACTGAAGCTGCGAATCCTTTTCTCTGCTCAGACAGATCCTCTCTTTCCAGGAGTTTCTGGTATACCCGGATGGCGTTCACATACATTCCGTTTTCTGTCAGTGCATCTCCCTTTCTCTTCTGACGGACTGCCGCTTTTTCTTTTCCATAAGTCACAATCCTGCTGTTAAAGCCTTTCATCTCCTCATAGGTAAGGTAATTGATCTCCTTGAAAACAGGATAGATCATCTCTTCCACACTTACATTTCTCTCCAGATTCTGTTTCAGCTTTGCAGCCAGATGCACAAGTTCAAGCTCATCTCTGAGCCAGTTGCATAATTCTTCATTAAAAACAGTATGATCAGCAAGGTAAAGATTGTGGTACAGATAATAACAGAGTTCTTCTATAGAATAAATATTCATACTGATATTCTCTATAAAATAAGGACGCTGTGCTTTTTTTGTCTGACATAAAATATATCCGCTCATTGCTCCATCTCCTTTACCATTCTACTGTCTCTGTCCAGGTTTTCCCACTGGAAGGGAACATTTCTCCGAATCCCAGATCTGTAACCGTCACTTTACATTCTGTAGATGAGATATACTGTAATTCCAGCCGTAATCTGGTAGTCTTGTCCGGACGCAACGGAATACCGGGCAGCATCATTCCTACCCTTCTTTTCTCCGGTCTGTGGTACGTGCTTACAATAAACACAAGCTCCTCTGTATCATCAAGAATAAATTCACAGGATGCCTTACTGTCATACCAGTTATTTCCTGCCTCGATCAGCGGATAATAGGTAGGAGAACCCATCACTCTCATTTCCATCCCCACATCAGCCATAACCAGAGAATCGCTTAAAAAGCGATATCCCTTTAATGCCTTGTTTTCTGTTTTCTCTTTTCCTGCAGCGCAGGCACCCTTTGCAAAAAGATTATTTCCATAAAAAACCTTTCTTTTCTGATAACAGAGTAACCTTACAGACTGCTCTGCCCAGTCCTGTGAAAATCCATCTCCTGTGATCTGAATGCTGGAAAACAGATCTCTGCCAAGTGTTTTCTGGACAAACTTACCGAATTCTGAATCTCTCTCCTGTCCCTCAGCAGGAAGTTCTGTCTCCACAGCTTCTTCCAGTTTTACAGTGACAGGCTTTGTTGCACCGTTCATTGTCATCTTGCGAAAAGACACGTTCTCCGGTGTAAAGGCATACCATCCCACACTGCGGTTCCAGGTTTCTCTTTTCTGTGAGAGCACATAATAATAGAAGCTTTCCCCATAATCCAGCAGCATATATTTCTCATGTGGAAATCCAATTATCTCAAATGCTTTCTGGAAATTCTCAACCTGAATTTCCGTCAGCCCGGGCAGTGTCACCGCTACACATTTAGTATTTTTGACCAGTTCTGCCACTCCCAGAAATTTAAGCATTCCCTGCAGAAACTGAGCCAGGATCTCCCATGGTGCAAGTTCCTGTCCTTCCACCAGCACAGAATCACTTTTTTCACAGATTCCATAGACATCATCGATCATGATCCCGCCCTTTTCCCGGACAAAGTATTCTGCTTCCAGTCCTACACAATAATCCTTCTGCTCCGGTCTCCAGCACAGAATACAGGGAGCCTCATACTGATTTCCACCCGCTTTCATAGAAAGAGAACGTGCCTCGTCTCCTTTTCTGTCATAATAACATATCTGAGAATACTCTTTGCCAAAATCAATTCCCACGATCAAATCACGAATTTCGTTCATTTGTTCCTCCCGGTTTCAGGACAATCTGTTCCTGCTCTTCTTTCTCGATCACAAACATCTTCTTCACATACTGTTCCTGGCGAAGATACTTCTTCACCTGTGAAAACACTTCTTTCTTTTTATCCAGTCTGCGTGCAGAGAGCATCTGATTGATCATATGATATTTGCTTACAGGTGTACCCTCAATCTTATTCATTGTAAGTACCCTCTCCTGTGTCCGATTTACCCGCTCTCCTGTTACTGATTCAAAATAATACCGCAATGTCTCCCCGTAGAACAATGTAAATGATTTTGCAAAAATACCTTCATATAAATCACGCAAAGGCTCTGTCTGATATTTCACCTGATTTCCGAGGCCTGCATCCAGTGCATAATAGAGTGTCACCTTTGCAGACGGATCTGCATGGTATTCCACAAAGGTTTTATCATCCAACTGATAGGGACTTAAGACAGATACCGGAAGTTTCCCGAAGAACGCAAAGTACATTCCCTGTTTCACACATTTCTGAAGAATCTCCTCTGCATTGCAAAGCTGTTTTTTCTCCAGTTTTTTTTCTTTGGAATACGCTTCCAGAAGAGCAAGACTGCATACAAAATCAACCGGCCATTTCTCATCATAAGCCCGCTCCAGCAGACTTCTTACAAAAACACTCATCGGATATTCTTTTACAAATGCACCATATGCAGTCTGCGTAAGATATGCTCCTGTAATACGTTCCTTTCCGCTGTGATGAACATAATCCTCCAGGATCTTCTCTCCCTCTTTCCTGTAATCAGAAGTAAACATCAGAAGGCCAAGAAGCTTCTCTTCCAGTTCATAAGTATCCATCTCAAAGCCCTGCGCACTTTTCCATACAGATATCAGTTCATCTACAGGACCAAATCTGTATTCCATAAGATACTTCAGGATCACTTCATCATATTTTCCGCGTCTGTATACATCCGATGCAAGGGCAAGCAATTCGTCATCCTCCTCCATCTCACATCTTGTCAGCATTCTGCTGGTCAGCTTCAGCTGGCTCTCTATGCGGATTCCTTCATATCCGAATTGGGAAACAATGGACATTGCCTGCTGATACATTCCTCTGGAGATCAGTACTTCCAGAAGAGCTGTTCTGTCTACAGCCGCATATTTCTTATAGTCCATCTGTCTCAGATAATTATCTGCTTCTTCTGCTCTGGTGTGTTCGGAATAATAAGAAAGCAGCTTCTTTCTGATACATTTCTGATATTCATCTGAAAATTCCTCTGACTCCGGGATCCTCTGGAATGCCTGAAGATTCTCCGGTTTCAGTTCTGTATGCTCACTGCAGTGAAGTACCAGTCCCGGCTCTTCAATATGAAAACCAAGAACCTTATCTGTCAGTTCACGCTCATCGAATAATTTCTTGATATTATAATCTACTGTTGATACATATCTTCTCTGCTTCCCATCCTGAAACAGGATCACCGCATCATCTGTATAAATTCTTGGATAAGCTACGCCTTGGATACATGGGTAAATTTCTTCTTCCCTGAGCTGTTCATGGCGCACGATCACATAGCGTATCTTCTTATCATCACAGTACAGTCTGTGTGTAAACAGCTTCTGCGCGAGCAATTTTGCCTGTCCTTCTGTTTTGGGATTGCTTAAAAATTCCTGATAAAGGACCGCATAATTCTCATTCATCCGTCCTTCTTTCGCCTTGCGCATGGCAAAAATCTTCATATGATCCCTGTAATCCGCATATGTCTGTGGCTGACGGCCTCTGTTTCCCACAATACTTGCATAAATAAATGCCTTTTTATCATCTGCAAGAGAAGTATTATTATAGGTAAAATACATCAGAAGGGGCTTTGGAAGTTCTCTCTGATAAGATGTATCCATTGTTTCCACATAATATTCATATATCCTTGTCAGACGGATCCCTTTCTCCACTGCCAGGGAAAACCATCTGAAATATTCCGGTTTTCTCGGATTTCCAAGCATGATATATCTGCAGATTGCTTCCAGCGTATCATCGGATTCAAAAGCATCGTATCCCATTGCCAGTGCTCTGTACATACTGGTACAAAATTCTCTCTCATACCCTGTAAGATAGGCAAATCTCATCACCAGCTCTTCTGTCAGAAGACCTTTCTCTCCCGCAAATAAAAATACCTGTGTCCAGAAACTGCTCATTCTGTGAAGAAGTGTTGTATCACTGCTTATATAATTCCATGCTTCCAGATACAGAAACGGACTCGTGCAGCCTTTCTCAAAAAGTTCCTCCATCATAAATACTAGCCTTGAAGGGGAACCCTTATCCTCCGGATTCATCTCCAGCCAGAGTTTGAACAACAGGAAACTGTCTTCCTTCTGCAGAAAGAAATTGTACAGACGTCTTATCGCCTGTTCTCTGTCTTTGTGCAATCCTGTAAGAACGCAGAGATAAAGGTAAGCACCTGCCAGTTCCAGATTCTCTCTGACAAAGTTCTGATGTTTAAATTTCTTCAGGATTTCTCTTGCCTGCTCATCCTTTTCTTCCATATGAAGAATGTATGCTTCATACATCTGATATTCCGGATAATCACAGCCTTCTTCCCTTAACTGATTAAGGACAAATCTGCTGCTGCCGATCCATGTCTTACTGTCCATTCTTTTGCAGGAGTATTCTGCAAGGTCACGTAACAGTTCCAGCTTATGCCGTTTCACATGAATCTCTGTTTTGAGCTGCACTTTCGATTCCATGGATGCAGTGATCTGATAAGTCAGCTGCTGATAAGGACTCTTCACAGTGATCTCACCAAACTGACGTCCTTTTTTCAGCTTTTCTTTACGGATTACATATTCCACCTGATAATAGCTTCCTATAAAATCCTCATCTGTGACCACATGCCTGGAAACTTCCAGAAAATCGCCTTTCGCCTCTACCTCCAGCCTGAGATGTCCCCATCCGCTCCTCTGGACTGCAAAAGTTTCGCGGACAGATTCACTGATATCATAGAAGCTGTTCTGATCTGCCTTCAGTTCAATTTTTACAGGATCCTTTTTTCCCGTTCCGATCAGAAACTCTTCTACATGCTGAAATGTCACAGGCTGTTTTGAGAGTCCCTTATAAAGAGCTTTCTCTTTCTGTCCGGCATTTCTTAACAGAAGTTCAAATCTGCGGTCTGTAAAAACACGATATGCTTCTTTAAAATCGTCCTTTGCAATATTCACAAAGGTATCCATATCCGGTACATCTCCGGCTGCACTTTTCAGTTCTGCTTTCTCTGTCTGAATAAGAAATGGCAGCTTATATTCTCCAATGTCTGTGGTGAAACAAAGCCATCCCTCATGTCTCTCACCCGGGTGCATCCCCGCACCGTCAATTCCATACTGCAGTCTCACCGTAGTTCCCGAAAATTTCTCGGTTCCCGGTACCACGCGCCTGTTGGAAGATGTAATATATCCACGTATTTTCTGATTATCCTCTGTTCCGAAATACAGTTCCCCTTTGTACACATCACCTGCTTTCAGAGTCACTTCTATTTTGTCCTGCGAAAAAAGGAGCTGCGGATGTTCATGTCTGAAATTTCCACTTAATAGTTCTTCTATCGTCTTTTTCAAAATTGTTCACCTTATATCCTTGCTTAAATTACAGAGCTACTGTTCACAAGCCTATTGCATTTAATTATACACCACAAAACACATCCGCGCAACAATCCGCTCTTCAGCTTTTTCGTTACTGTTCACTCCGTTCACAGTAACGTAGCCAAAATTCATTCCAAATTGCCTGCGGCAATGGAATTTTGGCTTGTATGTCTCGGGATAGTGGTGTGTGAACAGTAACGCTTTTTCTCCTTAATTTAATATTGCGCACAGTTAAATTGTCTTATATAATAAAATATATCTTATGATTAGAGCAGATAATTTCTTCATTGTACATTATTTATCAGAAATAAGTATCTGCTCATAAAGAACGGAGGTGCTCTATGAAAAAATTAAAAGTATTTTCTATCTCAGCAATTCTTATTGCTATCTGTTGCTCTTTTTTATTTTCAGCTTCAGTATCCGCAGCATCAAAAAAACGTAACAAATTTGACCACAAACCCAGCGGAAACATTTATTACTATGATGAAAACGGACATACTGTAAAGGGACTTGTCACGATCCGCGGAAAGAAATATTATTTTAATGAAAAGGGAATCCAGCAAAACGGCTGGCAGAAGATCAAGGGAGATTATTATTTCTTCCAGATCCGCAACGGCTGTTATGCCTCCATGGTAACTTCCCGGCGTGTAAATGGCATTTATCTTACCAAAAGTGGAAAAGCACGCTATAACAGTGAAGAAAAAAGAAAACTGAACCTTATGGTCACAGCTAACCAGGTCATGCGTCGTGTGACCAAAAGAAATATGTCCAAACCAGAGAAATTATGGAGATGTTATCTGAAGGCAGTCAGCTACGGATACGGTGGCACCGGCAATGACTACGATTTCCGTTACTATTACTCAAACTGGGATGTCAGCTATGCGGAGGATATGTTCTACCGGGGGCATGGCGACTGTTTCGCTTTTGCATCTGCATTTGCTTACCTGGCTAACGCAGTCGGATTTGAAGCCAAGGTTATCTCATCAGGCGGTCATGGATGGGCTGAGATCAAAGGAGAAGTCTGCGATCCGAACTGGGCAAAAGGCACAGGACATATCGAAAGATATTACCGTATGAGTTATGACCTCAGCGGTGTAGACGGACGTCCCTATTATAGAGGAAACAGGGCGTATGTAATTACAATCTGATCTCATCCGGACATTTTCTGACATATCAGGCAGATAAAACTATACGCTTCGCTGCCTGATTTATAGTAATCCTCTAAAATAACGCATCTTAATCCAAAAAGTTCCGGGTATCTGTATCTGCCAGATGTCCCGGAACTGTTACTGTTCACTCCGTTCTCAGTAACGTTGCCAAAATTCTCTATCCTGAGTTGACTTTCCTTTCTTTATATCGTATCATTAAATATTATTCATTCAAAAATATTTTTAAGAAAGAGGTTATCATCCATGCAGGATAACAAAAATTTTCTGGGCACAGAACCTGTTGGAAAGCTTCTTTTAAAGCTATCCATTCCAACAGTGATCGCCCAGCTCATCAACATGCTTTATAACATTGTAGACCGTATTTACATCGGCCACATCCCGGGGGAAGGCAGCCTGGCACTTACCGGTGTGGGAGTCTGTATGCCCATCATCATGATCGTCTCCGCATTTGCGGCACTGGTCAGTTCCGGCGGCGCACCAAGGGCTTCTATTTACATGGGAAAACAGGAACATGACTCTGCCGAAAAGACTTTAAGTAACTGTTTTATACTTCAGATTATCATTTCTATTATTTTAACGATTATTTTACTTCGCTGGGGCAAGAATCTGTTGCTGGCTTTTGGTGCCAGTGAAAATACCATCCAATATGCAGTCGACTATCTGCATATCTATGCTTTCGGTACACTTTTTTGTCCAGTTGACGCTCGGAATGAATGCATTTATTACGGCACAGGGATTTACTTCTGTTTCTATGATTTCTGTCCTGATTGGTGCGATCTGCAACATTACTTTAGACCCGGTTTTTATTTTTGCTTTTCATATGGGTGTAAAAGGTGCTGCACTTGCAACCGTTCTTTCACAGGCTGTTTCTACTATCTGGGTCGTACTCTTTCTTTGCGGTAAAAAAAACACAGATTCACATTCGAAAGGACTATCTGCCTTTAAAAGCAACTATTATTCTTCCCTGTATTGCACTTGGACTCGCTGCTTTTATCATGCAGGCAAGTGAAAGTATTGTAGCAGTTTGCTTTAATTCTTCACTTCTCCGCTACGGTGGGGATATTGCAGTTGGAGCTATGACCATTTTAACCAGTGTTATGCAGTTTGCCATGCTTCCTTTACAGGGAATTGCACAAGGTGCACAGCCAATTTCCAGCTATAATTACGGTGCTAAAAATGCAGAACGCGTAAAGAAGACATTTCGTATTCTTTTAACGACCTGCCTGACGTATTCCATCGCACTCTGGATGTCCGTACAACTGATTCCAAAAGTATTTGTAGGTATTTTCACCTCCGACGCAGACCTTGTCAACTTTACTGCGCCTATGCTGAAAATTTATCTTGGCGGTCTGTTTTTATTTGGAATTCAGATTGCCTGCCAGATGACTTTTACTTCTCTTGGTAAAGCTGTAAATTCTATTATCGTTGCGGTTGTTCGAAAATTTGTATTACTAATTCCGCTGATTTACCTGATTCCGCACCTTGTATCCAATCCAGTTATCGGTGTTTATATGGCAGAACCGATCGCAGATATCATTGCGGTACTCTTTACTTCTGCGCTGTTTTCTTTTCAGTTTAAAAAAACAATTGCAGAAATTCAAAACTGAATTTTAATGAAAGGAACTTACCATGAATACACTAAAGAAATTCATTCACTACTATGGTCCGTATAAAACGGTCTTTTTTATTGACCTTCTCTGTGCAACTATCATTAGTCTTGTGGATCTCTCTTATCCACAGATTCTTCGGACTGCAACAAAAACACTCTTCACGCAGGATAAAAGCATCATTCTTCATGCCCTTCCATGGCTTGGCATCGGATTACTTTTAATGTACATAATTCAAAGTTTTTGCAAATATTATGTCAGCTATCAGGGACACATGATGGGAGCTAACATGGAACGGGATATGCGTCAACAACTCTTTGACCATTACGAAGAATTATCTTTTTCTTATTACAGTCAAAATAATTCCGGTCAGATGATGAGTAAACTGGTCAGTGACCTGTTCGACATCTCTGAATTTGCACACCATGGACCTGAAAATCTTTTTATTTCACTAGTCAAAATTATCGGAGCTTTTATTTTTCTCTTTTTTATTAATAAAAAACTTGCTCTGCCTTTGATTCTGCTTGTAATTGTGATGTTTCTCTTCTCTTTTCATCAGAATCATAAAATGCAGCAAACCTTTATGGAAAACAGAAGAAAAATCGGTGATGTGAATGCAAGCCTGCAGGATACTTTATCCGGAATCCGAGTGGTACAGTCTTTCACAAATGAAGAGATTGAAAAAGAAAAATTTCAGAAAAAGCAATCACGCCTTTCTTGTTTCCAAAGACAATAAACTACAAGTGCATGGGGGAATTTATGAGTTCCAATCTGTTCTTCCAGGGCATGATGTACCTTATCACCTTAATCTATGGAGGTTATCTGATTGCCAATCATGAAATGTATCCTGCTGACCTTGCCATGTATGCCCTGTATATCGGAATTTTCATCAGTCCAATCCAGATCTTGGTAGAATTGATGGAAATGATGCAAAAAGGATTCTCTGGTTTCCGCCGTTTTCTTGACGTCATGGAAACTGTTCCGGAAATTCAGGATAAACCAGACGCAGTAGAACTTACAAATGTAAAGGGACATGTCTGCTATAAAGATGTGACGTTCCACTATAACGATGATGAAGCAACCGTACTTTCTCATGTGTCTATTGATATCCCTGCCGGAAAATCTGTCGCACTGGTCGGTCCCTCTGGCGCAGGAAAAACAACTATCTGTTCTCTGCTTCCCCGTTTTTATGATGTAACAGGTGGTCAAATCACTAGTGATGGACAAGATGTCCGCTCTCTTACCTTAAAGAGTCTGCGAAGTCAGATTGGTGTTGTTCAGCAGGATGTTTATCTGTTCTCCGGAACCATTCGTGAAAATATTGCTTACGGAAAACCAGATGCATCAGAAGAAGAAATCATTACGGCTGCAAAATGCGCCAATATTCATGAATTTATCATGGAACTGCCAGAACAGTATGATACCTTTGTCGGCGAACGTGGTGCAAGGCTTTCCGGTGGTCAGAAACAGCGCATCTCTATTGCACGTGTATTCTTAAAGAATCCTCCAATTCTGATTCTTGATGAGGCTACGAGTGCTTTGGATAATGAAAGTGAACGCTGGATTCAGCGCAGTCTCGAAGAACTCTCGAAAGATCGCACGACCATTACTATTGCCCACCGCTTGTCTACTATCAAAAATGCAGACGAAATTATTGTTCTCACAGAAAATGGAATTGCAGAACGTGGAACACATGAAAGTCTGCTTAAGAATAACGGAATTTATGCTGGTTATTACAATCTTTCTAACTAATCAAAATTATATCTGATTTCCAGCTATATTCAAAAATCCGAGAGCCATTCTATCACTTTAGCTCTCGGATTTTATTTTTCTCTCTATAATAGACAAGCGGATATTCGCAATTGAAGCAGGGGACTTACTTGATTTGGTTAAACTACCGCATTTCTTTTTTCTGAAAAAACTACGGTCAACTTGTCAATCACTTT
>ENA-OQDL01001039-OQDL01001039.1-human-gut-metagenome-genome-assembly--contig:-NODE-1039-length-15107-cov-5.272563_pt1 | contig 15107 bp, 10 predicted proteins | sample MGYA00242782_ERZ504609 | MGnify/ENA primary metagenome ERZ504609 (study PRJEB26092, sample SAMD00036320) | human gut metagenome | host: Homo sapiens | study: EMG produced TPA metagenomics assembly of... | reverse complement strand
CACATGGTCGATAATGATGCCGTTCTGAATGCGGTGACCTTCCATCAGGCCTGGAACCGTCCTTGGGGTGAGCGGTTCGTATCCGGGCAGTTCGTCGCCCACCACGGTGCTTTCGAGGGCCATGCGCACGAGCATGCCGTTCTTGACCTGTTCGAAGTAGGCGGCACGCGGGTCGTCGTCCACGTCCACGGCGATTTCGTTGACGCGCGGCAGCGGGTGAAGCACGGCCATGGACGGCTTGGCGAGCTGCAGCTTCTCTTCGTCGAGAATGTAGGTGTCGCGCAGGCGCAGGTAGTCGTCTTCGTTGAAGAAACGTTCTTTCTGCACGCGGGTCATGTACAGCACGTCGAGGTCGCCGATCACGGAGGCCAGGTCGCGCACTTCCACGTAGGAGCAGCTGTCGGTGGCGTTGATGCGGTCGATCACGTACTGCGGGGTCTTGAGCTCGTCCGGGCTGATGAGCACGAAGCGCACGTTGCCGAAGCGGCACAGGGTCTCGATCAGGGAGTGCACGGTGCGGCCGAAGGTCAAATCGCCGCACAGTCCCACGGTCAGGTCGGTGATGCGGCCGAAGCGCGACTGCAGCGTGGCCAGGTCGGCCAGCGTCTGCGTGGGGTGCATGTGGCCGCCGTCGCCGGCGTTGATTACCGGCACGGATGCGGCGCGGGAGGCCACCAGCGCGGCACCCTCCTTCGGGTGACGGATGGCGACCACGTCCACGTAGTTGGACACGGTCTTCAACGTGTCGGCGATGGATTCGCCCTTGGTCACGGAGGCCAGCTGCGCGCCGGCGAATCCGATGACCTTGCCGCCGAGACGTAGCATTGCGGTCTCAAAGCTCAGGCGCGTACGGGTGGAGGGCTCGTAGAACAGCGTGGCCAGCACTCGCCCATCGCAGGTATGGGCAATCTCTTTGCGGTGGGAATCGATGTATTCGGCCTTATGCAGCAGGTCGAGAATCTGGTTTGTAGACAGGCCGTCCAGCGTTACGACGCTTTTGCCGACCATTGGCGTTTCTTCAGACAAGGCTCACCTTTTCGCTCGTGGTTTTCAGGTGGCCACCCTTGCGTGACCTAATCTAACTTACGCCATTTTTCGGACAGCCGCATTCACCGAGTGTCCACCTGAAAATCCAACGAATATGCTGCCTTATCGCTGCGCGCGGCGTCGATTTCGTTCCAGTCGCGGTGCGATCACGTGCATACGCGGGCGAGGGGCGGTTTGCGGCTGCTGCGTTGCGGCGGAGGCCGTGGCGGTGGTTGCCGCAGCCGCCTCGCCTTCGGTCTTCCCATAGAACAAGCGCTGGCATACGTCACGGCATTTGCGCATCACGGCCAGCAGGTCGTTCTCGAAATGCTGGCCGCGGTGGGCGCCGTAGCCGAGGTAGACGGCGATGCCGCCCAGCGAATAGATGTCATCAGGCAGAATATCGGCCTGGTTGGCGCGCCCGCTCCACAGATAGCTGCCGTTGCGGGCCGCGGTGCACAACGTCCATGCCTTGCGCAGCTGAATCGCGTCGATAGCGCTGATGAGCTTCTTGGCTTCCAGCACGTCCAATGCCTCCAGCGTGCCGTTGACGCGCAGATCTTTGATATCGCCGGCGTGCTGGAGCTGCATGAGTTGCACGGTCCATTCCACGTCAGACAAGCCGCCCTTGCCGAGCTTCAGATGCCGTTCACGGCGCACGCCGCGCGGCAGACGCTCGGCTTCCATGCGGGCCTTGAGCTTGTGGATGTTCTGTAATTCTGCTTCAGTCAGTTCCGTGGTCGGGTAGCGCAGCGGGTCGGCGATGTTGATCAGGAAGTCCCGCGCCAGTTCAGCGTCGCCGGCCGCGTACCGGGCGCGCAGCAGCGCCTGGCGCTCCCAGGTCGAAGCCCAGGATTCGTAGTATTCCTCGCAGGAGGCATAGGAGCGCACGAGCGGGCCGTTCTTGCCTTCCGGGCGCAGGTCCAGGTCGAGTTCGATCTTGGGTTCCAGCGTCGTCGGTCCTTGCAGGATGTTGCGCAGGTCTTCCACGACCTTCTTGGCGAAGGCGTTGGCTTGGCCGTCGTCGGCATCGTCGGCCGGACGGTAGATGAGAATGGCATCCGCATCGGAGCTGAAGTTCACTTCGCGCCCGCCGTAACGGCCCATGGCGATGACGGTGATGCCGGCCGGCGCGGTTTCGACGCCGAACTCGGCAATCTGGTGGCGCACGGCCCAGGTCAGGGAGGCATCGATGATCGCGTCATACACGTCGGTCATGGCCTTGAGACTGTCGGAGTCGCTGATCACACCGCTCATCCAAGACAGGCCGATGCGTTCGATTTCGTGGCGGCGCATGGCGCGCATGGAGGTGGCGAACTCGTTGATGTTCGAGCCGAAACGTTCCAGCGCCGAGCCGGTCTGCACGTCCAAGGCCTCGCGCGTGCGGGCCTGCAGATTGTCGTCGTCGCCAAGCCAGCTGATCGATTCGACCGACTTGTTGAGCGCGTCGCCCAGGAATCGTGAGTTGGACAGGATGTGGCACAGGCGCTGGGCGGCGGAGGTGGAGTCGCGCAGGAAGCCGAGGTAGCCGGATTCGGTGCCGAAGTTCTCCTCCAGTTTGCGCCAGTTGAGCAGGCCCATGTCCGGGTTCTGGCCCTCGCCCAGCCACTGCAAGACGGCGGGCAGAATGATGCGGTTGATTTTGGCCGCGCGCCCCACGCCGGCGGTGAGCGCCTGCACGTGGCGGATGGCGGCGTCCGGGTCGCCGAAACCGATGGATTCGAATCGTTCCTGTGCTGCCTCGACGCTCAGGACGATCTGGTCGTTCTCCATCTGGGCGTTGACCGGCAGCATCGGGCGATAGTAGATGTCGAGGTGCAGGTGGCGTACTTCGCGGCGGGTGTCGTCGTACTTGTCGACGAGTTCTTCCGGGTGCAGGCCGAATGCGCGGGCGAGTCGGCGCAGCTCCTGGTTCTGGTTGAGCTCGTCCACGTCGATGTCGCGCTTCTTTTCGAGGCCTCCGACCGAGGCCCGGCCGAGGTCCGGGAACAGGTGCGTGCGCTTCAGGGACCAGATCTGCTGGCGATGTTCCATCACGCGCTCGAAGCGGTAGTCCTGGGACATGCGCACGGCCTGCTTGCGCGAGACATAGCCGCCTTCGGACAGGCGCTGCAGCGAGTCGAGCGTGTTGCTGGTGCGCAGCGATTCGTCGGTGCGGCCGTGTACGAGCTGGAGCATCTGCACGGTGAATTCCACATCGCGCAGACCGCCGCGGCCGAGCTTAATCTCGCGGTCCTTCAGGGGCGCGGGAATCAAATCCTCCACGCGCTTGCGCATTTTCTGGCAGTCGTAGACGAAGTTCTTGCGCTTGGATGCGCTCCACACGAACGGCCGGGTCATGTCCATGTAGGCCTGACCGAGGTCGGGGTCGCCGGCCACCGGGCGGGCCTTGAGCAGCGCTTGGAACTCCCAATTCTCGGCCCACTGCTCGTAATAGTTCTTGTGCGAGGAGAGCACGCGCACCAGCGCGCCGTCCTTGCCTTCCGGGCGCAGGCCGCCGTCGATCTGCCACAGCGGCTGCTCGGCCACGCCCATGATGGCGGACTGGCAGACGCGCTGCAGCATGGTGCCCATCTTGGTGCCCACGCGAATCAGCGTCTGATGGTCCACATCCTTGTCGGCCGGTTCGACCACGTAGATGAGGTCCACGTCGGAGACGTAGTTCAGTTCCTGTGCGCCGAGTTTGCCCATGCCGATGATGGTGAAGCGCACGTGCTCGCTGCCCTCGGTTTCGTGGCGGGCGATGGCCAGCGCGCCTTCGAGCGCCGCGTCCGCGAGGTCGGACAGTTCGCGGCTGATGGTCGGTTGGATGGAGGTCGGGTCGTCCGCCACGGCATCCTGGGCGATGATGGCGGCCAGTTGGTTCCGGTAGCTGGAACGCAGGGCCGTGGCCGCTTCGGCCAGATCCTTGGAGGCGACGGGCATGGCCGGTTCGTCCGGGTCCGCGCCGACCGCCTTGAGCAGACGTGCACGGCGTTGCGCGTGATTGAACAGATGGCTGTTGCAGTTGTCGACTGCTGCCGCCTCCACAAGCTGCGGCTTGAAGCGCATGAACTTGCCCATCGCGTCGGAGACGCCGAGCACCGTGACCAGACGCTTCAGGGCGTCGTTGTCGGGGATGACGTGTTCCAGATCGCGCTGGCTGGATTGCATCGCGTTGACGATATCCACGAAATTGCTCAATGCCATATCGGGGTCGCAGGCGTGGGCCAGCGCGCTCAGCAGTTCGGCGCATCGCTCATCGGGAATGTCGTCCGCCTTGAGCTGGTCGAACAAGGCGCGGGCCTTGTCGAGGTCTTGCAGACCTGCCCTGATGAGGTCCATGGAGCTGGGTTTGAAGATCGACGATTCCATAAGATTCCACTATATACGCTCATGCCCTCCGAATGGGGCATGAGCCGGGAAGGAGTCATCGGGCGACGCTGATGAGCTCCGAGGAATCCATATCGTAATCGGCCATGGCGTAGGAACGGATGGCGGGGTCATCATAGGTGTTCATGTAATAGGTGTTGGTCTTGGACGAATATCCGCTGGTGAACAGCGTGCGTTCGAACTGGCCGTCGCCCATCTTCGCCATGCCGTCCACCATCTGCACGGAGCCGAGGGTGTGGAACAGGCGCGACACATTGGCGGCTTCATCGTTCTGCTGCGGGTAATGCGCGTTGGTGTAGGCCACACGAACGAAGCGCGACGGGGAACTCACGTCGCCCGGGATGCCATGCATGCCCACACCCGCACCCCAGGCGGTCAAGGAGGCCTTGCCCCATGAAGTCGGTTCGGCCATCTCGTTGCTGACGCACATGTAGTTGCGCAGGTTTTCCATATGGAAGTCGAACGTCGGCTGATTGGTCAGCACATCGACGTCATCATGATGCACGTGCATGCCATCGGCCATCTGCTCGACGACGATGCTGCGCTTGCCGTCGCCGATGAACCAGTGCAGCAGAGACTCCTGCTGTCCCGGCACGATCTGGGAGACGAGCGTCACGTTCCTGAGCGCCTCCTCGACCTCGTCGACGGAGTCGAAATTACGCGCCACCCACAGCGGAAATTCGAACGTGGCGACGTTTTCCGTGCCTTCGACCGGTTCGTGGACGAACGAGGCGTAGCCGGGGAAATTCAAGCCGGCGATGGCCAGACCATGTTCATTGGCGCAGTCGAAATACATCGGCCTATCGGCCATGACCACACCCACGCCGATCACCGCGTTCGGCTTCGCCTTGCCGCCCGCACCAAACACCGTGTCATAGTGGTAGCCGCGCGGAGTAACCAGGATGGTCTCCCCATATGAGAAACTCCAGTCGAGATTACGGCCGAAATAGGTGTTGCCCTCATCATCGGAAAAACGGACGCCGGTGCACATAACGGACTTCCTTCCATCGCTTTGGTTGGCTTGCACGTTCATGATACCCATCGGCCGCTGGGGGAACTCTGGGTTTCGCCAGCAGATTAACGTGCGGCGCGGCGCATTGAGATGCGCCGCGCCGCGATATGCATCAACCTTGCGTACCGAGGAACAACGGTTCCACATTGCGCCAGATACGGCGCGTAGTGGCGGGGTGGTTCATCGAATACAGGTGGACGCCGTCCACGCCGTGGGCCACGAGGTCGGCGATCTGCTCGGAAGCGTAGAGGATGCCGGCGGTACGCAGGGACTGGATGTCGTCCTCCCACTTGTTCAGCAGGGTGTTGAGCCTGTCCGGGATGCGCGAGGCGTTGCGCTCGGCCATGCGACGCACGGACTTGGCGCCACGCACCGGCATGATGCCCGCCTCGATCGGCACGGTGATGCCGGCGGCGCGCGCCTTGTCGAGGAAGCGGTAGAAGTCCTCATTGTCGTAGAAGAGCTGGGAAATCAGGTGAGTGACGCCGGCATCGACCTTGATTTTGAGGTTTTCGATGTCCTGGTCCAGCGAGTCAGCCTGATAGTGGCCTTCCGGGTAGCAAGCACCAAACACCTTGAAGTCCGGCTTCACGGAGCGGATGTATGACACGAGGTCGCTGGCGTGGTTGAACTCGCCGACCAGCTGCTCGCCTTCGATGTAGTCGCCGCGCAGCGCGAGCACGGCGCTCACGCCGGCTTCCTCGAACATGTCGAGAGCCTCATCGATCTTGGCCTTGTCGGAGTAGAGCGCGGTCAGGTGGGCGACTGCGGGGATGCCGTATTCCTTGCTGATCGTGTGGGCGATGCGCGCGGTGGCGGTGCGGTCGGAGTGGGTGCCGTGACCGTAGGTCACGGAGATGAAGTCGGGGTTCAGCCCTTCGAGTCCGTCGAGGGTGTCGTAGATGGTGCCGACAGGCGCGTTGCGCTTCGGGGGAAAGACCTCAAGGGTGAACATCGGGGAATGCATGCTGATTTCCTTACATAAACCCGAGCTCCCTCATCCAGAGGGAGCTCGGTGATTTCCGCTACTTGTCGAGCTTGGCGCGCACGGCCTTGGCGGCGGCGACCAGGTTCTCCAGGCTCGGCCAGGTCTCGGCGTTACCACGGGTCTTCAGACCGCAGTCGGGGTTGATCCACACCTTCTTGACGTCCATCTTGTCAAGGATCTCGTAGATACGATCCTCGATCTCCTTCTCGGAAGGAATACGCGGGGAGTGAATGTCGTAGACGCCCGGGCCGGCCTCGGTCTCGAAGTGCGCGTCATGAATGGCGTCGAGCACCACCAGATCGCCACGGGAGGCTTCGAAGGAGATCACGTCGGCATCCATCGCGTCGATGTCGCGGATGATGTCGTTGAACTCGGAGTAGCACATGTGGGTGTGGATCTGGGTGGTCGGCTTGACGGCGGAGTGCACCAGACGGAAGGCCGGAACGGCCCAGTCGAGGTACTTGACGTGCCAGTCGGACTTGCGCAGCGGCAGCTTCTCACGCAGGGCGGCCTCATCGATCTGGATGACCTTGATACCGGCGGCCTCGAGATCGAGCACTTCGTCGCGGATGGCGAGGGCGAGCTGCTTGGTCTGCTCCTCGTGGGTGATGTCCTCGCGCGGCCAGGACCAGTTGAGGATGGTCACCGGGCCGGTGAGCATGCCCTTCATCACATGGTCGGTCTTGGACTGGGCGTACGCGGACCATTCCACGGTGATCGGGTTGGCGCGGGAAACGTCGCCCCAGACGATCGGGGGCTTGACGCAACGGGTGCCGTAGGACTGGACCCAAGCGTTCTTGGTGAACAGGAAGCCGTTGAGGTTCTGGCCGAAATATTCGACCATGTCGTTACGCTCGAACTCGCCGTGGACCAGCACGTCGAGGCCGATCTCCTCCTGCTTCTTGATGACGGCGTCGATCTGGGCTTTGATGAACTCGTCGTAGGCTTCCTTGGTGACCTCGCCCTTGCGCAGCTTGGCACGCTCGGCGCGAATCTCCTTGGTCTGGGGGAAGGAGCCGATGGTGGTGGTCGGCAGCAGCGGCAGGCCGAGGGCCTCGCGCTGCAGGGCCTGACGCTCCTCGCGGGCAGGCTGACGCACGTAGTCGGCGTCGGACAGCTTGCCGATGCGCTCGGCGACGGCCGGGTCGGCGGCCACGCGGGTGCCGTCGAACAGAGCCTGGTTGGCGGCGAGGGCGGCGGATGCCTTCTTCTCGTCCTCGGTGGCGTCGGCCAGGGCGGCGACTTCCTTGAGCTCGTCGAGCTTCTGGACGGCGAACGCGAAGTGCTTGAGGTCTTCGGCCGGGATGCCGGTCTCGCCTTCGGTGCTGAACGGCACGTGCAGCAGGGAGGATGCGGTGGAGACGGCCACGTTGGTGACCTGCTTCAGGGCGTCGACCAGGCCGAGGGAGGTGGCGTAGTTGTTGCGCCAGATGTTGCGGCCGTTGATCACGCCGGCGAAGATGGTGGTGTTGGAAGCCACGCCATACTTGGCGACGGCTTCGAGGTTCTCCTCGCGACCTTCGTTGAGGTCCAGGCCGATGCCGTCGAAGCCGAGCAGGTTGACGGTCTCATACACGTCGGCGATGTGGCCGAAGTAGGTGTTGAGCAGCACCTTGACATTGCCCTTGGCGGACAGGATCTTGGTGTACAGGGTCTTGAAGAGTTCAACGTCGCCCGGCTCCTTGTCGAGCACGAGGTACGGCTCGTCGAGCTGGACCCATGCGGCGCCGAGCTCGTTGAACTTGGCGAGCACTTCGACGTAGACGGCGGCCACGGCGTTGACCAGGCCCTTGTCGAGCTCGAGTTCGGTGGCTTCCGGGGTACGGGCGAGCTTCAGGAACGTGTACGGGCCGATGAACACGGGCTTGGTGTCGATGCCCAGCGCCTTGGCCTCGTTGAACTCGTCGAACGGCTTGGTGGAGTTGAGCTTGATCTCCGCGGCCGACTCGACTTCGGGCACCAGATAGTGGTAGTTGGTGGTGAACCACTTCTTCATCGGCAGGGCGGTCACGTCGCCCTTGTCGCCCTGATAGCCGCGGGCCATGGCGAAGAGCGTGTCCTCCTGGTTGTCGAAGGAGAGACGTGCGTAACGCTGCGGAATCACGTTGAGAAGGATGGCGGTGTCCAGCATCTGATCGTAGTAGCTGAAGTCGTTGCTGGGAATGAGGTCGATGCCGGCGGCCTGCTGCAGCTTCCAGTGCTTGGCGCGCAGTTCGGCGGCGGTGGCCTTGACGGCGGCGAGGTCGTTGGCACCCTTCCAGTAGCCTTCGATGATCTTCTTCAGTTCGCGGTTCTGCCCGATGCGGGGGAAGCCGGAGACGGAAGTCAGAGTGGACATGAATCCTCCAATGTATGCGTTCGTAACCCGACTTAGGGTAGCAAAACATCCGGATTCCGGCCCTTATAAATGGCCGCAGAGTGTCGTTATAGATGGAATTTATATCCGCTTTAGTCGAAGTCTTTCACATTGATGACCGCGAGCAGTTCGCCGCTGTGCACCTGCCATTCGTCGAACGGTTTGTTCGATCCCATGATCACGATGGATGCGGGCGAAAGTCCCAAATTCAGCAGGTCGAGTCGTTCGCCGTCGGAGTCGGCGGAGGCGAGCCATTGGGCGCTGATCGACACAGTCGGCTCGTGGCCCACGATCATGAACACGCGATTCTTGGCCTTGACGTGGGCGAGCTCGTCGAACACCGCCTGCACTCCCCCGTCATACAGGCTGATGCGGTAGTCGACGATTGGCTTGTCGCCAAAGGTCTTGAGCATGCGGTCCAACGTCTGGCGCGTGCGGGTAACGGACGAGCAGGAGATTTGGTCGGGCACCAGTCCCAACGACTCGATGCCCTTGCCCACGGCCTTCGCCTGTTTCAGACCTTTGTCGGTGAGCTCGCGCTCCGAGTCACCCTTGTCGCCGAACGGCTCAGCCTTGGCATGCCTCATGATGATGAGAATATGGTCGTATTTCTTCGCCGCTTTGGCGACTTTACTCAGCTTGATGCCCATCCGTGGCTCCCTTCACGAACCGTCTGCCCGGTGTGGCGGTGTGGCGGTGTGGTATTGCTTCCAGTATAGAGGTGTGTGAGCGTTCACAAACTCATCGTTTGGCGGTTATTCGTGCGTATTGCCAAGTTCTCCCACCTGACGGTCGAGGTCGCGCAACACCTTACGTAGTTTGTGGTCGGAGATGTCGCGCAGTTCCAGTTCCTCGATCTGCGCTTCACGCTGTTCGTCGGTGAGCGAGTCGATGTCGGTCTGTGTGTCCTTGGTCACGCGATCGCGCTTTCTGAGCGCCTCGAACCCGGAGGCCATGGCGCGCGAGATAACAAGGAAACCGGTATGACCGATCATCTGGTGGTCGGGGCGTACGGCGAGGCCCTGGGCCTTCCATGTGCGTTCGAACGATTCCTGGATCTGCGGCTCGGTCCAGCAGCCGGCCGCGCGCAGGGCTTCGGCCATGCGGCTCATCTGCGTGGTGGTAGTTACGTAACTGACCAACACGCCGCCGGGGGCAATCACGCGGTATGCCTGCTCGAGCCTGTTCCACGGGTCGAGCATGTCGAGCATGATGCGGTCGAACCAGTGTTCGGGCAGTTCGGCGGCAACGGAATCGAAGTCGCCGGTTTTGAGATCCCACCAGCTGGGGGCCTCGCCATAGTACAGCGTGGCATTGGCTTGGGCGACCTTGGCGAATTCGGGGCGCAGCTCGATCGTGGTCAGGTGGCCGCGCTCGCCCACGGCGTCCAGCAGGTTCACGCTCATCGCGCCCGAGCCGGCACCGGACTCAAGCACGCGCATGCCGGAGCGGATGTCGCCGAGCTGAATAACTTGGGCGATGTCCTTCGGATACATGATCTGCGCGCCGCGCGGCATCGAAAGCACATAATCGGCCAGTCGCGGGCGCATCACCGCATACTCCCAGCCGCCGATGGCGCGCGACGATTTCCACGGCTTGTTCTTGTCTTTCTCGGGGTAGACCTGATTGACCTGTGCCTCGCGCTTGGCATGCACGGTGAGGATTACGGTGCCTTCGATCTTGCCAATCACATCGTCATGCAGAATCAGGCCATGCTCGGTCTGCGTGGAGCCGCCGGCCACAAGCTGATCGGTGATCTTCTTGCCCTTGCGGTCGGTGAACTGCACTTTCTCGCCTGCGGTGAGAGGCCCGCGCCTCGGCTCCATAACTTGCTCCTTGCGTGCTCGGTGGGTCAATCGCTACAAGTCTAATGCATGTAAGCTCGCTGGTGAGGTGATGACGATGCGAATGCAGATGACAAGCCAGATCGATGCCGGCGGCAATGACCCCATTTTCCTGATGTTCCACGGTTACGGCAACGACGAAAGCGAGATGATGCGGATTCTCGACGCCGTATATGCGCCGACGCGAGCCGATGCGGCCCCGGCCGCAATTGCCGCCGTACCCAGCTATATCTCGTTCCGCGCCACCTACGCGAGGCCCTATATGGGCGGCAATTACTGGTATCCCGACGGCTGCGGCGTGGACGAGCGCCAACGCGAATGCGCGGCGGTCGGGGATGCGGTGGCTTCACTGCTGGATGCCTCGGCATTCGCCCATCGCAGGAAGATATTGATCGGTTTCTCCCAAGGCGGTTATCTGTCGTATCGTCTGGTCAAGGTGCATCCGACGTTGTTCGATGCCGCGATCCTGCTCAGTCCTTCGTTCATGGGCGAGGAACAGGCGGCGCTTGACTCCCCTACCCGATTCTTCCTGGCGTATGGCGCGCAGGACCGCACGATTCCGCTGCCCGACCAGCAAACGGCCCATCAGGTCCTTGAACGGGCCGGACATCTGACCTATCGCGAGTATTCCGGCATGGCCCATGCCATCTGTGATGAGGAAATCGCCGATATCCGGGATTTCCTACGTACCATATGATGCCGGAATAGCTTCAATATGGAATATCTCCGTTCAAAGAGGTACATTCGACCTTTTGCGGAATGATATCTCCGTTCAAAGAGGTACCGGTCCAAGTAGAAGCGGCTCAACAATGGCGGAATGGCGTTGGCCGCGCCCATTCATCGCGCGATGGTTCTGCGATCAGCTCAATTCCCCTGCCGGCTGATGCCGCCCTTATGACCGGTGGCCTTGAATGGCGTGACGCGTGCCGTCACCTTCGGCCCCGGCAGATTCGTACTGGTATTGGATCGACCGCGGAGCCCGACAGCCGGCTGGGACTCGGAGCGTCGACCAGTACCCGTGATGTTGGTATGCCGTTTGCCGTCATGTGCCCGTTTCCCACCAGCACCTTCAGCCTCGTCAATATCAATGCCCTTGGCGTGCAAAGCACGCGCCCACCGCTCATCCATCGTGCGCCTCACACGTCCCATTCGGGTTTCCACGTGTACTGCATGGCGCAGGCGCTGGGCGAACGGCGGCAGGTGGTTCAGGGTGATCGGGCCGAATGCGACGGCGTCAAAAGACATCGTTTGCCCCCTTCGATGGTGTTGGCCAACAGGTTCCAAGGGTCAGGCACAGCGCCTTTCTCAACCCGTTCGCCGCCACGATGGCCGGCAGCTTGCATTCACGGGTTCCCCTGCAATGCGCCTCATTATGGCAACACGAACCGACAGGTGCCGGCTGCGCCTAGGATGGGAAATGATTGCTGCACGCCGAAAAGGGAAGGCGACTGTCATGAGGTATTTCACGACTGGTGGTTGGAAGACCGCCCCGCACTTAACCTGTTCGAAAGTTTGGAGCCGCACGATACGGTTGAGATTGAGGGACTCGGTGGTGCACGCCCGGAGGCACTGAATGTTGGCTTGGATGCTTGGGATTTGATGCCGGTGAGTGAAACACAGGTTGTCGAGTGGTTCCGCAATCACGATGTCGACTCGCCCGCGAACGGGACCAGTAAGGCCGATGATTCAGTTCCCTCGCTCGATATGCCGTCGTTCTGATGTGATTCGCGGAATGTTCGTGTCGTTGTTCTCGTCGTGGGTGGATTGACACAGCATTAACTGCCGTTGAGATGTATGCACGCTGAACACGCGCCTCAACGGCAGTGGTCTCGTCATCTCTCGCTCACACCAACGGATTGCCGGCTGCCTGATACAGCGACCACCAGTCACGGCGTTCGAGTTCGATATCGGCACCGGCCGCCATCTGGCGGATGCGCTCCGGTGTCATTGAGCCGAGCAACGGTTGGATACCGGCGGGATGACGCAGAATCCAAGCGACGGCAATGCCGTTGGGCGTGGAACCGTATTTGCCGGCAAGACGGGTCAATTCGGCGTTCAGCTCGGGGAAATGCTCGTTGCCGACGAACGGACCGTATTCCGTGCCGGATTGGAATGGGCACCATGCCTGAATGGTCATATGCTTCAGCCGTGAATAAGGCAGGATGCCACCGGTGCGATCGGCTGCGGGATCGCTCGCCATATTGAATTGGATTTCAGCGTCGAGCATCTGCGTATGCATCAGGCCGAACTGCAGTTGGTTGATTTCCAATTTCTGACGAAGGCCGCTTTGCAATAGTTCGATCTGCCACGGGCCCATATTGCTGACTCCGAAATGACGCACTTTACCGCTTGATTCCAACGCGTCGAATGCTTCGGCGACCTCGTTCAACTCAAACAGCGTGTCAATACGGTGCAGCAGCACGGCGTCGACGTAATCCGTCTGCAAAGCCTCAAGCTCGTGATCGAGTGCGTCAATCAGATGCTTGGCGCTGAAGTCATATCCGTTGGCGCCGCCATCGTTTTCGCCGAAACTGTAGTCGATGCCGAACTTGGTTTGGATGAAGATGGTGCTGCGGTCGAGTCCTGCGTCCTTCCACGCTTGGCCGAAACGCTTCGAACTGGCGTGCGCGGCATGATCATGGAATCCATAGATGTCCGCCGTGTCGAAATAGTCGATGCCAGAATCATGGGCCACGGCCACGGTACGCGCTGCATCGGCGGCATCCAGCGCGTCCATGCGCATCACACCCAGCGCCACTCGTGACGCAATCATGCCGGATTGTCCGATTTCCTGAGTCTTCATAGTGTCTCATTTCTGTTATCGTGAATCGGCGAACGGGCACTGTCCGCCTCGTTGCCGAGCAGCAATCTCCATTGCCGCGGCTTATGTCACCTTATCGCTTGAAGTGCACTTGAAGACAACTCGCAGGCAGGCAGCGCGCGCTGCCGGGCGCGTCTTCGCGTCTTTATGTCTTCGCTGTGACCGAGACATCGTTGTGCCGTAATCATGCCTATTTCTTGTATGATGACCTCTATAGCAACAAAGCTAGGGGGATTCCATGAACACTACCGATTCAGCCAAAGTCAGTGATGCCAACGCCGGCGCAAACAATGTCATCCATATCCCGCACAATCCCACGCTTACCGGGTTGGCCACGCTGACCCGCAACGTGGCGTACAAAACCGGGGCCGATAACCTGGTGATGGATATCATCTCACCACAATCCACCGGCGATGACGATGACCGCCGCTACCCCACCGTAGTATTCGTGCAAGGCAGCGCCTGGACCACGCCGCATCGCGACTACGAGATCCCGCAGCTCTCGGCTTTGGCCCGCGAAGGCTTTGTGGTGGCCACGGTGAATCATCGCGATGCCTCGAGCGACCCCCACGACATGTTCCCCGCATATCTCGAGGACGTCAAAGCAGCCATCCGCTATCTCAGGGCAAACGCGCGTCAATGGCACGTGGACCCCGACCGTCTCGGTATCTGGGGCACGTCGTCCGGCGGCAACACGTCGCTGCTGGTGGGGTTGACCGCCGACGATCCGCGGTATGAGGACGGCACCAATGCCGATGAAAGCGATGCGGTGAAGTACGTGGTCAGCTGCTTCCCGCCCACCGACATGCTTGAAGCTGTCGACGCATTCGACGATGAGACCAATCCATTCCGGCTGTATTATTTCGGCCCGTTCGCGGCCGTGGTGGGTGCGACCCATGAGACCGGCATCAATGCCGAGGTCCGTCAGCGCGCGGCTGACATGAGCCCCTACCTGCAGGTGCGGGATGACCAACAGTATCCGCCGATGCTCCTGTTGCACGGTACCGCCGACACCGTGGTCCCCTATCATCAATCCGTCAAGATGCGCGACCGACTGGTCGAGCACGGCGTGGACGCGCAGCTGGTGCTAGTCGACGGCGCCGAACATGAGTACGATTTCTGGAGCCAGCAGGTCTTCGACGTGATCTTCGATTTCATTCGTGAGCGGAGCTGAACGGTAAGGGCACACGGGCGCGTCCTTGTTATAGGTTGCCGAGTTCTCTTTTAGCCAATTTTGTTGGAGCCCTTATCTGCGCGAACATACCATGACAGTTCTAGACTGTGTTCTAGGACTGTCAATCGGCAATGTGTATGAAGCGTGATGTGATGGGTCAGACGGCGATTGATGGAGTTGAGGGACTTAATAGGGCCGGTGAACTCGATGAACTCGGCAGATTTAGCCGTTCGCGGCAGCTGATGTGGGGTCATGCGCTGTATCTGATTTGGTGGTGTATTTTCTTCCGCCCGAATGCGCAGGTCAAAGGCGGCGCGCTGCGCGTATTCGGTATTGCGTGCATTCTTGTGGCCGCGGTGGCGGGGCATCGTCGGAGTAGTGTTAGAATGTTTTGGTATCAGTAAGTTACTTTAGCACGCGGCCGATTTCCTCTTTGAGTGCATACCGTCTCGGGTACTTTGCCATGATCTCCTTGGCGAGAGCCTTGGCTTGGTCGAGTCCGAAAACGTTGCGA
>ENA-OQDL01001037-OQDL01001037.1-human-gut-metagenome-genome-assembly--contig:-NODE-1037-length-15131-cov-3.422754_pt1 | contig 15131 bp, 12 predicted proteins | sample MGYA00242782_ERZ504609 | MGnify/ENA primary metagenome ERZ504609 (study PRJEB26092, sample SAMD00036320) | human gut metagenome | host: Homo sapiens | study: EMG produced TPA metagenomics assembly of... | reverse complement strand
AGGTAAATGGGGAAAGTAGTCTGAAATTGAATATTGATGACTGTATTATTAGAAACTTGGGTACTAAAAGCACAAGTAACTACTATGGTATTGTTCAAACGGATGGGGCTGTGAAATCTGTAATTATTAATATGATGAACTCTACTTTTGCTAATCCAGGTGGAACCAGTGCATCGCTCCTAAGAGTTGATAAGGCTGATAATTCCATTTCTGTAATTAAAAACTGTACTTTCTATAATTTAGTTGATAAAGATGCTCTTGTGAGAGGAGCGAAAGGTAGTCTTACTGTAGAAAATGTTTTATTTGCAGGTAGTAATACTTTCCAGATATTCTATGTGATAAAACTCTTCCGGCTTCTTTAAATTGGTCGAAAGTTTATAGAACATCAGACCTTACTGTTTCAAAACCTGGTTCTACATCTACTACAGCTTTGTCCTATTCTTCATCCCAACTGTTCCCGAATGCATCTTCAAGTACCGATGTGCTTGATTTGACTTTCGGTGCAGATATTCCGAATGAAGTTAAGATAATCGGTGATCCGCGTTGGAATAAATAATAAATTTAATAACATGAACTAATATGAATACAAAATCTATTTATACAGTAGGCAAATGCTTGCTCCTCTTGTTACTTATCTTCACAGGTTATGCCTGTGAAGATAATGATGAAGGCAAGGAAAATACAAGTGCTCCTGTTCTTATTTCATGCAATATCAATGGTACGGAGGTTGATCTTGCCAATATTGATTCGGAAACGGAAAACAATTTGACGGCGGGTACTGATGGTTATGTGGAGTTTGTCTTTAGCAAAGCCATGCGCCAGACTCCGCCGACTAAGGATGAAGAAACCGGTGAAGTGCTGACAACCGGAATTTTATTTCAATGATAAGGTTGCTTCCAATCAGATTGTCATCAATTATGAGAAAGTCCGCTATCCTTATTCTGTCAGTGAAGGTTCCGAATGTTCCTTATTTATCGAGGCAGGTACATTGACGGATATGCAGCATCGTCCTTACAGCAAAGATATTACTTTGAAGTTTACAGCCACTTCCGGTATTTCCGGTGGAGATAGCGAAACGGTGTTTGATGCTGTTGTTGATGCAAACGGAAGAGGTGATTATACCACTGTACAAGCTGCTATTAATGCCGCTCCTGCCAATTTGACATCGCCTTACCTGATTTTTATTGCAGCAGGAACCTATAATGAATGTGTATATATACCTAAAACAAAACCGTTTATTCATTTGATTGGAGAAAATCCTGACAGAGTGAAAATTCAATTTGCGTTGAATCGTGTAGAGGAGCAAACTAATTCGGATACATGGCCTTATTCTATTCACAATCCTAATTCACCTGCGCGCCTTGCAGGATATACCACAGATCAGAATTGTGTAGTATTGATTAAAGCCACTGATGTTTACCTGGAGAACATTTCCATTATTAACTTGTACGGTGCATTGAAAAGCCGCTATGACGGTGGTCTTGGAAAAGGTGGACAAGCTGAAGCTCTGTGTAGCCATTATGATAGATTGGCTATGAATAATTGTAAATTGGTTTCATTCCAGGATACATGGTGGACGCGTTTCCAGAAAGTGAACGGAACGTATGGTATTTGCCGGGCTTATGTACAAAATTCATGGATTGAAGGTAGTACGGACTATATCTGGGGAAGTGGTGATGTGCTGATAGAAAACTGTACTTTTTATAACACGGGCAATGGCAGTTTTATTACGGCTTCACGTAGTAACGAAACCGATGCCTATGGGTATGTGATGAAAGACTGTACGATAGACGGTGAGGCAGGTATAACCGCTTTTTCTTTCGGACGTCAGCAATCAACTTCTGCGAAGGCGGTTTTCATTAACACTGCTTTGAAGATGGATATTATAGACGGTCATTGGACTGCGGGTAGCGCAGCGCCTGCTCTTTTTGGCGAATATAATACGGTTGATAAAAATAATCAGGTAATTTCAACAGGAGATATGACAGTTGGTAGCGGCAGCAGTCAGTTTACTGCAAAAGTTCTTTCTGCAGATGAAGCTGCCGGATATACTTATGAGAACATCATTGCCAGAGAGGGATGGAATCCGAAACAGTATATGCAGACCCCAGGCACTACTATGGCTACCTTGGATGGTACTACTTTAAGTTGGAATGCAATAGACGGAGCTGCAGGTTATCTTATTTTTGTGAATGGCGTCTATTTGGCACAGACTACCGAAACTTCGGTATCTGTTACGACTGCTGCTGACGGGGTATACACAGTCAGGGGAGTAGGACACTACGGAAGTATCAGTGCTGAATAATTGTTTTATAAAAGCCGGTAAATCTGCTGCCGGCTTTTATGTATTAAAAAACTTACTTATGAGAATATTGAAACTTGTTTATTTTGGTTTGCTGTGTTTCATCCTTTCTGCTTCAGTAGTGGCATGTTCGGATGATAATCCGGTTTCTGGCGGAACGGAAGTTCCGCCAGAAACTGATAATAATGGGGATGGAGATAATAATCCGGATACGGATAATACATTGGAAGAGTATCCTGCTCCGGACCGTTCTTCGATTGCTGCATTTCCAGGTGCATATGGCGCCGGTCGGTTTACTACAGGCGGAGCAGGTGGAAAGGTGTATGTGGTGACTTCATTGGCAGACACCAACGAAAAAGGGACTTTGCGTTACGGTATCAGCCAAAGCGGAGCGCGTACGATTGTGTTTGCAGTGAGTGGACTGATAGATTTGAACAGCCCGCTGAAAATAGTAAATGGTGACCTGACAATTGCCGGTCAGACAGCCCCCGGAGACGGTATTTGTTTGAAAGGTTATCCGGTTTCTGTACAGGCTGATAATGTCATTATTCGTTTTATGCGTTTTCGAATGGGATCTGATAATTTCACAACTGAAGGTGAGGCGGATAGTGGCGATGCACTTTGGGGAAAGCAACATAAGAACATCATCATAGATCATTGTTCCATGAGCTGGTGTACGGATGAGTGTGCTTCCTTTTATGATAATAGCAATTTTACTATGCAGTGGTGTATTATCAGCGAGAGTTTGAACCGTTCTGTACATACCAAAGGTAATCATGGGTATGGAGGTATTTGGGGTGGCTCACCTGCTACGTTCCACCATAATCTTCTGGCACATCATAGTAGTCGTACTCCTCGTCTATGTGGCAGTAGGTATACCGGTAAACCCGGCAATGAAAAAGTAGATTTACGCAACAATGTCTTTTATAATTGGGGACCTACCAATGGCGGCTATGCCGGTGAAGGAGGAAGTTATAATTTTGTGAATAATTATTATAAACCGGGGCCTTCTACCAATGAAAAAACAAATATTGTCAATCGCATTTTTCAGCCGAATGGAGATGATGGAAAAAATAAAAATGCAAAAGGAACATGGGGAATGTTTTATCTGAATGGTAACTATTTTGATGGTACATGCCCTCAATTAAATCCTGCTTATCAGTCTTTGCTGGAGGAGGTGAACAATGATAATTGGGTCGGTTTGCAGCCGAATGAGACATCCGGTGTACTCTTACCTTCCGGTGGAAAGTCTGCTATTCAGGCTAACTCGGAATTTACAATAACCGATGATGCGGCATTATTTACGCAGTCTGCTTCAGAAGCTTATAAAGCCGTACTGCTGTATGCCGGTGCTTCGTTGAAGTCTGATGCGGTGGACAGGCGTATAGTAGACAATGTACGTAATGGAGATTATACGGCCTTAGGAAGTAACGGCAGTGTGCTGGGACTTATTGATAAGGCAACGGATGTGGGAGGATGGCCTGTATATGTGAAAGAGAATGGCCCCTGTGGATACAGACGGCGACGGAATGCCGGATGCTTGGGAGGCAGCCAATGGGTTGAATCCGAAAAGTTCTGCAGATGGAGTCAAATATAATCTGAGTAAGGAATATACAAATTTGGAAGTATATATCAATAGCTTGGTAGAGAAACTTTATCCGGCTAAATGATATTTGTATAATTACATATTTGGATTAAAAAACGGATAAGATATGAAAGGTATATATTGGTTGTTCTATTTGCTATTTGTTTTGGGATTCGGGGTTATTTCCTGTTCCGGAGATGATCCGATTGTAGATTCGGAAGGAAATATAGGTAGCAACGGCGACGATGAAAGCAATGGTGAGGAAAACGACTCTCCTGATACCGGAGTGAAAACATTGGACTATGGCGAGTTATTTGCTTTTCCTTATGCTGAAGGTCATGGTCGCAATGCGACCGGTGGCCGCGGAGGTGCTGTATATGTTGTGACACGTTTGGATGACCCTGCCAGCAAGCCGGAAGGAACTTTACGATATGCAGTAGAGAAAAGCGGTGCACGAACTGTTGTTTTTGCAATTTCCGGTACTATCATGCTGGAACGTGAACTTAAAACAAAAAATGACAATCTTACGATTGCAGGGCAGACCTCGCCGGGAGGAATCTGTATAGCAAATTATCCTTTTACCATAAACTCTGATAATGTGATAATCAGATTTATTCGCTTCCGTCCGGGTAATATCAATACGGATAATGATGGTCTGGGAGGTTCGGATAATAAGAATATTATTATCGATCATTGTTCTGTAAGTTGGGGAACGGATGAAGGATTGTCTGTATATGGTTCGGAATATACTACGGTACAGTGGTGCTTGGTTGCGCAGTCATTGCGAGCAACTCCTGCCAAAATAACAGGAGAGAAATTTAATACTCATGGATACGGAGGCAATTGGGGAGGACACTATGCTTCTTATCACCATAATATAATTGCTCATTGCGAAAGCCGGGTACCACGTCTTGGACCTCGCTACACGACATTGGCTCTTGATAAGGGTGAACTTGTTGATATACGCAATAATGTGTACTATAATTATGCGGGAGAAGGCTGTTATGGCGGTGAAGCTCAAAAGGGTGAATCTTGTAAACAATTATTATAAACCCGGACCTGCAACTAAACTTTTTACCGGCAGTAAGGAAAAACGTCAGTATCGCATTGCCAAACCCGATGTGTATCCGAAAGATTATTCGGGAGCAGATTATAAAAAATGGCTTCAGACCTGGGGCAGGTTTTATGTTAGTGGAAACTGTGTGGAAAGGATATAGTGACGTGACTGCCGATAACTGGCAAGATGGTGTATTCGGACAAATGGATGCTAAAAATTGCGAAGGCGGGGGAGAGTTCAGCCCTTTGGAAAGAACCATACAAGCATAAAGGTAAATTCTCCTGTTTCCGGAGCCGGACATGTGACGACCCATTCTGCCGTTGATGCTTATGATATGGTTTTACAATATGCCGGTGCTTGCAATTATAGAGATAAGCTTGATGAACTTATTATAAGTGATGTCAGAAAAGGTGTGGCAACTTGTACAGGCAGTGCCAAAGAATGGGAATCATTGAAGGGATGGTCGGATAATAAACCGGGATATATCAATAAGCCGTCTGACATTGGTACTAATGCCGGACAATTGGATGAAAAGGGATTCCCGGTTCTGGCAACAGATACTGAAATATGCACTGAAGATACTGACAGTGACGGAATTCCGGATTATTGGGAAAAGGAATATGGGCTTGATTTTAAGAAAAATGATGCGAATGAACGGACTGTTGATGTTAATGGTAAATATACTAACATCGAGATGTATATGAACAGTCTTGTACACGGTATTATGGAGGCTGGCAGTAAAGGCGGTGCTGTGGCTGATTGAGATGTGTTTTGTTTAAAAAGAATTTGTTATGAAAAAGAACTTGTTATTGGCTGTCTGCATGGCAGGGGTTATGGTATCTTTTGTTTCTGAGGCATTTGGACAGAGTTTGCCGGTATATGATACTCCCGACCGTTCTAAGATTCCGGCTTTTCCGGGTGCAGACGGAGCAGGAAAATACACAACCGGAGGAGCCGGTGGTGAGGTATTGGTCGTAAACTCTTTGAAAGATGACGGAACAGAGGGTACTTTACGTTGGGCCTTGAGAAAGAAGGGACCTCGTACTATAGTTTTTGCTGTTAGTGGCTTGATTGAATTGCAGTCACCTCTGAAAATTAATAACGGTGATGTTACCATTGCTGGACAAACAGCGCCGGGAGATGGTATCTGTTTGAAAAATTATACGTTGAGCGTACAGGCAGATAATGTAATAATCCGTTTTATCCGTTCGCGTATGGGGGCAGAGATAAAACAAAAAGGCGATGATGCGATGAATGGTTTTAAACATCATCGTAATATCATTATTGACCATTGCTCTATGAGTTGGAGTACCGATGAATGTGCAACTTTTTATGATAACAGTAATTTTACGTTGCAATGGTGTATTATCAGCGAAAGCCTTGCAAATTCCATTCACGAAAAAGGTGCTCATGGGTATGGTGGTATATGGGGCGGTCAAACGGCGTCTTTTCATCATAACCTGCTGGCGCATCATATGAACCGTACTCCGCGTTTATGCGGAAGTCGTTATACTGGCAAGCCTGAAGATGAAAAAGTGGATTTGTTCAATAATGTAATCTATAATTTTGGTAGTGATGGAGCGTATGCCGGTGAAGGAGGAAGCTATAACTTTATAAATAATTATTATAAACCGGGACCTCATACGGCTACTAAATCATCTTACAAACGTTTGTTTACTGCTTATTCCGATGATGGTAAACATCAAAATGTAAAAGGAACGCATGGTGTATTCTTCTTTTCCGGAAATTATATGGATCCTACTTGTGAAAAACTGAACGAGAAACAACGTCAGGAGATGATGTTGGTTAATAAGGATAATACAGTTGGATTGATAGTGAAGAATAATTTTGCTCCGAAAAGCGATTTGCTGGCAAAGCAGCCGTTCGATTTTGCAGAACGTACTTCTTTGCAGTCTACATGGGATGCTTTTGAAGCTGTCCTTCAATTTGCCGGCGCATCATACAGCCGTGACATAAATGATAAGCGTATTGTAGAGGAAACCCGTAAAGGGATATATACCAATGAGGGTAGTCATGGGAGTACAAATGGCATGATAGACAGACCGGAGGATGTTGGTGGGTGGCCTGAATATAATTCTAAAACAGCTTTGACTGATGCCGATTTGGATGGTATGCCCGATGAATGGGAGATAGCTAACGGGTTGAATCCGAATGATGCCTCGGATAGTAAAAATTATAACTTAAATGCAAATTATACGAATTTGGAGATTTATCTGAATAGTTTAGTGGAACATCTCTTTCCCTAATAAATCTCTTCTTTCTTAAATAGGAGCATTTGGTGACTATCCTAAAGAATAAGATGGTATATGGAAATGATTGATTATAATTACTCCATATACCATCTTTATATTTAATATTCTGTATTGTCTACTAATTCTTATCTATTCAGACATACTATTTTGAAAAGAATCTGAGCCTATTTATGAGATAGCATCAATAAAGACTTGGAATTTTAAATGTATATGTAACCTTACACTATGGTAAACTAATCGGTAGGGAGAAACGTATATCTTTCTCCGGCTTTGGTCTTGATGTCATAAATATACGATTGCTGCTTTTGAGGTACTGATAGCGGTGCACTGGCTGCAACCAACGGCTTCCGTATCGGTTGGGATAGCAGCAGCGGATTATTGCATGACTCTTCTGTCGCCGGTGTCAGTTTTTCTCCATTCAGATATAAAGGGGAGGTGGTACGTATGCGTAAGGTTCCGCCGATGGTGGAAGTTATGGTAACCGTTTGCACTTTTCCTTTTTCCCATTTCATCTCTTCCAGCAGAAAACCGCCGCGACAGCGAATTCCTTTTATAGTGCCATGTTCCCACACATCGGGCAATGCAGGTAGGAGATGAATGGCACCGTCATGGCTTTGTACAAGCATTTCGGCTATGCCGGCCGTGCAGCCGAAATTGCCGTCTATCTGGAAAGGCGGATGGGCATCGAACAGATTAGGATAGGTCCCCCCGTTTTGTCCGCGTTCATCGGTGGTGGGGTGGAGTTGTTCGGTAATCAGTTTATAGGCGTGATTACCGTCGAGCAGCCGTGCCCATAGGCAGACTTTCCATCCCATAGACCAACCGGTGGAGTGGTCTCCACGGGCAATCAGCGATTTCTTGGCCGCTTCAAAAAGAACGGGAGAATTATAGGCGCTGATTTGACGGCCGGGATATAGTCCCCATAGGTGGGAAACATGACGGTGGTGATCCTGAGGATTGTCCCAGTCTTCCATCCATTCTTGCAACTGTCCCCAGCGTCCTACCTGCATGGGTGCCAAATGCTTGGCCACGGTTTGCAAGCTGTCTGTGAAGGATTCATGCTCATTCATTAAAGTGGCGGCTTGAATGGTATTGTGGAAGAGGTCGTAAACCATTTGATTATCCATCGTAGCACCGGCAACAATTACAAAATCGCGTTTACCGTTAACAGACGGACTGTTTTCCGGTGAATAGGAGGGAGCTACTACCAGCCAGTTGTTTTGGGGTTCGCGTACTAAGAAGTCCAGATAAAATTCGCAGGCACCGCGCATAATCGGATAAACCTCTGCCAAATAGTTCTTATCGCCGGAGAACAGATACCGATCCCATAAGTGCTGGCAGAACCAGGCGTTACAAGTGGGCCAAACACCATATTTAGGACCGTCTACGGCGCCTGTACTGCGCCATATATCGGTGTTGTGATGCAACGTCCAGCCACGGCAGCCGTACATGGCGGCACTCTCGCGACCTTGTATGGCTACTTCTTTTACCAATTGCAGAAACGGCTCGTGCATTTCGGGCAAGGCAGTGGTTTCTGCCGGCCAATAATTCATTTCTACGTTAATGTCGGTGGTGTACTTCCCGTCCCAGGGAGCGCGCAACTGATAGTTCCAGATGCCTTGCAGGTTGGCGGCTTGTCCACCCGGCTGTGAAGAACATATTAAGAGATAACGTCCGAATTGGAAGTATAGGGCAGCCATTTGCGGATCGGCAGTAGAACTGAATTCTTTTACACGCCGGTCTGTCGGTTTTTTGATTTGGGAATTGCTGCCCAAGTCGAGGGAAACGCGGTTAAAGTATTTTTGATAGGCGGCAATGTGGGCTTCTTTTCTTTTTGCGTAGTTCTTGCCGGCCTGCTTCATGTATTGCCGTGCGGTTTTAAGTGCATCTCCCGATACGTCTTTGTAGTTTATGAAGTTTGTGCCGATGGATACGTACAGAACAACGCTATTGGCATTCTTGACTTGCAAAGTACTGTCGGAGGTTGCTTTTAGCGTACCGCCGTTATTCTCAATCCGGGTAAGTGCGGTGAATCGAACCTTTCCTTCAATGCCTTCGTGGTCGTTGGCCTTTCCGTTGAGTTGCAATTCGTTGCGGGAAGAGATGCAGCGCTCTGTGTTTTCGGTATAAGGAGTGGTGTAATGCGCAGTGAAAGAAATGCTTCTTTTTTTCGAGGCTGTTAGTCTGATAACTAATAACCGGTCGGGAAATGAGGTGAATGTTTCCCGTACGTAAGTAACGCCATTGGCTGTGAAACGGGTGGTGGCTATTGCCTTTTCAATATCCAGATCCCGGTAATAGTCATCGTATTTACTGATTCCTTCAAAATCGAGATGCAGTGTGCCGACCGTTTGATACGGCATTCCATTGGCAGATTGTGAGCAGATGGCAGGGCCGCATAACTCTTGCGCTTCTTTATTTTTCCCTTCGAATATCAGTTGGCGTATGCGGGGCAACGCTTCTTTGCCTTGGGATTGGTGTTGTTGTGAGGTGAACCGCCCCAAACAGTCTCTTCATTGAGCTGGAACCGTTCGTGTATGGGGTCGCCGAAGACCATTGCTCCCAAGCTTCCGTTGCCCAATGGCAGAGCTTCTACCCATTGTCTGGCTGGGCTGTCGTACCATAACTTTAAGTTATTATTACTTTGTGCTGTGATCTTACCGCTGGTGCAGCAAAAGATAAGATACAGTAAGAACCATTTTTTTATCATTGTTTCTTAGTTTATCCGTTTTAAGATTTCTTCCGCTCTATCTACAATATAGTCGGGGTGGAACTCCTCTAACTCTGTGCGTGGACGGAACCCCCAGGTCACTCCACAGGAAGTTACTCCGGCATTGATTGCCGTCTGCATATCCACGCCGGAATCTCCTACATAAAGCACATCTTTCCTATCTGTTTTGGCAATGGATAGAATATCGTCTACAATGGTCGGGTCGGGTTTCACGTTTACTCCTTCCCGTTGGCCGAATACGGCGACAAAGTTTATTTTCGGGAAATAGTGAGCTATCAGTTTTTGGGTTGCTGCTTGGTATTTATTGGATGCAACCGCTATTTGCAGTCCCAGCGACTGTAATTGTTCCAGCAGTTCGGGTATGCCGGGATAGGGACGGCTCTTGTCGGCATTGTGTGCATCGTAGTAAGGAATGAATTCCTTACGGACACGGAGCACATTTTCCTCGCTCTTCTCTCCTTCGGGAAGGGCTCGCTCAAATAGTTTGTTGATTCCGTTACCCACCATGAAGTTATAGGCTGATTCCTCGTGGGTGGGGTAACCAAGTACGCTCAATGCATGGTTGGTGCTTTGCGCCAAATCGGCAATGGTATTTAATAATGTACCGTCTAAGTCGAATATAACAAGTTTCTTCATTGTTTTCTCTTTTTTATTTTGGGAACAAAGATATAACAATTTGCAGGGGTTATATAAAAACTCACCATAGATAACGCGGATTAATACCGATTTTAAGATAGATACCTGATAAACCGGAAATCAATGTTATCTATGGTGAGGCAGTATGTCCATGAAGCCTGTTATCTGGTAATTCTGAACCAGTCTACATCTGTCCAGCCGCCGTCGTTGGTAACGATAGCCGGGCGGGTACAGAACATGCCAACTTTGGCACCGATCCACTTGCCTTCTTTTACTTGGAACGGTTTGCCCAATGGCTGGAATTTCTTTCCGTTGAGGCTGTAACTGAAGTGGCACATTACCAACAGGTCGTGTCCGCCTTCGCTCTTGGAAATCTTTTTCCCGTCAGAGGTGAACTTGGCACGCAGGTAAATCGTATTATCCTTTAAATCGACTGTACCGTTTACGGTTTCGGAAGTACCTTTGTCTGCTTTGGGGCAAGACACTTGAGACAATACCAGGCCTTTGTCCGTATTTTCCAGGATAAGTCCGGCGTAGTCAAGTCCCATAACTACTAGTCCGGTACGTTCTCCTTTGTATTTCTCCGTCGGTTTGAAGGTCAGCTTCATTGTGGCAGTAAAGTTGTCGGAGGGAGTTTTTTGCAACAATAGGTTAGCTGCATCCCAAAGGTTCTTATATTCTTTGACAACCGGGTAGGAGTAAAGACGTACAATGCCCCGGTCGCCTGCATAATAGGCCCATTTTTCATTGATGTTGGCATGCCATTGCCACTGCGGAGAGAGGGTATAACCGTCAAACTCATCGCTTTCTTGCGGAGTGCGGATAGGATATGTCTTGCCTACGTTCGGCTTCGTATGAACCAGTACCGGGTCGCCGCAGCCGTCGCCATCTTTGTCGATGCCGATAACCGGCCAGTCGTTTACCCATTTCATAGGTTGCAGGTGCACCAAACGGCCGTATGCGCCGACATCCTGAAAATGCAGGAACCAGTCTTCACCGGTAGGAGTGTCGACCCATGCTCCCTGATGAGGGCCGTTGATAGGGCTGTTACCCTGTGCCAGTACCTTCTTCCATTCGTAAGGGCCGTATATGTTCTTGGAGCGGAGGACAACCTGCCAGCCGGTGGGCACGCCGCCTGCCGGATGGAAGATGTAGTAATATTCTCCTCTTTTATAGAGTTTGGGACCTTCGCAGGTCTGATGCGCTTCATGACCGTCGAAGATGATGCGCGATTGTGTTATGGCTTGGGTGGCATCCGCATTCAACTCGCAGATGGATATGATGCTTTTCAATCCGGCACGGCTTCCTGCATAGGCGTGTACCATGTAGACCTTTCCGTCTTCATCCCAGAAAGGGCAGGTGTCTATGATGCCCTTGCCCGGTTTTACGAGCACGGGTTCTGTCCACGGGCCTTTGGGGTCTTTGGCTTTTACCATGAACGCGCCTTGGTCGGGATCACCCCAGAAAAATGTAGAATTCACCGTTATGATGGCGGATGGCAGGCGCCCATACACGGTTGCCATGCTCCGGACGTTCCGGTGTTTCGATAGGGGGGAGGGCGTAGGGAACGGCAGCGCCGATGATACTCCAGTTAACGAGGTCTTTGGAGTGTAAAATCTGCAGACCCGGCAGGCAGTTGAAACTGGAAGAGGTCATATAGAAATCATCTCCTACGCGGCAGGCATCCGGATCGGAATAGTCTGCGTAGAGTATCGGGTTCTTATATTTACCGTTGCCTTGGTCGGCTACCCATACCTCGGAAACATAATTCTTTTCTTGTGCCGCCAGCGGCATTGCCAGCAGCAGGCTGAGTCCTAAAAGTGCGTTTCTGCTTTTCATGTTACGATTTGATTCTTTGAGTGTTTAATTCTTGATTTTAATCTGAACCGGGTGTTGCAACTCTTTTTTCCACTCGCGCATATAGGCAAACCATGCTTCGGGAGTAGGATATCCGAAAGTTTCCTTGCATGAAGTAAACATGGTGTAATGGTGGAAACGGTCGCTACCCGGTGCAGAAAGGGTATAAAGGAAATTATCTTTATCTTTTACTTCCTGACGGATATATTTCTGAGGAATATAGGTGGCAATGCCCACTGTCTCTTTGGCGTATTTTACGGTGTCGTTGACCGGCCAGTGCCTTCCCCAACTGCCTATCAATCCTTTGTGATCTGATTCCGAGCATGTTTCGTTGCCCATGATATTCTGCACACCGGTACAGAACACTTCGTTCTCCAGCGGTTCGTCAAAGAAAGTCTCTACCAGCAGGTCACGGTGTCCGGCATAAAGGATATAGCGGTTGGTCATGTTCAATTCTTTTCCCTGATAGTTCCAGCCTTTTACGGTTACATCGACTATGGTACGTATAGGACCATAAGCAAGAATGCTTTCGGTGCGGAAAGCTATCGGTTCTATGTGGGTGGCCTTCGTTCCGTCCCAACCTTTCAGGGCGCCGACACCGCAACTGTTGCCAACCATCAGTACATCGTCTCCGAAACCGCGTGCAAGCTGTTCGTCATTGGGATAAAAACCGCTTTCCTTGATTTCCAGTCCTTTTTTGAACTTGCCGTATGGGTCAACGGTTTGCTTTTGATTGAAATAAACGCGGTAAGCCACTAATTCCGATTCGAACATCGGCCCGTGCCCGTGTAGCATATTATAAAAATTGGTAGTGCCCGGTACTGTAACCGACTGTGTGGGGGCGTGCTTCTGCTTTTTTGCATCGCGTATCAGCATTTCGGCAAATACACGTGCCGGATAGGTTTTGTCTGCTTGGGCGGAAGACAAGGTAATTGCCAGCGTTTTCTTGCTTTGGGCAGGAATGTCCATGACAAATGCCAGCTCATCGGCTTTTAAATCGCCGTTCAAGTCGTCCAGTTGCGAGGGGATTTCCTCACTGCCGTTCATTACAACAGCCGAACGTACGCGGAAGCCGGGTTGCAGGTCTTTGATTTTCAGCACTACCGGAGCATCGCTCTTGTCCTTGCTCCATGAGTTGGTTACTTCTACCGAAATGGTTTTGGTATTTGGTTGTGATTGTGCGGCAAGAGTGCATGCGCACATTAACAGGAAACCGGTTAAAAAGGTCGTTTTCATAAGGAATGTGTTTAATAAACTGCGGCAAAATTAAACTAAATAGAGCAGACAGCTCTTTCCCTTTTGGCAAAAAGACTGTCTGCTTTGCGCTTATTGCTTATTGAACTTTACTTAAAAATCCAGCATTTTTCCTTCTGCGCCAATAGCGGAATATACTTTTCCGTCCACTTTCAGATTTTTGGCGTTTTTCACATCCAATGTGTGTCCCTTAGTCTCTATACGTATGTTTTCCAATGTGATACCTTCCGCCTGGCTAATGACAACGCCTTCTTTGGCATCGTTGATGATTACATCCTTTACGGTTACATTCCTGATGGGCATTTCGGGCAGTCCGTTGAAGAACATGGCGCGTCCGGAACCCTTGCAGATGATATTGGAGATGTGAATATCCCGGAAAGAAGGCGTTTCAACAGTCACTTGGGGAACTGCTGTCTTCATGCGGCCTTTCAGGTCTTCTTCCGTTTCTTCACCGGCAGCCTTGCCGCCATAGAATAGGTCGAAGAGTAGTGCTTCGTGGGGTATATCAATCATGTGGATGTTATGAATATAGATTCCCTCTACAACACCGCCGCGTCCTCTGGTGCTTTTAAAGCGCAAACCTACGTCTGTGCCGAGGAAAGTGCAATCTGTTACATAAATATTTTTCACGCCGCCGGACATTTCACTGCCCACGACGAAACCGCCATGACCGTGTAACACAGTGTTATTCTTTACGATAACGTTCTGGCAAGGTTCGCCGCGTTTGCGTCCGTCCTCGTCTTTACCGGATTTGATGCAGATGGCATCGTCACCGGCATCGAAGATGTTATTGATTATCAATGCATTCTTGCAGGATTCCAAATCCAGGGCATCGCCGTTCTGAGAATACCAGGGATTGAATACTTTTACTTGGTTAATGGTGATGTGCTCGCATGATAGCGGATGCAGACACCAGCTTGGTGAGTTCTTGAATGTAACACCCTCTAACAGGACTCTTTTACTCTTGACGATATTGAGCAATACGGGGCGCAACCACGGACGGATTTCATTCCATTCCTCGTCTGTTTCGATACCTTCGGGATTGTTGAAGTTCTTGCAGGCCAATGCTCCCTTTAGCGATCCGGCTGTGGGATACCATATGGATTTGTCTACTACACCGCCCGACTTGACGAGTGCATCCCATTGGCCGGCAGTCAGTTTGCTTTTTTTTACCGGACGCCAGCTATCGCCCGAACCGTCGAATACACCATAGCCTGTAATGGCTATGTTTTCTGCGTTGCGCGCAGAAATAGGCGACTGGCAACGGCGGGTATTCAACCCTTCAAACGATGTCTCAAGAATGGGATATAACGGAAATAAAGATTGATCCGGTAACGAATACTCTGATCCGTAATGGAGTACCCAGCATCGTAAATCCTTTTGATGGCTATGCCTTAGAGGCAGCAGCCCGTATTAAAGACAAACATCCTGATACC
>ENA-OQDL01001036-OQDL01001036.1-human-gut-metagenome-genome-assembly--contig:-NODE-1036-length-15136-cov-4.720235_pt1 | contig 15136 bp, 17 predicted proteins | sample MGYA00242782_ERZ504609 | MGnify/ENA primary metagenome ERZ504609 (study PRJEB26092, sample SAMD00036320) | human gut metagenome | host: Homo sapiens | study: EMG produced TPA metagenomics assembly of... | reverse complement strand
TTCTTTTATTTCTGTCATATACATGCAAGCCTACATACAAAAACGCCAAAGACATTATTCACGGAATGTGATTTCTCCTGTTTTCTCGTCCATAGCATCTACGATCGCAAGGGATTCTAAGTGTGTCTGTTTTCTTAAGAAATCTCCTCCTGGCTGGAATCCTTTCTCGATCACAACTCCTGCTCCGACCAGTTCTGCTCCGGAATCTTTGACTAATTTCGCTAATCCTTCTAAGGCTTTACCGTTAGCAAGGAAATCATCGATCAGCAATACATGATCTCCTTCTCCTAAGAATTCTTTGGATACAATGATGTCGTAGACTCTTCCATGTGTGAATGATTCTACCTTTGTTGTATATACATCTCCTGCGATGTTCTTTGTCTGTGTTTTCTTTGCAAATACGACTGGTACATCAAAAATCTCTGCCACAACACAGGCGATTCCGATTCCTGATGCTTCGATCGTAAGGATCTTATTGATATCTTCGCCTTCAAAACGTTTCTTAAATTCTTTACCGATCTCACGGAATAATTTTACATCCATCTGATGATTCAAAAAGCGGTCTACTTTGAGGACATTTCCTTCTTTCACGACTCCATCTTTTCGAATTCTCTCTTTTAATAATTCCATTACTTGGCCTCCACGCTCTTTTGTATTTTAAATAATATTTTAACTACTTTTTCCTCGCTTTGCAAGCATTGCTTGCATTTCTTTTGGATAATCTATATCGCAAAGTTCAGTTTCTTCCAACACCTTGAAGAATCTGGCATTTTCTATGTGTTTTTTGAGAATTTTCTTGCCACCTTGATCTTTTGTAAGCGATAATAATTCTCGTTTATATTTCTTTGAGAACCATACAGGATTCCCAAGGTTTTCTTCTGTTCTGACACAGCCGAGTTCACAAGATTCATCTGCCATAAAAGAGAGAAATCTTTCGATTGTCTCTCTTTTCATATTGGGCTGGTCTGCTACGAAAAATGTATAGAATTCTGCATCTTTCGCTGCTTTGATCCCTGCTTTGATCGACCATGAAATCCCATATTTACTTTCTGGACAAAACACTGTCGTTATTGGGTCGTATTGCGTTTGCTTCATAATTTCCTGATACTGTGTGACAACAATGATCTCAAACCCTTCATAATCTTTGCATAGATCGATCAATCGGTCCAATCCATAACGATACATTGGCTTGGTTCCGATCATTTGCAATAATTTATTCTCCTGACCGAAACGTTTGCTGTTTCCTGATGCAAGATAAATGACCGCTGCTTTTATTTTATCCATGTTATATTATTCTTTCTCCAATAATCCCATAACGATCTTTTCACTGGTGATCGGCAATTCTCGGATCCATAATCCGGTTGCATTAAATACGGCATGGGCTAATGCTGGAGATGGTGTGTTGATAACGATCTCTCCAATGGATTTTGCTCCAAATGGTCCTGTTGGCTCATAACTGCTCTCAAATTCTACACGAAGCTTTCCAACATCGACTCTTGCTGGAACTTTATACTGCATGAAAGAATTTTGTTTTACATATCCATTTGGTGTGTAATCAACACCCTCATACAATGCCATTCCGATTCCCTGACCGAGCCCGCCTTCTACCTGAACTCTTGCAAGATTTGGATTGACTGGTGTTCCACAATCTACGACCGCAACATAATCTAAGATTTCAATATGTCCTGTCTCTTTATCAAGCTCAATCTCAACCATTCCTACCATAAATGGTGGTGGGGATACTGGAGAACTGTTTGTCTCTGTCACCTGGAAAGTTTCATTATTGTTGCACATAGATGCTGTTGCGATGTCCACTAATGAAACTTCTTTGCCGCTCTCTGCATCTCTGACTTTCTTTCCGTCAAATTCCAGAGTATCTGTATCTGCAACTTCCATCATCTCAGCTGCTTTATTGAAAATATGTCCCTTTAATTTTTCGCAGGCACGTTCCACTGCTTTTCCTGTGACGTAGGTAGAACTTGATGCGTAAGATCCAGAATCGTATGGTGATGTATCTGTATCTGCTCCGCTGACCATGATATCATCAATAGAACATTCCAGACATTCTGCCGCCATCTGGGCCAAGATCGTATCACATCCAGTTCCCATATCCGCTGCTGCAATAGAAAGTGTATACAATCCATCGTCATTTAATTTGATCGTTGCAGAACCAACGTCAACGCCAGAAATACCGGAACCCTGCATCGCCATTGACAGTCCGACACTTCGAACTTTTCCATTTCCCATATCTTTGCATGGATATTTTTCATCCCATTTGATCATCTCTTTTGCACGGGCAAGGCATCGATCCAAAGCACAGCTGTTTGCTGTTTCTCCATAATATGCTGGCATCACATCGCCTTCACGGACCATGTTCATCTCACGGATCTTCGTTGGATCCATTCCTATCTTAGCTGCAAGTTCACTGACTGCTGATTCCAGCGCAAACACACCCTGTGTCGCACCATATCCACGATAAGCCCCAGCTGACATACGATTTGTATACACAACATCATATGCAAAACGATGTGCTTCCAGATCTCGATATAACGGAATTGATTTATGCCCAGATAACCCTACCGTTGTTGGACCATGTTCTCCATAGGCTCCTGTATTGGATAATGTATAAACATCGATCGCACGGATCTTTCCATTCTTGTTTGCTCCGACACGAACTGTTACCTGCATCTCATGTCTTGGTGAAGATGCGATCTGAGACTCTTCTCTTGAAAAAATAATCTTGGATGGTTTCTTTGTCATCCATGTGACAAATGCTGGATATACTTCGGAGATAGAACTCTGTTTTGCTCCAAATCCTCCACCAATTCTTGGTTTTGATACACGAATCTTTGATTTTGGAATGCATAATGCATTGGATAAGATCCTTCGTACATGGAATACGATCTGTGTGGAACTAACAACGTTCAATCTTCCATATTCGTCAATAAAACAATAAGTTCTGAATGTCTCCATCATTGCCTGCTGATTTGCTTTTGTATGATATGTATGTTCTACAACCACGTCGCAATCTGCTAATACCGCATCGACATCTCCTTCGTGTGTTTCTTCTGTTGCACACAGGTTTTTCTTATTATCTGCACCAATATTACATAATGCTTTCCAGTTATCTTCTGGATGCACTAGCGGTGTATCTTTATCCATTGCCTTACGTGGATCTAAGTTTGCTGGCAATACTTCGTATTCCACACGTAACATCTTGATCGCCTGATCAACGCACTTTTCATTCTCCCCAGCAACGATTGCAACGGGATCTCCAACATAACGGACATGCTGATCCAGAATCTGTCTGTCATATGGGCTTAATTCCGGATATGTCTGTCCTGCCATCGTAAAACGTTCCTGTGGCACATCTTCCCATGTATAAATCGCCTCAATCCCTGGCACTTTCATAGCAAACTGAGTGTTGATCGATTTGATCATTGCGTTCGCATATGGACTTCGAAGTAATTTCACGATCAGACATTCTTTTGGTGCCTTATCGTTTGTAAATACAGGTTTCCCTGTCACAAGTGCCATAGCGTCTTTTTTCATGATCGGCTGGTTAACTACTTTCATTCGGCACCTCCATCTTTATTTTTCTTATATTCCAAAAAGTCTAAGATTCCTCGAAGCTGTCCTTCATATCCAGAACATCTGCAAAGATTCCCCGCAAGGTATTCTTTGATCTCTTCTTCACTCGGATCTGGAATCTCTCTAAATAATGCAATCGCATTCATGATCATTCCTGGGTTACAAAATCCGCACTGTTCAGCCCCTTGGTTCGCAATAAAAGCTCCAAACTCAGCTGCTTCTTCCTGCAATCCTTCTAAGGTATCGATCTTATGTCCATCAACTCTTGCTGCAAGAATGGAACATGATAAGATTGGCTGGTCATCCATAAATACCGTACATAATCCGCAATTTGATGTCTCGCATCCACGTTTCACACTGTAACAACCAAGATCTCTGACGAGATCGATCAGGAGAGTGTCTGCATCAATCTGTGGGGTTACTTTCTTTCCATTTAATGTAAATGTAATCTCCATGTTTATTTTTCTCTCCTTTCTTCTAACTGTTCAAAGCCTCTTCTTAATAAGACTTTTGATAACTGTTCACGGTAAGCAGCACTTCCTCTCATGTTGCTTCCAAAATTCATCTGACCTGTCACTTCATCTGCGAGTTTTTTTCTTCCTTCATCATCTTTGATCTGTTCCATCCACTGATCTGATAATCTGACTCTGCAAGCTCTGGATGGTCTTGCACCGACAACCGCATATGCCTCTTTCTCACCTAATGAAACAGCGCAAGTCAAAACTGGAAAATCTGTCTTTGTATTTCTATGAGAAAGATAAACACTTTCCTGCGGATGCTTCTTAATGATCAGACGCACTAAAATATCATTTGGATATTTATTTGCTGCAAATTGATCTAATGGAATGATTCCTTCATGATGTAACTCCACATAACTGTCAAACGCCAGAAAACAGCTTAATACATCAGAAAAACCGAACTTTCCAAAAATACTTCCACCTACTGTCGCAAGATTACGGAACTGCACTCCGACAATGTGTGTCACACTTTCTTTTACCGCTCCCTGACTCCATGTATTTAATCCTTCATGAAGTTCGATCTGTCTTAGTGTTACCATTGCTCCGATTGAAAATTCCTCATCATTTTCTTCGATCTGATCAAGTCCAAGACCCGACAGATCAATTGCTTTTTGTACATTTCTTGTGACCATCTTAAGCCACAACATGCCACCGATCACGCAGTTGGTCTTCTTCTGATTCAGCTCATAAGCTTGCTCAAGACTTTCTGCTTTGACGTATTCCTTGATCTTTAACATCTTATTTCTCCTTTAATTTTTTAAAATATCCCTTGTTTATACATTCTTTCACATTCTACAGAGCAACACAGGCAATTGGCAAAAAAATGAGTACTTTCTGAGAAAGTACTCCTTCAGGTATCGTCCTATAATCCCCAGTATTCTCCATAGGTATCTTTGATGTTCTGTACATCGCTGTCTGTAATTCCATCAATCGTACTCTTAACAAACTGGTAAGTTCTTGGTCTCTTTGATCTTAATGCGGATGGATGCTCCTTATAATCCTTGTAAGATTCTGCAAAATACTCAGATGCTGATTTGATCGCATATGCTTTGTTATATCCATCATATTTATTCTTCTCAGCATTGTAAATTGACTTCCATTGACTCGTTCCAACTTTATCTCCTGCAAGGAAATTAGCAAAATGTCCTAATTCGTGAAGTAATACAGAAGATCTCGCACTCTGAAGTGCGATCTTATGGCTCTTAACGCTAAATACACCTGTCGCTTCCGCATTTTTATCAATCACCATCTTAAACTTCAGATCTTCAAATGCATTCAAAATCTTACCATCTGCCTGAGAACCAAGCGTTCTTAATGTTGTTCCAGAAACACCAGACATCTGACTCAATTCAACCGTTGTTGTCTTGATCGTTGTCTGAACGACTGTCTTGATCGTTCTCTTCTTAGAACCCTTCTTGTCATAATCCTTCTGTGTTTTGACAACTTTTGTATTCACAACCTTACGTCTGGAATGATTCTGAGATGTTGTTGTTCTTCTCTTTGTTGTCCTTCTTGTTGTTATTTTGCTTCTGCTTGCTTTCTTCTTAAGCTTCTGGATTCTTGTGCTTTTCTTTGTTGTTTTCTTCGTCGTTACCTTCGGTTTCTTGCCAAGCGGTACTTGAATCCCATCAATTGATGTTGTTGCTTCGCTTGGATGCTGCATAGTATCAACGCTTTCATAGGAAGTCATCTGCTTCTCAAACTTCTCCTGCTGACGGTTATTGTAAAATGTGACTCCACCAAAAACCAATGCAACAGCTACTACCACGGACACCAATCCGACCATGACTTTCTTCTTCATAACTCTCGCCCCTTCTTAATATTAATATCTATACTCTTTGCTTTTATCTCTCAATCTCCATGTGAGAGACACTCACCCTATAATATATTTTTATCGTACAATATTCGCACTTTTTTGTCAATAAATTCCGATGGATTTCAGCCTGTTTCTGACCATATTTCTTAGCGGATCCTTTTTATTATCATTTCTGGATTGGATGCATATAAAATCGCAGTTTCTTTGCTGATCTGTCCTTCTTTATATAGATTGATCAATGACTGGTCCATAGATATCATTCCGCTCCCTGTAGAGGAATAGATCAAACCATCTATTTGATGCACTTTATTTTCACGGATCATATTGCGGATCGCCGGGGTCACTTCCATGATCTCAAACACAGGAATCAATGTTCCATCCATCGTTGGTATCAGCTGCTGAGAGATCACTGCCTGTAATACAGAAGCCAGCTGAATCATGATCTGGCGTTGCTGATTTGGTGGAAATACATCTATAATACGTTCGATCGTATTCGCTGCCCCGATGGTATGAAGTGTTGAAAATACCAGATGCCCTGTTTCTGCAGCTGTCATAACTACCTGAATCGTTTCATAATCTCTCATTTCCCCAAGCAATATCACATCCGGACTTTGTCTTAATGCGGCTCTTAAGGAAGTAACATAATTTACAGTATCCATGTTTACTTCTCTCTGACTGACGATACTTTTCTTATGTTGATGTAAAAATTCCAAAGGATCTTCCAATGTGATGATGTGATCTTCTTTTGTTTCATTGATTTCTTCTATCATGCATGCAAGTGTCGTGGATTTTCCACTTCCCGCTGGTCCTGTTACAAGCACAAGTCCTTTGTTTAATTCACTTAATTTCATTACCTGCTCTGGTATTCTTAATTGCTTATAGTCTGGCAGGCGGAATGCGATCACACGGATCACTGCCGCTAAGGATCCTCTCTGTTTATATGCGCTGACACGAAATCTTGACAATCCAGGAATTGCAAATGAGAAATCATCATCCCCTGTCTTCAACAGTTGATCTATGTCTCTGTCTAACGCTTTCTTATAAATCTCCCGGATTATTTTTTCCGTATCTTGCGGCATCATTTTTTCTTCATTGATGCGACGCATCACTCCATTTACTTTCATCGTCAATGGAAGCCCTGCTACAATAAACAGATCTGAGGCTTCCTCTTTTGCTGCTAATGTTAAAAATTCTTCAATATTCATGCTGGCCCCTTTTACTTATTTCTATAAACCGGAAGGAAATCATCCTTCTTCCATGCCCCAACAGCTTCTTTTTTCCATTTGATCACTTCATAACACAGATCATTCTTTTTCTTCGGATAATAAATCTGCAATTTCACAGATAACTGCTGTGTGTCTGTGATACTTTCCTGAAATGCAATTGTTTTCTCTTTTTTATTATATGAAATCCCCTTGCTTTTTGTAAACGATCGTCCAACCCTTTTCATATAATCTTTTTTATCCTTAGATCTGCGATACAACTTCCATAGTTTCTCATCGATCGCTCCAACTTGTTCATTCGCCGCATTGGATGCCTGATAAAAAGCCGACGTACGTTCCAAATTCTTTTTACTTAACGTATGATCTCCCTTGGCACTTGAAAGTGTCAAAGCCGCAAAAACTGCTAAACATACCATAGCTAACACGAGCACGATCGAAGCTGCTCCAATCCCTAAAAATGGCATTTTACGATCTTTCATTATCTTTCCTTTCCTGCCTGTATCTTAAAATATCAAGCTGATAAATCTGTTGGTTTTCCCTCCACATCGTAATCTTTCCCAGAACTTTCGCTGGCTGCCTTTCAAGCTTTATCGTCATATGATAACGGGCTTTTGTTTTCTTTATCTCATTCCAATCCTGATCATAATAACACTGATAATCTCCGGCTTTACCATCTATTTGTGTAAAATATTCTTGAAAATCTTTGATGTCATAAGCACCCGCTTCTATCAGTTCTGCAGCTTGTGTTACATAAATTTTTTGTCTCTGTCATTTCTCTTGCTTTTGCACTGATGTTATGAGCTTTTACAAATACCTGAAGCAGGATTGATCCACAGATTGCAAAAAAGAATAATACCATCATTAATTCCATCAGGATCAGGTGTGTTCCATTGCTTTTTTGTCTCATACTTCCTCCTAATTCCTGCTGTGTCTGTATACACAGTTCTGATATATCTTGCCATCACTTCCCTGAATCTTTATATGATACAGCTGTTTTGTTTCTATTACAGAAAAATCTTTTGCTGCCACGATCTTTTCTCCCTGCATCGTTGTTGTATCCAGACCTTCTCTTTACCATTAATTCTCTCAACGCACCCTTCTCTTGATAGAGATATGTATTGTATTTTTTCCCATTGATCTTTTCTGTATGGATCAGGGCTGTGCGTCCATGAAAGCTGCCGATCTCGATGCTGTCCTTTTCATCCCACTGTCTTATCTTTTCTGTTACATAAGAAATATCGATCCGTTCCTCATAATCCTCATTCATCACAGAAGCTGTATGACTATATATATTCGCCCCGATCATACTCAAGGAAAACGCACAAACTGCAAACACTGCAAATAAGATCACAAGAAACATCTGATCTGTCATATGTCTTTGTCTCTCCAAAAACCTCACCTCTCATTCAATGGGATCACCGTAACTTGTGGCATGCGGTTAGACCCAATGATCTCATATGAGATCACAAACTCGTCTTTGTCATACTCCAATCCATAATGTTTCTCCATATAAGAAAGACTTTCTGGATATCGCCCTTCTACACTGTAACATTGTACCGCCCCTTTGATCACGGCTTCTTTCAGACTTTCTTCCTGTCTTTTCTTTGTTTCCCGAAAAATCTGGCTGCTGCTATTCCATAACACAGCCACCATAATGCCACAGATCATAACTGGCAGGAAAATTCGAATTTTATTGTCAATTTTTCTTTGTTTTTGAAAACGATTTCTCAAAATCTGCCTCCCTTATCCAATTCCAGCCATAATACCAACTAGTGGCAACATGACAGATAATAAAATGATCCCTACGATCACACATAAGATTCCTACCAGCGTCGGTTCTAACACAGCGATCATCTTCTGAATCTGATCCTGCAGTTGTTTCTGATACAGATCTGCTGCCTGTTCCATTACCTCATCTACGGCACCCGTTTCATAACCAATGATCATCAATCTTTCCTGCATTCCATCAAAAATATGTGCTTCTTTCAATGCTTTCGGAAATGTTTCTCCTTCTTTGATCTGTTCCTGACATTGCTGAATCTTCATTTTCAATGGTTCATAATCTGTCAGTTTCTCAGAAAGTGACAAACTTTCATCCATGTCAAGTCCACTCTTTAAAGCCATCGCCATTCCACTTGCGAATCTTGTTCTTGCACGTTTCCATGCGATTTTCTTCATAAATCCGATGGTTTGTATCTTCGAGATAAATTCAATTCTTGCCTTTTTATAAAAAATAACGAAAAATACTATGATCAAGATCACCACTGCCAAAACTACCAGAACAATTGCTGACTGCCTCATCCAACCTCCAATATTCAATAACTGACGTGCAACTCCTGTCATCTCTTGCCCTAATTGCATATATACCTGTTCAAATACTGGCATAACTTTTATAAATAATACTGCAACGATCACTAACAACATCCCGAGCATCGCAACCGGATAAGTCACTGCACTCTTGACCGCATCTAATATTTCTTCTTCCCTCTGGTAATATGCCGCCAATGCTTCCATCGTCTCATCCAGTCTTCCTGTCTGTTCTCCGATCTCCGTCATATGAAGTGCATATTCTGGGAAAACCCCTGTTTTCTCCATTGCAGGATAAAGCATTCCACACATTTCAAGTTCTTCGCGGATCTCTTTTAATATCTCCCTGCCTTCTGTCTGGACATCTCCATCTTCCATAATGTAAATCCCCTCAAGCGATGAAATCCCAGATTTCAAGATCAGTGCCATCTGACCACAAAAATGTGATCAGTTCTTCGTTGCTAAGTTTCTTCTTCATATCTATCCCTTCTTAATAACTATACTGAAGTACATAATGTTCTCCATTCCCAATATATTCTTTCACATCTTCCTTGTTATCACTATTCGCTGCCAGTGTCGGATCCATTAACTCCCAGCTTTTCCCATCGAACTGAATGATATTATCTACCCATCCCTTTTCATTCAGCCAGGTACTGATCCAGGCATGATAGATATCCCCTGAATACCCGATCTCAAGCTTGGTCGGAATGCCCTGCGAACGCAGCATCGCCGTCATCAGTGCAGCATAATCAAAGCAGATTCCCTTCTTTGTCTTCAATGTCTCATCTACCGATGGCAGATATCCACTCTGAACATTCTGCGCTTTCTCATCATCATATTTTACATTTTTGACCACATAATTATAAACAGCTTTGACGATTGCCAGATCATCTTTGGAATCTTTTGCCAGTTTCTTCGCTTCCTTTACTGCTTTCGTCTTACTTGTAAATTCTACATACTGGTTAGGATATAAAAATGGCAGAAATTTATTTTTTAATTTCACCTCAAAACTATCCATCATCAAAACACTGTATTCATCGTCCTGCACATTTTCATATACAGAGATCTGATATGTACCATTTCCACTGGTCAATGGAAAATATGTCGGCTCTTTTGTCCGTTCAATAAAATATTTATATACTTTATTATTCTTTCCGATCACTTCAACACTGATCTTCTTTGCACTTCCCTTATATCGCAGTGCTACATAGCCTTGAGCCACATTCGATATATCAACCACAGCCTCCCCATGATCCAAAACTTCCTTCCCCGGTGCTTCTGGCTTTAATACTCCTGCTTTCTGAGCTGTTACCTGCTTCTTCCGGCCACATCCGCCAAATGGTAACATAATGATCAGGCATGTCACGATCAGTATTATTTTTATGACATACTTCATAAGAATTCTCCTTGTATTTACTTCCTCTAGTATAACAGATTCACAATATGCCTTCTAATTTTTTTACGTATACAAATGCTCTCTTACATAATTTAAAAACTGCTTCTTTGCATAATCCAATGGCTTATTTTTTCTATAAAATAGTGATATCACAGAATGTAATTCATCTTCTAGTGGTATCATTTTAACTCCAGCACATTTAGCTTCTCTATAAACCGTTGAAAATGTGATCGTAACCCCAACCCCTTCACTTACAAAACTCATGATTGTATTTGCTTGTGGAAATTCAAAAGCTATTTTCGGTTCAAATCCTGCTTTCTCACAACTCTTATAAAACACTTCGTAACTTCCGCTGCCTCTCTCTGGGAAGATAAAAACATCATCTTTCAATTCTTTCAGTTGAAGTCGATCTCTTCCATAAAGCGGATGTTTTTCATATAACACTGCACACAATTTATCATCATACAGTGGGGAAAAACGGAATTTTTTCTGATCTTCCATCATATTTTCTCTCAAGATCAAGAAATCATAACGATCGGAGTTTTCCTGAATCTCACTTGCGATTCTTTCATCGATCACAAGTTTGATATCTGGATATTCTTTTCTGAAATCCGCCACCAATCTTGCAAAATGATATGGTGCAAGAACCGGCATACAACCAATCTTAATTTCCTGATTTTTCTGAACATTTTTCAACATCTCTTCATAGGTTCCCGTCATTTTCTTTGCATAAGACAAAAAGATCTCTCCTTCTTTGGACAACTCAAATTTCCTTGTATTCCTGCGGATCAGTGTAATTCCTAACTCATTTTCCAACTTACGGATCTGTTTTGATAATGCACCTTGTGTCATGTTACAGGCATATCCAGCTTCTGTGAAAATTTTTCTGTTTACATAATTCCATATAATAATATAATTGCTGTATTTCCATTTTTCCATACCCTTTTCAAATATCTTCGTATATTCCTATTTGGAATATATCAAATCTCAACTGGAATTGCAATACTTCGCTCTCTCTATATATAATAAGAAACACAAAAGGAATACGATTGATAAAATATGAAATTTTGATGAAAGGAATCGTTGATATTATGAAAAACAAAAAAGATTTTTTTACCATAGATTGTTATTTTATATTTTAGGACTGTTGATCATGTCTGTTGGTTCTAATTTATTTTTGAAAGCAGCTCTTGGAGTTGCACCTAGCTGTACGATGGCTTTGACATTAAGTTATCTTTCCCCAGTTCACAGCTATGCTTTATTTAACTTCCTGATCAACTCTACTTTCTTGGTTTGTGAAGCTCTGATCCTTCATGAATTCGGGAAAATGCAGTTGACTCAGCTTGGTTTGACTTTTGTTTATTCTTTATTTATCGAATTTACTTCTTATGGTTTATTCTTTATTGAACCTCATGGACTTGCCGCTAAGATTTTACTATCTATCATCGCATGTGCCGTTCTATCAATAGGTGTCGGATTCACGATCAGTTCCGGGTTCGCTGTTATGCCAATGGAAGGACTTGTGAAAACTATCTCTGATAAGAAAAATATAAGCTTTGGCGCTGTCAGAGTTTGTCTGGAAGTTTTATTTACTATATGTTCTGCGATTGCTTCTTTTGTATTGCTTCCAGAATTACCATCCGTTGGAATCGGAACCGTGATCGCCGCTTTCTTAAGTGGTAATATTACAAATATATTTTCTTCTCTATTTCATAAGAGAATCAATGCCTACCTTGGATTTCAGGCATGATCCTATAGAAAAAAACGTAATCTCAAATGAACCTCTTGAGATTACGTTTTTTATTCTATCCTACTTCTTTAGTTTTTGCCTATTCCCATGGATCGATTTGCTGATTCGTCGGTACGACTTTGATCTTCTTTGAAATCGTATCTTTGTCCCTGTTTTTAATTTTGCAGAAATCGTCGCTGTTCCAGCTTTATTTCCTGTGATTCTTCCATTCGAGTCAACAGATGCCACGGATGGATTACTACTCTTCCATGATGTGAAAGATGATGTATTGATCACTGTTGGATACACACCGTACTCTTTCATCATTTTGCCTTGATATGTTGGCTTCATCTGCATTTTTTCTGTTTCCCATATTGTACCGTATCTGCTTGTCTAGTTTTAAATAACTCTTTACTTTAAATATGAATTCTTTGTCACGATATTTTTTGTAAATTGCTTTCTTGCCTTGGATTTTTCTACTTTCTTTGCTTTGGAACTGCTAAAGTCTAATACCCAGGTATTGGCTTCGTATCCGTCTCTTGACACAACCGTAACTGCTGCAACCCCTACACTTTTTGCATTCGAAAGTAACAGACCTTTTCTATGTGTGGAAGAATTGATCCAACCCTTTACGATCTGCTTCGGTGTAGTTCCTGCGGATTGTGCACAGTTTTCATAGATGATCTTCTTGTTGATACTTTTTGAAAGCTTTCCATTTGGTCTTCTATGCGGACTTGTTTCTGGAATATAGATCGTTGTTTCAAATCCACGCATAATTGCTGAATTTGTCAATCCTCGATCCATCTTCAATGCTTTGCGTCCATTTTTCTTACGGTATTTGTTCACTTCTTTTAAGATTTTCTGTGCATCACTATAGTCCTGATATCCTGTAACAGATAATTTTCCTGTAGAAGCAGCCTCTACCTTCTTCTGACTGACTCCTGCAGTTGTAAATAGCATTGCCGCTGCTAATGCAATACTGGCAGCTCTTCTTGATAGTTTCCTCATAAACTTTCTCCTTTCATACTTTTGATCATGGTACCTTTATATAATTTGTGCGCAGATATCATTCAAACAACATCTCTCACAATGAGGCTTTGTTCTTGCCGTACAGACATCCCTTCCATGCCATACCAGCCTGTGGCAGAAATCACTTCCTTCTTCTGGTGGAATAATCTCCCATAATGCCATCTCAACTTTTTTAGGGTCTTTTATCCCATCAACCAATCCAATCCGGTTGACCAAGCGGATACAATGTGTATCCGTAACGATCGCAGGTTTGCCAAAAACATCTCCCATGATCAGGTTGGCACTTTTTCTTCCGACCCCAGGAAGACTTAGGATTGATTTAAAATCGGTTGGGATCTTACCGTTATATTCATCTCTTAAAACTTTCATACATTTGCTGATATCTCTTGCCTTGCTCTTTCCAAGACCACAGGGTCGTACGATTTCTTCAATATCTGCAACGTCTGCTGCTGCCAGTGCTTCTACTGTTGGATATTTTTCAAATAATCCTTTTACCACGACATTCACCCGTGCATCCGTGCACTGAGCCGCCAGTCTTACACTAACTAATAATTTCCACGCCTGATCATATTCCAGTGTGCAGTCTGCATCTGGATATTCATTCTTCAGACGCTCAATGACTTCTAGTGCCAGTTCTTTTTTATTCATGTAACAGTATCCTCCTTGAATGTTGTTTTATCATTATTATACCTTGTATTTTTGCATATTTCTATGCTATAATGATTTTGTATTTTTTGTTTATCGAAAGCAAAATTTTCTCTACCTAAAAAGACAACCTTAAGTTATGACAAAAAAGATAATGGCGGGAATGGTTTTTACACAAATGTGATCTATATCAAGGGAACAAATCGCTCTAATTCAGAATCCATCCTGCGTAATGGTATGAAGGTTAAATCTTCAAATAGAAAGGTTATTTCTACAAAAACTTTTGGAAAAGATTATTATCTTATTGCGGATAACAATCAAGTAGGAATCGGTGTAAAACTTAAGAAAAACAGGATCAACAAAAAATTCACTGCAAAAATTTAAATATAGAGGTAAAACTTATTCTGTAAAAACAACAGTCAAAGTTATAAAATACTCAAATCCTTTTAAGAAGATCGTAGTGGATGGAAGAGACTGTACTTCTGATTTTAAGAATAAAAACGGATCTGGGATTTCCTTTATGGGACGTAACATCAAGATCACTCCTAATAAGAACTGGAGAGTAAAATCTATTTATACTTACAAGCCAGGAGCTACTAAAATGAAAAAGAGTAAAAGGTTCTTCCGTTACAATCCCAACAAATTGCCGTGCTTTTATTACAATGGAAAATAAAAAGAATAAATTAATAGAAAAAAGTTACTTTTGATGAAATGGATACTTCTGAAGATCCTGGATTTACATTCTAGACACAAATTGTGACATGCTCCCACCACTTAAATCCCTGATTTTGAAGTGGGGGCTTCTTGCTCAATGGCTCTACTGAGCCAAGTATCTACAAGCTATCCTCGCGTGCCCCGCGATTCTTTTGCCCGGACACGGGC
>ENA-OQDL01001034-OQDL01001034.1-human-gut-metagenome-genome-assembly--contig:-NODE-1034-length-15141-cov-5.609831_pt1 | contig 15141 bp, 12 predicted proteins | sample MGYA00242782_ERZ504609 | MGnify/ENA primary metagenome ERZ504609 (study PRJEB26092, sample SAMD00036320) | human gut metagenome | host: Homo sapiens | study: EMG produced TPA metagenomics assembly of... | reverse complement strand
GCATACGCGGAGGAGCCACGCAGGTGTTGTTCAGGGTGTGGGCCAGATAGGTCTTGCCGTCCTTGCCCTTGACGCGGATGTGCAGGCGGCGTGCCTGTGCATCGCCCAGGTTGGAGCAGGAGCAGACTTCGAAGTATTTCTGCTGGCGGGGGCTCCATGCCTCGATGTCGCAGCTCTTGACCTTCAGGTCAGCCAGGTCACCGGAGCAGCAGTTCAGCTGACGGACAGGGATTCTTCCATGCTGCGGAAACAGCTCGAACGGAGTTCTTCCAGAGCTTCTCGTACCAGTCAGCGCTCTCCTCTGGGACGGCAGACGACGATCATCTCCTGCTTCTCGAACTGGTGGATGCGGTAGATGCCGCGCTCCTCGATGCCGTGGGCGCCCTTCTCCTTGCGGAAGCAGGGGCTGTAGCTGGTCAGAGTTAGGGGCAGCTTGGCACCGTCCAGCGTCTGGTCGATGAAGCGGCCAATCATCGTGTGCTCGGACGTGCCGATCAGGTACAGGTCCTCACCCTCAATTTTGTACATCATAGCGTCCATTTCAGGGAAGGACATAACGCCCTTGACCACGTCGCCGTGCATCATGAACGGGGGGATGACATAGGTAAAGCCCTTGTCGATCATAAAATCGCGGGCGTAGGCCAGCACAGCCTCGTGCAGGCGGGCAATGTCGCCCAGCAGGTAGTAGAAGCCGTTACCGGAGACGCGGCCTGCGGCGTCAAGGTCGATGCCGTCGAAGCTTTCCATGATGTCCACGTGGTACGGGATGGGATAGTCGGGCACAACGGGCTCGCCGAAGCGCTGGACCTCGACGTTATGGCTGTCGTCGGGGCCGATGGGCACGCTGGGGTCGATCATCTGGGGGATCGTGTACATGATCTCCTGGATCTTGGCTTGCAGTTCGGTCTCCTTGGCCTCCAGCTCCTTCAGGCGGTCAGCCTGGGCCGTGACCTGCTTCTTGATTTCCTCGGCCTCGGCAGCCTTGGAGGGGTCTTTCTTGGCCTGGCCCATCAGCGCACCGATCTGCTTGGACAGCTTGTTGCGGTTTGCGCGCAGGTCGCTGGCCTCACCGATGGCGGCGCGGTACTCGGCGTCAAGCGCGATGACCTCATCGACGAGGGGCAGCTTGGCGTCCTGGAACTTTTTCCTGATGTTTTCCTTGACGGCGTCCGGATTTTCACGGACAAAACGAATGTCTAACATAGTGGTACTCCTCTATTTCATATTTGCTTTTGTAGGGGCCGGACATGTCCGGCCCGCGGCTTTACAAATAAATAGCATTTTATGGGTAGGCTGCGGGCGGGGCATGCCCCGCCCCTACAGATTTCCGGGCTGCTCACCCTTCCGGGTCATACATTCCCAGCAGGCTCACGAACTTTTGCAGCATATCATCGCTGTAAAAGTCGATTTTCAGCGAGCCCTTGCCGTCCTTGTAGTCAACATGGACCTCGCTGCCGGTGACCTCTTTCAAAGCCGCCTCCACCTCCACGGCGCGCTTCGGGCGGGTGAAGTTATCATCCTTCGCCTTGGGCGGCTTGGCGGGTTTTGTCAGCTTTTTGCACAGGGCCTCGGTCTGGCGCACGTTCAGATTCTGCGCCGCGACCTCCGCCGCAGCCTGCCGCATCAGATCCTCATTGGGCAGCCCCAGCAGGACCTTGGCGTGGCCAAAGCTCAGCTTGCCCCCGCTGACCATACGGCGCACATCTTCGGGCAGGGCCAGCAGGCGCAGGCTGTTGGTCACGGCACTGCGGCTCTTGCCCAGCTTTTTCGCGGCAGATTCCTGCGTTAAGCCGTACTTGTCGATCAGCTGCCGGCAGCCCTCAGCGACCTCGATGGGGTCGAGGTCCTCGCGCTGCAGGTTTTCAATCAGCGCCAGCGCGGCGGCCTGCTCGTCGGTCACATCCTTGATGATGACCGGCACCTCGTCCAGCCCGGCCAGGCGTGCGGCACGCCAGCGGCGCTCGCCCGCAATGATGATGTACCCCGGGCCGACCCTTTTTGGGCCGCACCGCAATAGGCTGCAAAGCCCGTTTTCGGTGATGCTGTCGGCCAGCTGGTTCAGCGCGTCGTCGCTGCTCATCGGCGCGGCGTGGCTGCCGTGGGTCGCCGCGTTCTGGCCAGGCTCCGTGGACTGGGACTCCTGGGGGCCAGATCTCGCAGGTGCTTGGGGTGCAGGAGATGACCGCCCACCATACGGTGCTCTCCACCTGGCTGCACGGCTGGCTGTTCCGGCTGGGCCGTGCGCTGGGCAGCGACAACCTCGGTGTGTTTCTCTACATAGTATTGCAGTTTCTCGTCTGTGCGTGGGTGTTCGGGCAGGTAACGGCCTTTGCCGCCAAGCTCGGCTGCTCCCGCGGTGTGCAGTATGCGGTCACAGCGTTCTTTGCGCTCGACCCCATCTGGGGCGCGTTCATCCAGACGCAGGTCAAGGATACGCTCTACACGGGACTGTTCGTCCTGTTTGTGCTGAAAACCGCCGACCTGCTGCTCTTTCCGCAGGAATGGCAGGGGAGCCGTCCGCGCCTGACCGCTTACGCGGTGCTCGGCGTGCTCTGCTGCCTGCTGCGCAAAAACGGCATCTATGCCGTTGTGCCGATGCTGCTGGCGTCGGCCTTCACCGTGAGTGAAAAGCGTCTGCGCCGCCCCGTGCTGGCGGTGCTGCTGGCCGTCTGTATCGGTTCGTTCGGGTTTGACACGTTCACTGAAAAAGTCCTCGACATCCCCGCAGGCAGCGTGGGGGAGGCGCTCTCGGTCCCGATGCAACAGACCGCCCGCTATATCCGCGACTACGGCAATGAAGTCACCGACGACGAGCGCACCGCCATCGAGAAGGTCCTCGACTACGACGCCATTGCCCAAAGCTACATGCCGGAGCTGTCCGACGGCGTCAAGCAGTACTACAAAAATCCCGGCAAGGGTGACCTGGCCCGCTATATGCTGGTCTGGGCCAAAATGCTGCTCAAGCACCCGGTCTGCTATTTTGAGGCAACGCACGCAAACTCCCACGGGTATTACACCATCACGAAATGCCGCGCCATCAACGATTACTACACGTTCAATAATGACATTTGCATGGAAATGTCTGAAATGAACGTCCACTATCTTGATAAATCCGGCTATCTGCGGTATGCTTTTGTACAGGCACTCTCGGCATTTGAAAAGCTGCCGCTCGTGGGGCTTACAACGTCCATCGGGTTCATGGCGTGGCTGACTGCCGTGCTTGGTCTCTGGCTGGCGCGCTGCAAAGCAAAGCCTGTGCTGCCGGTTTTTATCGGCCTTGGCATCTTCTGGCTGACCTGCATTGCGTCCCCGGTCAATGACTGTATGCGCTATTTCCTGCCTGTGGCGGGGTGTCTGCCGCTGGTTTTCTGTCTGGCGGCGGTATTTTCCCGTGAAAAATCAGAAATTACCGTCTGATTTGTTAAAAAATTCAAAAAAGACTGGTATTTTCCGCACAGGCATGGTATAATAACTTGTATTTTTATGTACATCTATTTTTGGAGGAATTTATAAATGAAACTGATTTCCTGTGAAAAGCTCGAAAAGAGCATGGTCGAACTGCAGTTCTCCATTGACGCGGAGACCTTCAAATCTGCTGTCAATACCGCTTTCAAGCGCGAGGGCAAGAAGTACGCCATCCCCGGCTTCCGCAAGGGCAAGGCTCCCAAGGCCATGATCGAGAAGATGTATGGCAAGGACCTGTTCCAGTATGACGCCATCAACGACCTGTTCCCCGAGAACTACGAGGCCGCCGTCAAGGAGGCCGGTATCGAGGTCGTTGGCCGTCCTGACCCCGAGGTCGTCTCTATGTCCGAGGACGAGGGCGCTACCCTGAAGGTCAAGGTCGCCGTCAAGCCCGAGGTCGAGCTGGGCGAGTACACCGGTTTAACCGTCAACAAAGATGTCAAGACTGTTGACGAGGCTGATGTTGACGCCGAGATCAAGCGCATGCAGGACCGCAATGGCCGTCTGCTGACCCGTGAGGGTGCTGCCGAGAACGGTGACACCGTTGACATCGACTTCGAGGGCTTCGTTGACGGCGTCGCTTTCGAGGGCGGCAAGGCTGAGCACTACTCTCTGGTGCTGGGCTCCGGCTCCTTCATCCCCGGCTTCGAGGAGCAGATCGTCGGCCACAAGGCCGGCGAGGAGTTCGACGTCAACGTCAAGTTCCCCGAGGAGTACCAGGCTGAGGAGCTGGCCGGCAAGGACGCCACCTTCAAGATCAAGCTGCATGAGGTCCAGTACAAGGAGCTGCCCGAGCTGGACGACGACTTTGCCAAGGACGTCAGCGAGTACGACACTCTCGACGAGCTGAAGGACTCCATCCGCAAGGGCATCGAGACCAACCATGAGAAGCAGGCTGACCAGAAGGTCGAGAACGACCTGATCGACCAGGTCGTGGGCGGCATGAAGGCCGAGATCCCCGACGCCATGATCGAGAGCCGCATCGAGGAGCTGGTCCAGGACTTCCAGTACCGCATCTCCCAGCAGGGCCTCAAGCTCGAGCAGTACCTGCAGTATATGGGCATGACCATGGAGCAGTTCAAGGAGCAGTTCCGTGAGCAGGCCGACAAGCAGGTCAAGATGCGCCTGGCCATGGAGGCTATCGTCGCCAAGGAGTCCATCGAGGCTACCGAGGAGGAGTTTGAGGCCGAGATCAAGCGCATTGCCGATGCTTACCAGATGGAGGCCGACAAGGTCAAGAGCCTGGTCGATGCTGCCGCCGTCAAGAAGGATCTGGCTGTCAACAAGGCAATCGACTTCGTGAAGTCCAAGGCCAACATCGTCGCCGGTGCTGCCGAGGAGAAGAAGCCCGCCAAAAAGACCACCCGCAAGACCACCAAGAAGGCTGCCGCCAAGCAGGACGAGGAGCCGAAGGAAGAGGAGACCAAGGGCGAGTAATCACCCTGCGGGCATCCGTAAACATTGAGTAAAAGGGCCGGTACGGTTGCGCAGCTATGCCGCCGTATCGGTTCCTTTGTCATCACCCATACTTTATCGAAAGCACCAAGGAGGGAAACCAGAATGAGCCTTGTACCTTATGTTGTCGAACAGACTGCGCGCGGTGAGCGCAGCTATGACATCTTCTCCCGTCTGCTCAATGACCGCATCATTGTGCTGAGCGAGGACGTCAACTCCGCCTCCGCCAGCGTCATCGTAGCGCAGCTGCTGTACCTCGAGGGCCAGGACCCGGAGAAGGACATCTACTTCTATATCAACAGCCCCGGCGGCTCGATCTCTGACGGTATGGCCATCCACGACACGATGAACTACATCAAGTGCGATGTCTCCACCATCTGCGTCGGCATGGCGGCCTCGATGGGCTCTTTCCTGCTGGCCAGCGGCACCAAGGGCAAGCGCTTTGCCCTGCCGAACTCCGAGATCCTGATCCACCAGCCGCTTATCGGCGGGCAGGGTATCTCCGGCCAGGCTACCGACATCAAGATCCACGCCGACCACATCGTGCGCATCCGCGAGAAGATGAACACGCTGCTCAGCCAGTACACCGGCCAGCCGCTGGACGTCATCACCCGCGACACCGAGCGCGACAACTATATGACCGCGCAGCAGGCGAAGGAGTACGGCCTGATCGACGACATCCTCTATAAACACTGATTCGGGGGAACAACATGGCAAATCAAACGTCCGGCAAGGACGGAAAAGGACGCGAGCTCGTCTGCAGCTTCTGCGGGCGGACGCAAAATGAGGTAGAGCAGCTGATCATTGGCCCCGGCGTCAATATCTGCAAGGACTGCCTGGATATGTGCAACAATGCCCTGTACAAGGACGGCGAGCGCCCGGCCCCGCCGCGCGCCGGTATGCCGCGGAACCGCCGCCGCACAGCCGCGCAGCCCGGTGCGGACTATGACTATGACCCGCTCGAGAGCATCAATATCCTGACCCCCGCCGAGATCAAGGCGGGGCTGGATCAGTATGTTATCGGGCAGGATGCCGCCAAAAAGGTGCTGGCTGTCTCTGTCTACAACCACTACAAGCGCATTCTCTCCCGCGAGAGCAGCGACGTGGAGCTGCAGAAGTCCAACGTGCTGATGCTCGGCCCGTCCGGCACCGGCAAGACGCTGCTGGCCCAGACGCTGGCAAGGATGCTCAATGTGCCGTTCGCCATCGCGGACGCCACGACGATCACCGAGGCAGGCTACGTCGGCGAGGATGTCGAGAACATCCTGCTCAAGCTCATTCAGGCGGCGGATTTTGACGTCGCCCGCGCCGAGATCGGCATTATCTACGTCGATGAGATCGACAAGATCACCCGCAAGAGCGAGAACCCCTCCATCACCCGTGACGTCGGCGGTGAGGGTGTACAGCAGGCGCTGCTGAAGATCGTGGAGGGCACGGTCAGCAACGTGCCGCCCAACGGCGGACGCAAGCACCCGCAGCAGGAGTTCATCCAGATCAACACGAAGAATATCCTGTTCATCTGCGGCGGCGCGTTCGATGGGCTGGAAAAGCTCATTCAGAAGCGCACCGACAACGCCTCCCTCGGCTTTGGCAGCCAGCTGCGCACAACGCTGGACAAGGATGAGACGCGCCAGAAGCTGCTGAAGAAGGTCGAGCCTGACGACCTCGTCAAGTTCGGTCTCATCCCCGAGCTGATCGGCCGTCTGCCCGTTGTGACGGTGCTTGACCCGCTGGACGAGGAAGCTCTTGTCCGAGTTCTGACCGAGCCGAAGAACAGCATTGTGCGCCAGTACAAGGAGCTGTTCCACCTCGACAATGCCGAGCTCGTCTTTACCGAGGACGCGCTGCACGCCATCGCCAAGAAAACGGTGGAGCGCAAGAGCGGTGCCCGCGGTCTGCGCAGCGTCGTCGAAGAACTGCTGATTCCGATCATGTACGACATCCCGTCGGACGCCACCATCACAAAGGTGACCATCGATGCGGATACGGTGGCAGGGGGCGAGCCACACATCGAGCACGGCATGATGCGCCCGCGCTACAAAAATATGGCGTCCCAGCAATAATTTGCAAACACACCGGTGCAGGAATGCGCCGGTGTGTTTTTGTTCACAAAAATTTTATATAGAAAACACTTGATTTTTTGCAGTAAAGTGAGTATTATATATTTAGCACTCAGAGAGATTGAGTGCTAAACTAAAAATCAAAAGAGAAATCTTTTATAGGGAGGAACTTCCACTATGAAAATCAAACCTCTTGCAGACCGCGTTGTCATTAAGCTGGTCGAAGAAGAAGAAACCACCAAGGGCGGCCTGATCCTGTCCGGCTCCGCCAAGGAGAAGCCCCAGGTTGCCGAGGTCATCGCAGTCGGCCCCGGCGGCAATGTGGATGGTAAGGACGTTGAGATGATCGTCAAGGTCGGCGACAAGGTCCTGACCAGCAAGTACTCCGGCACCGAGGTCAAGGTTGACGGCGAGGAATGCACCATCGTCCGCCAGAGCGACATCCTCGCAATCGTCGAGTAAATTTGATTTCACCGATTTCTTTCAGATAAAAGGAGAGATTCATTATGGCTAAACAGATCAAGCAGGGCGAGGACGCCCGCAAGGCGCTCTGCGCAGGTATCGACCAGCTGGCCAACACCGTTAAGGTCACCCTGGGCCCCAAGGGCCGCAATGTTGTGCTGAGCAAGAAGTTCGGCAGCCCGCTCATCACCAATGACGGTGTCACCATCGCCAAGGAGATCGAGCTGAAGGACGAGTTCGAGAACATGGGCGCCCAGCTCGTTCGCGAGGTCGCCACCAAGACGAACGACGCCGCCGGTGACGGTACGACCACCGCTACCGTTCTGGCACAGGCCTTCGTCAATGAGGGCATGAAGAACGTCACCGCCGGTGCAAACCCGATGGACATCAAGCGCGGCATGCAGAAGGCCGTCGCCGCTGCTGTCGACGCTGTCAAGCAGCACAGCCAGAAGGTCAACGGCAGCAAGGACATTGCCCGTGTCGGCACTGTCTCTGCAGGCGATGCCGAGATCGGTCAGCTGATCGCTGACGCAATGGAGAAGGTCACCGCTGACGGTGTTATCACCATCGAGGAGAACAAGACCACTGCCGAGACCTACACCGAGGTCGTCGAGGGCATGCAGTTTGACCGCGGCTATGTGACCCCCTACATGGTCACCGATACCGAGAAGATGGAGACCGTCTACGACGACTGCTCTGTCCTGATCACCGACAAGAAGATCAGCGTATTCCAGGATGTGGTTCCTCTGCTCGAGCAGGTCATCCAGTCCGGCCGCAAGCTGCTGATCATCGCAGAGGATGTCGAGGGCGACGCTCTGTCCAACCTCATCATCAACCGTCTGCGCGGCGGCCTGAACGTTGTCGCTGTCAAGGCACCCGGCTTTGGTGATCGCCGCAAGGAGATGCTGCAGGATATCGCCACCCTGACCGGCGGCACGGTTATCAGCAGCGACCTGGGCTATGAGCTGAAGGACGCCACCATGCAGCTGCTCGGCAAGGCCCGCCAGGTCAAGGTCACCAAGGAGAACACCACCATCGTCGGCGGTGCCGGTGACAAGCAGGCTATCGCAGACCGTGTTGCCCAGATCCGCAGCCAGATCGCCGTTGCGACCTCTGACTTTGACCGCGAGAAGCTGCAGGAGCGCCTGGCAAAGCTGGCCGGCGGCGTTGCAGTCATCAAGGTCGGTGCTGCTACCGAGGTCGAGATGAAGGACAAGAAGCTGCGCATCGAGGATGCCCTGAACGCGACCAAGGCCGCTGTTGAGGAAGGCATCGTCGCTGGCGGCGGCACGGCCACCATCAACGCCATTCCCGCTGTCGACAAGCTGGTCGGCGAGCTGGAGGGCGACGAGCGCACCGGTGCGAAGATCGTCCGCAAAGCGCTGGAGGCTCCTCTGCGCCAGATCGCTGCCAACGCTGGCCTCGAGGGCAGCGTCGTTATCGACAACATCCTGAAGGCCAACAAGCCCAACTACGGCTTTGATGCCCAGAAGGAGGAGTACGTCGAGGATATGATCGAGGCCGGTATCGTTGACCCGACCAAGGTCACCCGTTCCGCTCTGGAGAACGCTGCCAGCGTCGCCGCGATGGTTCTGACCACCGAGAGCCTTGTCGCTGACCTGCCGGAACCCCCGGCTCCGGCTGCTCCGGCCCCTGACATGGGCGGCATGTACTGATTGGGTACACCCCACAAGCAACCATAAGGTCGAAGTCTCCGCAAAAAGAGGCTTCGGCCTTTTTGTATAAACCGGCAAAGTGTGCTATAATAGACAGAAATAACGCAGCGGGGGAGCCGCCATGAAAAAATACGCAAAATATCCGGCACTGGCCGTTACGCTGGCGATTATGGCAGTGATCTTTGTCTTGTCCTCGCAGCCGGCGGAGCTGTCCACCAAGGTCAGCCGCGCCGTTACCGAGACCGTGCAGGTCAGCAGGATAAAAGCCATCACGCCGCTGTGGTTCAGCACCACAAACCTGAACGCCAACGTCCGCAAGTGGGCGCACATCTATATCTACTGTGCCCTCGGCGTCAGCATGGCCGTGACAGTGCAGCTGTGGCTGCACCGCGTTACGCTGCGGCAAAAGGCACTGCTGGCATCGGCGCTGTGTATGCTGTATGCGGCCGGTGATGAGTTCCACCAGTATTTTGTGCCGGGTCGTGCCGCGCAGTTGAGCGACGTTGTGATTGACGCCATGGGCTTTCTGCCCTGCGTGGCGGCGGTGTATCTGGTGCTTTGGGCTGTCAGGAGGCTGCGCAATTAACAGGACGCAACCCAAAATGATATGGGTAATAGAGGTATTTTAGGTTGACCTGCCGCCCATACTTCCACCGGGGGGATGTGCCTTGTCTCTGCGTCGGTTGTATGGGCTTTGCGCTGTGCTGGTGCTGCTGGCGGGCGTCGTGCTCTGCCGCACCTACTGGGTGGGGCAGCAGACGGCCTATGCCGCCAGTGCGGGCGGGCAGAGCGTCCAGACGCTGACCCTGCCGCGCGCCCGGGGCGATTTCTATGACCGCACGGGCCGCAGGCTGACCGGCCTTTCCCCGCAGTATTACGCACTCTGCCTGCCCGGAGACGCCGGGTACACGGCGCTGTTTCCGTATGTCCCGTATGCGGAGCAGAGCCTTTTGTATGAGCGCCGCAACCTTGCAAGCCCCTTTTTGATACAGGTGGACCGCGACCTGACCGCGCAGGGCATCACGACCTGCACCGTGCCGCAGCATTTCGGCGGCAGCACCGCCGCGCACCTGCTGGGCTATCTGGACAGCGAGGGCCGCGGCGTGTCCGGCCTGGAAAAAGCCTACGACGACCTGTTGACCGTCTCCGGAGACGCGCGCATTGTGACCTGCTTTATGACCGCGCAGGGACGCCTGCTGACGGACACAAGCCCGCTTGTGGCGGTGGAAACACCCGGCACGGGGCAGGGCGTGCGGCTGACGCTGGACGCCGACCTGCAGCGCGCCTGTGAGGGGCTGGCCACGCTGTATCTGCCGCGCGGCTGCATCGTCGTGATGGACACGGCCACCGGCGAGGTGCTTGCCTCGGTCAGTATGCCTTCGTTTGACCCGCAGAATATCGCCGCCAGCATTGCCGCCAACGATACCTCGCTGCTCAACCGGCCTCTCCGCGCATTCAGTGCCGGGTCGGTGTTCAAGGTCGTGCTGGCTGCAGCCGCCTACAAGAGCGGCCTTGACTGGTACACCCACGACTGCACGGGTGAGGTCGAGGTTGCTGGGCAGACCTACCGCTGTGCACTGGGCCGCGCCCACGGCGTGGTCAACCTGCGCGGCGCGCTGGAACAAAGCTGCAACACCTATTTCATCGAGCTGGGCCGCCTGCTGGGGGCACAGCGCATCCGCAAAATGGCAGAGACACTCGGCTTCGGCACGGCCACGCAGCTTGCGCCCGGCCTGCAAGGCGCATCGGGCACACTGCCCGATGCCGCCGCGCTTGAAAACCCAGGCGAGCTGGCGACGTTCAGCTTTGGTCAGGGAGCGCTGACCGTGACGCCGCTGCAAATTACAGCCATGATGAACACCGTCGCAAACGGCGGCGTGTACAGGACACCGGCCTTTGTACAGGGAATTGTTGACGCCGACGGCACGCTGACCGGGCAGACCCGGGCGGCTGACACCCGCACGGTCTTTGATGCGGCCACGGCACGGGTGCTGCGCAGCATGCTGGCCTCCGTCGTGTCGGAGGGAATCGGCAGCGAGGCACAGCCCAAAACCGGCACGGCAGGCGGCAAGACCGGCACAGCGCAGACCGGCCAGTACGACGAGAACGGCGAGGAGCTGCTCAACTACTGGTTCAGCGGCTTTTACCCGGCGGACGACCCGCGGTATACCATTACCGTTTTGCAGGACGGCATTTTAAAGCCCGAAACCTCCAGTGCCGCGATATTTGCAAAGGTTACCGAAATTCTGGCTGTGTGGGAGAACTCCTAAGCCTTCCCCCTCGGGGGAAGGTGGCCCCGCAGGGCCGGATGAGGGCAGACCTTGCCGCCGCAGCACTTTACCGGGCAGCAACGGCATATCCGCCCCTCATCAGTCAGTGGTCGGGGCCACTGACAGCTTCCCCCGAGGGGGAAGCCAATCTCTCTGTCAACCAATTTCCTCCAAGGTATTGCACTTTTGCGGCAAAAAAGCTACAATAATTAGTATCTGTAGACTGCAAGTAACCGATGCTGAAAGGGACAAACCGATGCAGCATGTTTTTATCATAAACCCAACGGCGGGCAAGGTGGACGCCAGCGTGGCGCTCATCCCGCAGATCCACGCCGCTGCCAGCCGCGTAGGGCTTCATCCTACCATTGAGGTGACCCGCCGCGCCGGGCAGGCCCGCGACCTGGCCGCCCAATACGCCGCCGGCGGGGAAGAGGTATACCTCTACGCCTGCGGCGGCGACGGCACGCTGAACGAAATATTGCAGGGTACCATCGGCCACCCGAACGCCGCCATCGGCTGCGTGCCCTGCGGCAGCGGCAATGACTATGTGCGCAACTTCGGCACGCAGGCGCAGTTCCTGGACCTTGACGCACAGCTGGCCGCACAACCGTTCGCAGCGGATGTCATCCGCACACCCCAGGGCTGCGGCATCGACATCTATGCCGCGGGCATCGACGCCCAGGTCGCCAACGGCATCCCTAAATGGCGGCGCGTGCCCTTCTGCGGCGGCACAACGGCCTACACGTTGTCGATTCTCGAGGCCGTGTGCAGCACCTTCAGGCACCGTCTGCGCATCACCGCCGATGACCGCCAATTGGAGGATACTTTCATGATGCTGGCGGTCTGCAACGGCCAACAGTACGGCGGCGGCTACTGCGCCGCGCCCCACGCCAGCATGACCGACGGTCTGCTGGATGTGGTGCTCCTGCGGCCTGTGCCGCGTTTAAAGCTGCCGGGGCTGCTGGGCAGCTACAAAAAAGGGGAGCACCTTTCGGAGGGTGACACCGTCACCGAAAAATTCGCCCCGTACATGACGTTTTTCCGTACAGGCAGCATTGACATAGAGGTGCTGGACGGCAACCCGCTCATCACAACGCTGGACGGTGAGTGCTCGCCCCAGCTGCGGATGCACGCGGAGATCGCGCACAGTGCGGCGCGCATCCTGCTGCCGCCGGAGCTTGCCGCAAACGCAAACAAGACGCCTGTTCTGCAGGCTATGGGAGAGTAAGAATGTCTGAAAAAGTAAAGATCAAGATCGCCCGCAATGTGGTGCATCTGCCGGCCATCGCCCTGCGCGGGCTGGTGGTTTTCCCCAACAATGTGGTCCATTTTGAGGTGGGCCGCACCAAGTCCATTGCCGCCATCGAGGCCGCCATGCACGCCAACAGCAGCGTCTTTCTCGTCGCCCAGCGCGAGATGGATGAGGAAGAACCGGCCCTTCGCGACCTGTATGCCTACGGTGTCATTGCCGAAATCAAGCAGGTGCTGCGCGTCTCCGACGACCTCGTGAAGGTCCTCGTCGAGGGCAAGACCCGTGCCCGTCTGCTGGAGCTAGACGCCGGCGAAAAGTATCTGCAGGCCACGGTACGCCCCGTGGCGGTGCGCGGTATCCCTGCCGACAAGCGCAACCAGGTCGAGGCTCTCGTCCGCAGCCTGAAGGACTGCTTTGAGGAGTACCTGTCCTACAGCCCGCAAATTTCCAAGGATGTCGTCTATAACATCGTTTCCTCCGATTCACCGTTGTATTTGAGCGAGTACATGCCCGCCAACCTTTTGTTCAAATATGAGGATAAGCAGGTTATCCTGAACGAATCGACCCTGCTGGGCCGCCTCGAAAAGCTGCTGACCCTGCTGCGGCAGGAATGCCAGATCATGGACATCGAGCGCGACCTGGACGACAAGGTCAACGCCCGCATGGACAAGGGCCAGCGCGAATACTACCTGCGTGAGCAGATGAATGTCATCAGCGAGGAGCTCGGCGACGCCGAGGACACCCGCGCCGAGGCCGATACATACCGCGGGAAAGTCAAGGCACTGAACCTTGATGAAGAATCCACCGAAAAGCTGCTGAAAGAGTGTGACCGTCTGGCCCGTATGCAGGGCAGCAGCGCCGAGAGCGGCGTTATCCGCAGCTATCTGGATGCCTGCCTGGCCCTGCCGTGGCACACCGCCACCGAGGATGACCTTGACCAGGCCCACGCCCGCAAGGTGCTGGACCGTGAGCACTACGGCCTGCAGAAGGTCAAGGAACGCATTCTCGAGCTGCTGGCTGTGCGCAAGCTGAATCAGGACGTCAAGGGGCAGATCATCTGCCTTGTCGGCCCTCCGGGCGTCGGCAAAACGAGCATTGCGCACTCCATTGCCGAGTGCATGGACCGCAAATTTGCCCGCATGAGCCTGGGCGGCGTCCACGATGAAGCCGAGATCCGCGGCCACCGCCGCACCTACATCGGCGCGATGCCGGGCCGCATCATCAGCGCCATCACGACGGCCAAGTCCACGAACCCGGTCATCCTGCTCGACGAGATCGACAAGCTGGCGGGCGACTACAAGGGAGACCCGTCCAGCGCACTGCTCGAGGTGCTGGACCCCGAGCAGAACCGCACCTTTAAGGATAACTACCTCGATATTCCGTTTGATTTGAGCGAGGTGCTCTTTATCACGACGGCGAACGATGCCTCCACGATCCCTGGCCCGCTTTATGACCGCATGGATGTCATCGAGCTGCCCAGCTACACCCGCACCGAAAAATTCAACATCGCCAAGCGCCATCTGCTGCCCAAGCAGCTGAAAAACAACGGCCTGGAGGGGCGCGTGACCCTGACGGGCAGCGCACTGTATGCCATCATCGACGGCTACACCCGCGAGGCCGGCGTGCGAAATCTGGAACGCACCATCACGTCGGTGCTGCGCAAATGTGCGCAGAAGATCGCGGCAGGGGAGGCCGAGAAGATCAGCGTTTCCGCAGCGATGGTCAAGGAGCTGCTCGGCCCCGAGAAGGTCAAGCCGACGTTTATCTCCCGCAAGGACGCCGTGGGCATTGCCAACGGTCTGGCGTGGACGAGTGTCGGCGGCGAGATGCTGCCTGTTGAGGTCGCCGTCATCCCGAACGGCACCGGCAAAATCGAGATCACCGGCAGCCTCGGTGATGTCATGAAGGAGAGTGCCCAGCTCGCCGTGACCTACGCCAAGGTCCACGCCGAGGAATACGGCATCACGCCCGACAAGTTCAAGAACATCGACCTGCACATCCATGCCCCCGAGGGCGCTGTGCCGAAGGACGGCCCCTCCGCGGGTGTCACACTGACGACGGCGCTGATTTCAGCGCTGTCCGGCATCCCGGTCAACCACGACCTGGCCATGACCGGAGAAATCACGCTGCACGGCAACGTGCTGCCCATCGGCGGTCTGAAGGAAAAGAGTATGGCGGCCTTCCGTGAGGGCATCTCGACGGTGCTCATCCCCAGGGACAACGCCAGCGACCTGTATGAGGTGGACGCCGAGGTCAAGGAGAAGGTGCGCTTCATCCCCGTGGGCACGCTGTCCGAGGTGCTGAAGCACGCCCTTGTGCGCCCGGGCCGCACCCCCGCCCGCGCTGTCCGTCGGTGTGCCGCAGGCAACCTCTCTCCATCGCCAACGACAAGCCCGCCGAGGGACATAAGGAGCCCGCCGCGGTGATGTAATTCGCCTTGAACGCCGCTCTGTAGGGACGGAGGCCCCGCACCCGCCCCGCGGGTCGATGACGAGCATCTA
>ENA-OQDL01001032-OQDL01001032.1-human-gut-metagenome-genome-assembly--contig:-NODE-1032-length-15159-cov-3.558475_pt1 | contig 15159 bp, 19 predicted proteins | sample MGYA00242782_ERZ504609 | MGnify/ENA primary metagenome ERZ504609 (study PRJEB26092, sample SAMD00036320) | human gut metagenome | host: Homo sapiens | study: EMG produced TPA metagenomics assembly of... | reverse complement strand
CTATCATGTGGAATATGAACCGCAGCTGATCGTCCGTGGAACAACAACGTATGCAAAAAATGCACGAAAAAAGAAAAATTAATTCTTTTGCGAAAATTATTATTAATAATTACTCAATTTTACAAACCGCAATACATTATCAAGTCAAGTCAGTGTTAGGGGGTGGAGATATGGCACAAGATACGAACGAGAATCGCGACACGATCGAAAGTTGGATACACGGAATTACTGATAATATACATACGGCGTTACCGGGAAAAATTATCTCGTATGATTCACAGGCGGGTCAGGTTAATGCCCAGCCCGCGGGGAATTACAAGATTCCTGACGGTCGATTATTGCCGTATCCAATCATTAACAATGTGCCTGTTATCTTCCCAACTGGCATTAATGGCGCGGCCGGGGTAACGTTTCCGCTACAGGCTGGCGACGGCTGTCTATTGATTTTCGCAGAAGGCCAACTAGATGACTTTTTGCGCGGCGGCGATAGTGACAACGATCGGCGACACAGTCTTAATGACGCGATATGTATACCCGGCATGTATCGGGATGGCGGCCCGCGGGCGTCTAAGTATCCTGACGATGTATGTATCTATAATCGCGGGTGCCTGATGAGAGTTAGCCGCAATGGCATTACGGTTACTGGTGGCGATTTGGTCGTTGGTGGTATTTCCGTCATGCACCATAAGCACGGCGGCGACAGCGGCGGCACGACTAGCGAGCCGAAATAGGGGTGATGATAATGGCTTATGATATCGCGATGGACGTATCGACGGGAGACATAGCGCTTAAAAATGGCGATATATTCGTCATTAACAACGCCGAAAGGGTAGCTCAACAAGTATTGATTACGCTTAGAGAGTGGCGCGGAGAGTGGTTTTTACGGATTGCCGACGGGGTGCCGTATCTTGAGTACATACTCGTCAAAAATCCAAATATTAACCATATCCGACAAGTACTTACGGAGGCCATTGAGAGCGTCGAGGGCGTCAAAAAGTGTACCGAGCTGGATTTGCAATTTAACCGGGTTCTTCGGACGCTGACGGTAGCTTATCAGATTGACACGGATTACGGATTAATTACTAAAAAGGCGGTGCTAGGCTATGGCAGATGATGAAAAGATTGTATATGGGCTGACCGCTAACGGCTTTAGACGTAAGCGACTACCCGAAATCCTAAAATCGATTAATACGCGAGTATCTAACACATTAGGTGTAGACATCGAGACGGGAAGTAATAGTATTTTTGGCCAAATCCACGGCGTATATGCCTATGAGCTTGCCGACATATGGGAGACGGCAGAAGATACCTATAACGCGATGTATCCGGGTACGGCTACGGGCGTAAGTCTGTCTAACTCGGCTGGGATGGCGGGTATCCTGCCAAATGCTGGTACTAAGAGTACTGTTACATTAATCTGCTACGGGGATAACGGTACATCGATCGCGTATCGCGCCCAGGTCAATAGCAGACTGGAAAATGGCAACTTGTGGGAATGTAACGAGGTCAACGCTCGGATAACGAGCCAAAAAGCATATAGTGTGGCCATAGTTGTCGAAACGGCGATTGCTAAGGGCGTTGTATATACGCTGACGGTAGACGGAAAAACAGTTACATATACCGCGACAGGGAGCGAAGACGTCGTCGCGGTGCTGAATGGGCTGGCGAAACAAGTCGCTAGGGACGATATACAGACGTCTATTGATAACAATGTGTTGTCCTTGCAAGCTGCGGGAATGGCGACATTCGCGGTATCGGCAAGCGGCGTAAAAATCCAGAATATCGGCACACCGGTACAATTCCAATGTTCAGCGGTCGGGGCTGTCAATCCGCGAGTCGGGACGATAACACAGATACTTACGTCGACGGCTGGATGGTCTGGGGTAACTAACCCGGTAGCGGCGAATGTGGGCGTGGACGCTGAAAGCGATACGGCCTTACGTCAACGCTGGAATAAGTCGCTGTATATGCGGGCTGGTGCTAGTGTCGAGGCTATCCGTGCCGCAATCCTTAATGACGTCACGGGCGTGTCGGAATGTCTCGTGTACGAAAACAACGAGGATTTCACCGACGACGAAGGGCGGCCGCCTCACTCGGTCGAAGTAATTGTTTTGGGCGGCGATGACAACGATATCGGCAAGAAGATTATGGATATCAAGACGGCCGGCGTGAAGACTTTCGGCGCCGTGAGCGTGTCGGTATTAGACAACATGGGAAATTATCATGATATGTATTTCAATCGACCGACGCCCGTAAAACTATGGCTGAAAGTCGTCATCAGCGGAAACCCCGATGAAACGTTGTCGCCTAACGCGATTAATGATATTACAAGCGCATTGATGACTAAGGGGCAGGAGCAAAAAATCGGGGAAGATGTGATATTACAGCGGTATTTTGCGACTATTTTCCAGTCGACGACTGGCGTAGGGTACATCAATCTGACCGCGGCGACGGGCGACACGGCCAAAACGTATGGATCCGGCAATATTAGTATTAGTGCGCAGCAGATTGCTGTATTCGACCTTTCGCGTATCGAGGTGACGACGACATGACGACACATTCGGAGCGAATGAAAGAGCATCTCATTTCGCAGTTCGGGGACAAACCTGTAATCTATGCAGAATTAGATGCGCTAGGGGCTGAGCTGGACGAGATACACAAGGCGTTCGACGACCTCAAAAATAAGCGCTGGATTGCTACCGGTGAAGGGGTACAGCTCGATAATATCGGTACTATCGTCGATAGAGCGCGAAAGATTGACGACGCAATTCAGACGGACTTTTTCGGCTTTCGTGACCAAGATAATGCGCAGACTTTCGACGTTGGGCGATTCCGCGGCGACAGCGAAACGTGGTTAAAAACGGTATGGCTGGATGATGGCCGGTATCGCAAAATATTGTGGCTCAAAATATTCAAAGATTGTTCTATTTGCACCATTGATGACATGCTACACAGTCTTTCGGTGCTTTTCGACGTCGACCATATCACGTTAAGCGAGATTGGCAATGCTGATGTGTTGTTGGGGATTGGGAAGCGGCTGACGGCCAACGAGATACGTTTCATGACGTCGATAGAGTTGCTTGTTCGTGGCGGCGGAATCGGGATCAATGCGATTGAGATGTACAATTACGATAACTGTTTCGGATTTTTGGAACAGCCGAACATTAAGGGATTCGAGGTTGGCGAATTTGCCGACATTGCGTATATAGGAGGATAACACATGGCAACACCTGATTTTTCTAAAATTTGGGGTTCGAACGGCGATGTAACTTACAAATTTACAGATGATAATTATTTAACTGGCTGGAAATTCATCGGGGACGTACCGCCGTCCCGCGGGATGTTCGACGCCTATTTCAAGGGGACGGACGAGAAATTTAAGTTTTTGAACGACTCTTTTAACGAGGAAAAGACGAAGTCGCTTACTATTGATGACGCGACTAAACCTACTAGCAACACGGCGCAGTTATTGGCGACGTTGTCGGGCCTTGCGACCATGATTAAGGGCGCCAAGGGTACGTCGACATGGCGGGATACACCGCCGACGACGCTGGCACAAGTGGCGACGCTTATCGGAAATCTGTCGAGCGGCTCGGACGTAACGTGGTCGGGCAAAAAATTTACAAATTCTAAGCTCGGTATCTCGGGGTTGATGGAAACTAACGGTTATGTATCGTTCGGGCCTAACTTCGGGGGCCTAATTATACAGTGGGGAAGAGAATTGTTATCGAGCAATGGGCAACAATTCGCCATGCCGATTGCTATGCCTAATTGCTGGGCTATTATCATCAATGATGTTGACCTCGGATGCGACCGCTTCGGCGCGTCAAAAAATGGAAATACATCGTTTTTGGTATGGGCAAAAGGAGATTCAAACGCATTTGCAAAAACTGAATTTATGTATGTTTTATTTGGTGCAAAAAGTTAAATGCAAATAACGAGATAAGCAAAGATACTAGCCTGACCAGCACAGGCGAAAGTAACGACCTGGCCATTGGTCTTAGATGTGAACCAGCCAATCAGCCTGCCATCAGTCCCTTGTACGTCATCGATAGCCAATGCCAAAAGCACCTGATTACATGCAATCGGTAGAGTGCATGAGACGGAGCCAGCCGCTTCAAAAACGCCTTTTCCCCACTGTCTAGTTAGTCGAACCGATAAACAGCCAGTTAAACGTGTTTGGCGGAAATGTAGCCTTCATCTTGAAGGAAGATATCATCTTCCCTAAATTGTCTCTCTCCCAACACATTACCGTATCTATTGCATTGAAACTAGAAGAAGTAGTGTCAGTAAGCATGATTGCATATACTCTAGCAGTAATCGGAAGTGTTACTGTCATTTCTTTGGCTTGGTCCGAGGTCGGAGGATTTCCCCACTGTTTAACGGCAAATAACGAGAATCATGGGGCTAGCGCCTGTATTACGTCCTACATTAACCTTGACCATGGATGTGGTCGATTCTTGATCGTTCCACATTACGTGATAGTTTTCAGGGGTATCATCATATACACCAACAATCGTTGCCCATACCCCCAATATTGTATTGACGGTTAATGGCAGTGTTGCAGTCCTATAGACGCCGTTCGTCTTGTTGGCATATGCCCACTGTTTAAATCCCGATAAAAATTGCGTAGAACCATGGGGCCGTAGCATATCCTCCAGTGCTTGTTTTGGCCCAAAAAGTATATCTATTTTGGCTGGTAATAACTATCGACAAGGGGATAACCCCAGCCCCGCTATCAATGGCAACAGCGCATAGGCCTTGAGCGCTAAATGAGATAGGCAGTATCCCGGCACTTCCGGATTCTGATGTTGTAACGCCTTGTTTGTTATATACCCACTGTCTAGTTACAGATAACCAGCCAATATACTACAAGCTGGCCGCCCCACGATCCAGCGCGTCTAACTATGACTTGATAGTTATTAACGTTATCAAGCCCAGTCATCCCAGTTGGAGACACGCAAGCGCTAATCTTGTTAAGGATAAGGTTAGCGGCAACGGGTAATGCAACCGTAATTGATGCATCACCGGTACTTGCGGGGATTTCGGTTCTTCCCCACTGTCTAAACGATACCAATGATGATAGCGTACAATTCCGGATTTTGCGCTGCAGCGACAGGCGTAAACGATGTTGTCGATGGCCTAAAAACAGAAATCGTAGTGGGGTTGGTCCCATTAGTACTACGATCAAGATGTGTTACTACGATTGCATATACTACGCTCATTGCAATGGGGTAAGCATATGGCGGCGTATCACTATTTAGGCTTTTACGTATCCACTGTTGAAAGATTGGAAGCGGGTACGTAGTAGGGGCAAAAGTACTGCGTTATCAATAATTATTGACTAATTGAGAATTACGTATTACCGAGAAGCGGCTAACATCCGCATCCCAGGAAAATAAAAATAACACCATATTAACCACAATATGCCAGTATCACTAGTAACACGCCTGAATGGGTGCGATTACTGATGATGACTGGCATTATCCATTATTGGCTAGTATCTAGCTAGTAACAACTACCGTAGCAACTCAATGCACTTACGGAGTTGGCGCAGTCCCTTGTGGGTGTATACGCGCTCCGTAATGTCACCGCCGGCATGGCCTAATATGCGACGTTTGGCCGTCTCATTGGCGCCGGCGTTGTCTAGTAGAGTCGCTACGGTGTGCCGGCAATCGTGAGTAGTATGAGCGTCGGCGCGGATGAGCCGCATCACCGCACGCCACACGGCGATGTATCGGCTATAGTTGTATGGGCGTCCGTTGCCGTCGGCGATAAGGGCATCGCCTGGGACTGACATACGGGACTCGACAAGTGGCATGATCCGATGATGTATGGGTATGATGCGGATGCCGGCCGCTGTCTTGCTCCGGGTGATACTGATGTACCGCTGTCGTAAGTGTACATCGGACTTTCGGAGGGCTAATAGCTCGCCGCATCTCATGCCGGTGTATAGCAGGATAAGGACGGTATCGACGCCCGTGGTATCCACATTAGCCCATAACCGGTTGATTTTTTGGCGGCTCATGGTGTGATGAGGCCGCACGGGCCGATTGCGTCCGATAGATAGCAACTGCGCGTAGTTGGTTACGTGCAGCTCGAGCTTATCGGCGTACTTGAGTAGGAGCGATATGAGCGACCGCACCTTTTTGCGGGAGCTGTATGATAGGCCCTTATCCCGTATACCGTCGATAATACGCTGGTAGTCTGTATAGCGTATGTCGGTAACGGGCTTATTGTGTAACGGGGCTAGATGGTTATACGCATTGCGATAACTATCTAACGTCGACTTCGAGGGCTGCGTGTCTGCGGTGTGCCGCGGCAACCATCTATGATATAACTCTGATAACGTCATCTTGTGTCCAGAGAGGAGACGCCTATGATTAACCTTGTTATAATCCGCCGCGTAAATTTCCGCGTCGAGTTGCGTCTCAAAGTACTCCACCGGGGATTGACGCCCATTTTTAGAAATTACAAAAACAAACGGCCGCCGCCGGTGGCCGCTTAAATGCTTAATACATCCATAGCCATTAGGCTTACGCATATATATCACCTCAAATTATTAATATCTATAAGGAGGGTAACACAAAATTATGAAAGATTACTTAATCCGTTTTGACGCTGACGGTCACCGGCAGGAAACATATGCCGATGGCGTACATTACACGGTTGAGTCCGACGGTACGATTGTTGACGGCTCCGTTGTTGTTTCCGACTTGTTGGCACAAGGGTATGTCTGGGTCGATGTAGTCGATTACGGGCAATACCTCAATGGCAAGGTGCGAGGCGCCGACGGAAAACCGACGGAATATATCCCGCCGGAGCCGACGGAGTCGGAGAAAAAAACTGCAAAAATCGGCCAAATTAAGGCCAAGTATAATGCACAGATTGATACATTGGTGACGGCCCGCGTTAAGGCGTCCATGATGGGCGCCGATACAACGAAGTTAGACGCCCAATATAAGGCAATCTTGGCCGCGATGGCCGCGGAAATTAAGGAGGCGTAGACAATGGATTTTCAATTTTGCGAATTTTGCGGAAATCTCTTGGATGATAACGGCCGTTGCCCGTGGGCGGAATGCCCGCATAACGCCATAATTGACGTTATGGCGGCGGCGGAAGAGGCCGACAAAGCGTCCGCCGAAAAAGAGGTGGGTGAATGATAGAACAGGTTATTATGTCTATTATCACCTACGCGGTGCCGACGGCGTCCATGATAATGATAGGGTGGCTTACACGATCCATAAAAAAATAATAGGAAACGGCAGGACGCCATAGAAGAAGGCGTGAAATGCTTGCTAAGAGAACAGATAATCCAAGTATATAGGTACCACGTTGTAAACGGTAGCGGATTGAATCGCGATGAATATCGTAGTGGGAAAGATATGATCGATTGTTACGAAGTCCTTGAAGGTCGAAACGGATACATGGAACGCATCGCTAAAGAATTTCTAGACGCTCCGATATCAGGTAAAGACTAAGGGAGGAGGGCCGACAATGGGATTCTACGTTACGCGCAATAATATCGTTATTACCCGCGGAGACTCCGCCGTTATTACGTTGTCTATTAGCAATCCCGATAGCGGAGAGCCTTATATTCCGACGGGCGACGATCGTCTGACGATGACGATCAAAAAATCTATTGACGATACCGAAGCTATCATCGTCAAGACATTGGGAAGCGGTATAGAGGTTACAGAGGACGGATGTATATTGCATATTGATCCGGCTGATACTAACGGGATGCAGTACGGTGATTATGTGTACGATGTTGAGTTGATTATGGGTAATGGCTATACTGATACCATTATCCCGCCTAGTCAATTCAAGGTTACGGGGGAGGTGACCACACATGACTAGCCTAGACGCCCGCATCACCGGCGCCCAAAAAGTAACTGGTACGATGAGCGGGCGCGGGTCGATGTGTGGGACGCTGTCGATACAGCGGAGTAAGGCGATAACCTTGCAAAGTAAGACGGTCGTACCTACAGATGTAGAGCAAGTCGTTACGCCTGACAGCGGGTATACGGGATTGGAGCGTGTAACCGTCGCACCGATCCCTAAAAATTACGGAAAAATAACTTATAACGGGTATAGTTTGACGGTCGAATAGGAAGGCAACAAATGGCGAAAAACGTGAAAATAAATGGGGTATTATATCCGTCGGTACCTAAAGTATCAATCCCGCTGTCTGAGGGGCAAGGGTCGGCAGAATTCCACGACATTTCGGACGCAACCGCCGCGGCTGGTGATATCGTAACCGGTAAAACTGCGTATGCCGGTAACGGGCTTGTAACTGGATCCATGGCCAATAATGGGGCAGTAAGCGGTACTATTGCCAAGGTCGGAGATAGTTACCCCGTGCCGGCTGGATACCATAACGGGGCTGGCTCCGTAAAAATTAGCCCGACATAGCAAGCCAAGATTATAAGTGCCAACATCAAGGCCGGCGTTAATATCTTAGGCGTCTCCGGGAAGAACAGCGTTGTAGATACAAGCGACGCAACGGCGGGGGCCGGGACTATTGTAAGCGGCAAGACCGCTTATGTTAACGGCGCCAAGGTTACCGGGGCTCTGTCCACGGTAAGCGTATCACAAGATAGTCTTACCAAGGTTTTGACTATCGAGTAGGAGGTGCGCAGATATGAAAGTCGACCTTAAAATAAACGGAGCCTTATATAATGGCGTCCCAGCGGTATTGTTTTCGTTGCCTGATGGCGGCAAGGTACGCTTCTGCGAGGTTTCTGATACGACCGCTACAGCTGCGGACGTAGCTAAGGGTAAGCGATTCTACGACGCCGATGGCAATTACATTACCGGCACGGCAACCGGCGGAGGCGGAACGACTGACAACCGTAAAAGTATTACGGTTGTCCAAGTGCCTCATCAGAAAATTACCGTTACCAGTGTAGCGGTAGACATGTCTAACACTACGGACGCCAACGGTAATGTTGTATATAAGACAGAGTATCAAGATATGGTGCAGCTTGTAGTGTCGGCCGACGATGGGTATAACGCCGGCATGCTAACAATTAACGGAGTTACGCAACCATGGGCGTCTGCATCGGTGCCGATTACTGATGGCATGGTCGTGAGTGCGACCGATGCCACCAAAATTGTAGGCAACAGCTTCGACGTGCGATACAATAGTCAGACGCCTATGGAATTTGGCGGGGTCTCAGCATTCCTTAAAATAGCCAATCACCATCTACGCCAAACGTTGTGGCGGTTGTATGGTATCCAGCAAGTGAATATCCATTACAGATTGCAATGGAGACTCCAATTGGATATGACGGTTATACGGCTAGGATTACGACAGCCAATGGGGATAGTACGACAGGGACCCTTAATTATTACAACGATACTGACCTTGGCGAAGTATTATTGAGAATGACGTGCGATAATGCGGCCGTAACCAAATATTTTAATGATGCGGTTAATAATGGGACTGCTATTAACGTAAGAATCGAGGTGACGCCATAATGATCGAGAAAATTAATGTAATCGATGCCCTAGTCATTGTATGGCTGGGGATTGCCCTGTTAGGGGCTATGTACCTCGGTATGAGCGAGCTTGCGACGAGTATCGCCAGCGGGCTACTCGCTAGTGTAGGCGGGGACCGTTTAAATCCGCCGGGATCCAGAAGGGAGAAAAAAACAATGAAAGTATTCGTTAATCCGGGCCACGCGCCGAACGGGCAACCTGATCCGGGGGCCGTTAACAGTACAACAGGGCTGCGGGAAAGCGACGTTGCTATCAATGTAGGTCAGTTGGTCGTTAAGTACCTTAACGCAAGCGGGTCCTGCACTGCGATGCAACAACAAGTGTGGATATGGACGCTCTTCTGTCAGAAACACTTCCTGCTGTCGCAATATTTTCACTCCAACAACTACAAATTTTTATTTTCACATCACTCTCTCTCATCCCTTGCATAAAACTCAGTATGATGTCCGACATATTTATAAGCCGGGCGGATGATCTTACCGGCATTGAGCAGTTCTTCCAGCCGGTGGGCACTCCAACCGGCAATACGGGCGATCGCAAAGATCGGTGTGAACAGTTCTTCCGGGATTCCGAGCATGGTATAGACAAATCCACTGTAAAAATCAACATTGGCACAGACTGGTTTGAACATTTTGCGGTGAGTCATGATCTCCTCTTTGGCAAGACGCTCTACACGGTCATACAGAGCAAATTCATTTTCCAGTCCTTTTTCTTTTGCCAGCTTTTTTCGGCAAAACTTTTCAGAAGCTTTTCTCTTGGATCGGATAAAGTATAAACTGCATGCCCCATACCATAGATCAGTCCTGAATGATCAAAAGCCTCTTTATTTAGAATTTTACGGAGATAAAGACGAATTTCATCTTCATTGTTCCAGTCTTCTACGGAAGTTTTTATATCGTCGAACATTTTCTGGGCTTTCAGGTTTGCACCACCATGTCTTGGTCCTTTCAGTGAACCGATGGATGCAGCAGTCGAGGAATAAGTATCAGTACCGGAAGAGGTAACAACGTGTGTCGTGAAAGTTGAGTTGTTACCACCACCATGCTCTGCATGCAGAACAAGGGCAATATCGAGAACTTGTGCCTCCAGTTCTGTATACTGTCCATTTGGACGGAGCATCAGGAGAAGATTTTCCGCAAGTGAGCGTCCCTTTTCAGGATTACGAATGAGAAGCGTTTCATCTTTGCGGAAATGTCTGTATGCATGGTAAGAATAAACTGCGATCAGTGGCATTTTAGCAATCAGCTCTAATGACTGGCGAAGTACATTTTCCACAGAAATGTCTTCCGGATTGTCATCATAAGTATACAGTGTCAGAATACAACGCTGCATGGCATTCATGATATTGGAATTGGAAGCTTTCATGACAACATCACGGACAAAACGTCCACTTAATGCCTCCAGTTCAAACATAACACCAAGGAAATGTTTTAATTCTTCTTCTTTTGGAAGACGACCAAATAAAAGAAGGAAAATAGTTTCTTCAAATCCAAATTTCTTGCTTCCAAGACCATGAACAAGATCATTAACATTGATTCCCTGATAATAAAGACTGCCTTCTGCAGGAATCTTCCGTCCGTTGATGACATCGAATCCACAGACATCGGACACTTCTGTCAGTCCGGTCAGGACACCTTTACCATTAGAATCACGAAGTCCACGCTTTACATCGTATTCTTCATAGAGATTCGGATCAATTCTGTGGGTATTCAGCAGAACCTGTTCCAGATAATCCATTTCATTTTTTAAGCTGCTGTTATTTGCGATCAAAGTTTCTTCTAAAGCCATAATACAAATCTCACCTCTCGTTGTTATACCATTTGTAAATCTGTGATGTGGCGGCAGATTTTGTCGTCCTGACAGTTACATATGGATTTATTATAAACAGAAATCCCCGGTTTTGCAAGAAGTAACGGTCGATTCTTGCAAAAAAACTGAGGATTTATCTATTGTATCAGTACAGAAATGAATATTTTGTTTTGCTGTAAGTCAATTATCAGTAAAATTCATTTTTATTTTGATGTTGCAATAATTTTTTCGGCATACTCAAGTGCAGCACGAATATTCGGACAGAAATTATCTTTTCCAACCAGATCGACAAAGCCGGATTTTACCATAACCTTCATGGGCTGTTCATTTACATGTGAGAAAACAAGCGTAATTCCTTTGGATTCGCAGACTTTTGTCAGATTCTGCAATGCATTTAGTGCAGTACTGTCAAGGGCAGGCACGCTTCTCATACGAAGGATGAGGCAGGTTGTAAAGTCTTTGACCACGATATGTTCAATAGCATCTGCGGCACCGAAGAACAAAGGACCGGTAATCTCATAGACACGGATCTGAAGGGGAAGTCGGCGGAGGTGTTCATCCACATCCGGAGTATCATCATCCACATAGGTCCAACTGTCCACATGAGTTTCTTCACTCATCCGTTTAATGAAAAGCAGGCAGGCAAGCACCATGCCTATTTCGATCGCGACAACGAGATCAAATACGACCGTCAGAATAAATGTTGTAAGTAATACAATAATGTCACTCTTTGGAGCGGTGCGGATCAGATGAACAAAAGTACGCCACTGGCACATATTGTAAGCAACAACAAAGAGGATCGCTGCAATCGTCGGCATTGGGATCATTCCTGCAAATGGCATCAGAACAACAAGTACGATGACCAGTGTAATGGAGTGGACGATTCCGGCAATCGGGGTACGTCCTCCGTTTTTGATATTTGCTGCGGTACGTGCGATCGCTCCGGTAGCCGGGATTCCACCGAAAAGAGCAGAGGCAATATTTCCCGCACCCTGAGCGACGAGTTCCATATCGGAGCGGTGCTTTCCATTAATCATGCCGTCAGCAACTACACAGGAGAGCAATGATTCGATTGCGGCAAGTACGGCGATGGTAAATGCATTTGGAAGTGCATCTCCGATCATAGAAAGGCTCATGGTTGGAATATGAAGAGTGGGCAGGGAGTTGCTGATGGTATAAAGATTACCGATCGTGGCAACCTTTAATGGAAGAAATCTTACCATCAGGATACCAACAATGACTGCCGGGAGTGAACCGGGAACTTTTTTCAGCACATAAGGAGCGAGGATCAAAATGGCGAGGCTGACTCCACCAACGATCAATGCATCAAGACTGAATGTGAAAAAGTTTTCAAAGAAAGCCCTTAGTTTTTCTACAGTCTCAATTGGTTTTACTCCGTTGGGGTAAGAAATACCAAAGAAATCTTTTAACTGTCCGATCACGATCGTCACTGCAATTCCGGATGTAAATCCGGTTGTGATCGTATATGGAATAAATTTGATCAGACTTCCGAAGTGGCAAAGTCCCATCAGGATCAGAAAAACTCCTGCAAGGATAGTTGCAATGATCAGTCCGTCCATTCCATTTTTGGCAACGATCCCTGCGACAATGGTTGCAAAAGCAGCTGTTGGTCCCGCAATCTGAACACTGCTTCCACCAAGGGCTGAGATGACAAATCCGGCAACAATGGCGGTAAAAATACCGGCTTCCGGTCCGACACCGGAGGCGAGTGCAAGTGCAATGGAAAGCGGAAGTGCTATGATCGCAACAATAATTCCCGCAGTTACGTCTTTGACGAACTGGGAACGATTATAATTTTTCAAAGATGTAAGTAACATTGGTTTTAATTGATTCATTTGTTTATTCCCTTCTTTAGATTCTCATTCTCAGATAAAAAACCACAGGATAAGAGTATACCATATTCGAATATCGTTGGAAATGTAAGGAAATATAAAAAACTGCACTAAATCAAATACAATATGGAAAAAGAAGGAATTGCGAAAGCAGAGGGGATGGTATATATTTTAATAAGACAGGATTGTGGAGGTGTATGTGCGGAGCAATCCACAGAAATCATCGTTGCGGATTTTGTCCCAACGTATTCTGATTAAGAATAGAAACTGGCAATGAAGGAGGAGTGGGAATGGGAAGATATGTCATGGCACTGGATGCGGGAACAACGAGCAACCGGTGTATCCTTTTTAATAAAAAGGGTGAGATGTGCAGTGTGGCACAGCGAGAATTTACGCAGTACTTTCCAAAGCCCGGATGGGTCGAGCATGATGCGGATGAGATCTGGGCAACGATGCTCGGTGTGGCAGTAGAGGCAATGACGATGATCGGGGCATCGGCAAAAGATATCGCAGCGATCGGAATCACGAATCAGAGAGAGACGACGATCGTGTGGGATAAAGAAACCGGTGAGCCGATCCATCCTGCAATCGTATGGCAGTGTCGGAGAACTTCAGGGTATTGCGATGAGTTAAAGGAAAAAGGTCTCACAGAAGAGTTCAGACGAAAGACCGGACTGGTTATTGATGCTTACTTTTCTGGAACAAAAGTAAAGTGGCTGCTGGATCATGTACCGGGAGCAAGAGAGCGGGCTGAAAAGGGTGAGCTTCTTTTCGGAACAGTGGAGACATGGCTGATCTGGAAGTTGACGAAGGGCAGAGTTCATGTTACGGATTATTCCAACGCATCCCGGACGATGTTATTTAATATCAATACACTTCAGTGGGATGATGAGATATTGAAAGAGTTGGGAATCCCGAAATGTATGCTGCCGGAACCGAAACCGTCGAGTTGTATTTACGGAGAAGCAGATGCGTCGTATTTTGGAGGAGCAATCCCAATCGGAGGTGCTGCGGGGGATCAGCAGTCGGCATTGTTCGGTCAGACGTGCTTTCAGGCAGGTGAAGCAAAAAATACATATGGAACGGGCTGCTTTTTACTGATGAATACCGGAGAAAGACCGGTTTTTCTGAAAATGGACTGGTTACGACAATCGCGTGGGGGCTGGATGGAAAAGTTACCTATGCGTTAGAAGGCTCTATTTTTGTGGCAGGAGCGGCAATTCAATGGCTGCGGGATGAGATGAAGCTGATCGATTCGGCTGCGGATTCAGAAATAATGGCAAAAAAAGTAAAAGATACCAACGGATGTTATGTAGTGCCAGCATTTACGGGACTGGGAGCACCATACTGGGATCAATATGCGAGAGGAACGATCGTAGGCCTTACAAGGGGTGTCAACCGTTATCATATTATTCGGGCAACGCTGGAGTCACTGGCGTATCAGGTCAATGATGTTCTTGTGGCGATGAAAGCAGATTCGGGAATTGAACTTGCAGCATTGAAAGTAGACGGTGGTGCGAGTGCAAATGATTTCCTGATGCAGACGCAGGCAGATCTTATTCATGCCCCGGTCAAGCGACCGAAATGTGTCGAGACAACAGCAATGGGAGCGGCTTATCTTGCAGGACTTGCGACAGGCTACTGGAGCAGCAGGGAAGAAGTAATAAAGAACTGGGCAATCGACAGGACATTTGAACCAATGATCGGAGAAGAAAAACGGAGTGAAATGCTCCATGGATGGAATAAAGCTGTAAGATATGCTTACGGCTGGGCAAAAGAGGAGGATTAGGAAATGGGTGATTTTTGATTACGACAGAGTAGAAATTTGTAGTTGTTGGGGGAAAATATCGCGACAGCAGGAAGTGCTTCTGACAGAAGAGCGTCCATATCCACACTTGTTGTTGCATCGCAGTGCAGGACCCGCTTTACCTCAGCCCGTTGACAACTTGTAACAGGAATGTGGAAACACTCGTGCAGAGGCACTCCTGTTTAC
>ENA-OQDL01001031-OQDL01001031.1-human-gut-metagenome-genome-assembly--contig:-NODE-1031-length-15165-cov-2.968546_pt1 | contig 15165 bp, 22 predicted proteins | sample MGYA00242782_ERZ504609 | MGnify/ENA primary metagenome ERZ504609 (study PRJEB26092, sample SAMD00036320) | human gut metagenome | host: Homo sapiens | study: EMG produced TPA metagenomics assembly of... | reverse complement strand
CTTTATCAGAAATTACAGGTCTACTTCAGAACAACCGTTCATTCAGAAAGGCAGATCATTTACAGAAATACAGGTCTACTTCAGAGTAACCGTTTCATTTCAGAAAGGCAGATCTTTACAGAAACATCAGGTTTATTTCAGAGTAACCGTTTCATTTCAGAAAGGCAGATCTTTACAGAAACACAGGTCTACTTCAGAACAACCGTTTTATTTCAGAAAGGCAGATCTTTACAGAAATACAGGTCTACTTCAGAGTAACCGTTTCATTTCAGAAAGGCAAAATACTATCAGACTTCAGAAGCCCGGAAAGTTCAGGCGTTTTCTTCCGTCTTGTCATCTGGTCCGGAAGCCTCTCCCGTCAGGTCCACGGTGTTTTTCCCCGCTTTCAGGGCTTTAACCACCAGCTTGGCAGCCTTTCGGGTAGGGACCAGGTTGAATACGCTGTCTTTCAGCAAGCTGAGGAAACGGGTCCCGGCTTTCCAGCGCACGTTCAGGTCTTCCACATGGATGGCGGGATTGTATGTTTCCAGTGATTCGGCTCCCATGCTGTTGATATGAATGGAGAAAGTGCCCAGATCGCCCATCTGGATTCGTTGTCCTGCCAGAAGCTGCTCCCGCATACAGTCCACCGCTTGGATCAGGACGGCCTGGATGTCGGCACGGTTGTATTTGGAGCCGTGAGTCGAGATATGCTCGGCAAACTTGTCCAGTGTCATGATTTCTGAGTACTGGGCGTTGGCATAAGCCTTCTTGGGAGCATCCTGGTCACTGGGATTGGCACGGAGTGAGATACTGTAGTTGATCATCGTTTTTGTTTTTAAAGGGTTATTATTATCGGAAAAGTGTCAGGTAGGAGCAAGGCGCACACTGCTGCGGCGTTCGGTGAAACTTGGTACAAGATCCGCGGAATCTTGTACCAGGATTTTTGTAATCTTGTGCCGGGTTGCGGCTTCTTCCTTCTGACACTGCAAAGATAACTTCACGTCCGTGCGGCGTGACCCCTTCCGACCCCTTTTGACCCTTTGGGGAAACTGTCCGGGAACTCGGCCAGCACTTGCGTCATGTGGTGACTTCAGGGCGGATTTCACGCTTCCCTCTTTATTCTTTCCGCGTAATCCACGCTCAAAGAGAGAGGAAGAGTTCTCGGACAGTCTGTGGCAGATTCCAGGGGGAATCACGGTTCTCCCAGGTGGAGGTAGACGAGTTGCAACTGGCGGCAGGTGAAGGATTTCTGACAGGGATGGTATCCGGTGGCTTCCAGGGCGTGGAGCAATGGTGCGCACCGGGCGATCCAGCGCATCAGATGACGCACGGCTACTTTCGGCGTACTGTCCGGAAAATAGAGAAGGGCTGTTTCGGTCTTATTCATGAATGGTTTCTTGTTTAACGTGAGTTTGATAGATGATGATAATGAACCAACGGCCAATCACCTACGGTATAGAGTGCGACCCGATTGGCACATTGGCGCATTGGTAAATTGCACATAGCAGCAAATCAATAAATCGGTACATTGACACATGGGCAAATTATTCAAATCCCCTTTCGGCATAAAGCGTGCCCGATTGTTTTTATACTAACCGGCATGGAGTGTCGTATATAAAGTTTATCCGGAGTTTTCCGAACAATCCCAATGAACTGCCACAAACGATTTTTGCTATCCGGGAACAACGGCCGCACGGAGCAGCGATGGGGACACGGGGACAGTGGGGACAGCCCCTTTTTTCCTCACACACACATGCGTGTACATATAGAGAGCCGGGTCAGTTCTTGTGATACGTTCCCTTGCCGTCCACACTCACCAGCGCCCCCTGTTTGGTGAGCCGTTTGAGCCAGGTCAGCGCGGTGGATTCAGGTATCCTCCTGTCGTGCGCTTTTTCCAGCAACAGCCGGCGGGTAAACTCGTCCTCCATCTCGGCAAAGAGCATATCCTTGTCCGCCGTGCTCCGGCGCTTGATAACGGAGGAGGACAGAAACGAAAGAACATGGGTGGCGTGCAGATAAAGCGGCTCCACCAAGGCAAGCACGGCATGGAAATCATCGTCTGTAATCACCAGGTTCCAGCGCGGGATGATACGGTCCTTCAGATTATCGGAAGAAATATGCGCGTCAGGTTTCACCAGAGAAGGGTCTTCCAGGCTTCGCAGGATGGCGACTATCGACATCATGCGGCACGCATTGACGGCAAGACGGATGACGGAACTGCTCATCTCGTCCCCGTTGATCTTGCCGGAGCGATGGAACAGCTTGTCGAACAGGAAGTTGAACTGTTTATGCTGGGCATGAGTCAGCTTCAGGGTAAACAATCCCCGAAGCGTCAGCTCGTCCAGCGTGTTTTTCCATTCGTTGCCCATCAGGCGGAATTCCTCGTCCACATCCACCTCATCCTCGCCGAACTGGTCCGCCCACTGGGTGACGCGTGGCATATAATAAAAGTTCTGGCGGGAGAACAGACCGTTCTCCGCCGTGGGGATCAGGGGCTTTACCTGTGCGGGCGTACCCGAGAGCAGCACGGAGAGGTAGCTTCTGCTCACCTCCTGATATTCGCGGTCGGTGCGCCGGTTGTAGGACAGGCGGTCGTGGTCGAACGCCTTGCGCAGCGTGTCGCTCCAGTTTCCGTATTCGGTCCCTATGGCGGTGGATACGGTGTCCGCCTCACTTTCGCAGATGATGCCCGTTCCGTTGGAATCCATGATATTTTGCAGGATGCCTGTTCCGGTGTTGTTTCCCGATATGAGGAACATCCGGTTGGGAGGCAATACGGGAGCTTCCTGATTTTTCCGTTCCTTGCCCAGAGAGTCGTAGGCAGCCTTTTCCCGGCGGTAAGTTTTCATCGCCTCTTTCACCTCGCTGCGTATCTTGTCGTGTATGGGTTCGATGAGGAGCCGTACCCACGTCAACGCGCTTTTTCCCGAGGCGGACGGGGCCACGACGAAAGTCTGCATACAGGGGGCCTGCCACTTCCGGCCGTACTGGCACCGCACTATGTGGGAGAGGGAGGCGCCCAGTACGGTAAACGCTCCCAGGAGCAATACATCACGCTGTTCGGGATTTTTACCGAAGGAGATGATTCTCTCCAGCAGTCCCGGCCACACATAGTTCTGTGGAAAGGTAGGCAGGGGGAATAAGGATCGGAGCCTTCGGTGAGCTGTTCCTCCTCGTCGGTATCATCGGAAATGTTATTTTCTACCTTATTATATCGCGCGCACGTGTGTGGAAAATCCGGGGCTGTCCCTGCTGTCCCCATTGTCCCTGCCTTGTGAGGGCCGGCGCTGCCGGAAATCTTCACTCCGCATTGCCCGGCCAGATGGAACACGGTTCCCAGATGTATATCTTCTTTATCGGCATGAAGCGCGTTCGAGAACAGTGCTTGTGCATTTTTTTCGTCATATTTGGAGGAAAGGGAGCAGAGGGAGAGGAAATCATTGCGTCCCGCTTCCCCGCAATCGTTTGCGATGGCGAAAGCCAGTTGTACATATTCAATGTAGGTGGGAGCGATATCCGCGCCTGCCATGCGGACAGCTTCGGTCAGCTGCCGCAAGTTTTCTAAAGGATTGTTCATGTTCATGATATTTGTTGTTTTTTGAGTGCCTGTTTAAATTTTGTCCGGCATTCTTTTGAGTATGCTTTTCTATTCTTCTTAAATTTCCCGGCGTATCAATGCTTCCTCGTCATACGAGAGGAAACAGGCCCGTACCAGGTCCTTGCCGGAACGGTCCACGCCTTTGCCGGAGCGGTTCGTTTTCTTATCTTCCCCGTCCGGGTGGCTGTCATAGATTGCTTGTACGTAGTTCATCGCCCAGTGGATGTTTTCGGAGGTATTCTGTCTGGTGTCGGGTATGCGTGCCAGGTCGTAGGGGATGAACGCTTTTACTCGCGTCCGCCGGGGCTGGTGAATGCCAGTACAGGGCGCAGGAGGCGGTCGTCGAACAGTTGTCTTTTCAGCTTTTCCGCTTCCCCACGGGAATCAAGATGGTCTATGTCCACCACAATCAAGCCCGACGGTCCGGTCAGGCTGTCGCTTTTTGCGGTAGGAAAAGACACCGCAGGGGGTAACGTAGGGCAGTGTCTGCTGCTTGAGCATACGATAGGCTTTTTCATCCCCGTTTTCCGCTGCCCGGCGCACGGTCTCGGTCAGTGTTTTCAGGCGTTCGCTGGATGTGATCAGTTTGTACACTTCCTGTAAGGTTATTTCCTTGTAGGGCGTTAAGGTGGGCGGCTGGATGGTTCGTCCGGTGGCACTGTCCTTTACCGGTGATATCGGTGGCAGAAACAGTGACATTTTAAATTGGTTCATTCGTTTTTATTTATTAAGTTTGCAAGCCCTGATATTTATGAATCAGGTTATTGGTTTTCAATGTTACAAAGTTCGATATAATAACCGAGATACGTGTGTTTTTGTCCTGAATGAGGACATGTAAATGAGTATTCATATAAAAAAATACGATTTAATCCGATGGAACATTTGAATCCTGTTGATCAGGCCCGGCAATTGGCTGCCGAGGTAGTGAAACGTCTGGGCCAGTTGAATCTGCACAGACGGGAGTTGGAGCGTAAGCTCCATGTGGCTAATGGCTTTTTTACCAGCCTGGAAGAAAAAAATAACATGACGCTTCTTCTTTTTTTCGAGGTGAAGGCGGTTATAGAAGAACACTATGAGAGGCGTATCGAGTTTTACAGGTATGTCAACCCGCCGCTGTCACGGGAGGCGGAACGTGAACTGGGGGAGTGGAAGGGAAAAGTGAGGGAGATAATGGGGATGCTTTGAGTAAATTCTTTAATGAGAAATTTTTGTCTGAAGAAAAATAAATTGTATATTTGCGAAAACCTACTTGGAGGAAAAATATGAAAACGACATCTGAATACATTGCATTATTGCGTAAGTATATGGCTGAGAATGCTCATAAATATGGCATTGTGCGTATGGGTATTTTCGGGTCTGTGGCACGTGGCGAGCAGACTGAAAATAGTGATGTGGATGTGTGTGTGGAAGGTCAGCTGCATGGCTTTTTCGCTTTAGCGGGTATAAAGCAAGAGTTGGAAGAATTATTGGGCTGCAAAGTGGATATTGTACGCCTGCGAGATAGAATGGATTCATTTTTACGTGAAAGAATTCAGAGGGAGGGCATTTATGTATGACACGTTGATCGCTTTCCATATATTGGATTTGATACAGAAATCTCTGGAAAGAATAAGTTTTCGTTTTTCGGATATCTCCTGTCCGGATGATTTTCTATTGAGTGAAAGCGGTATGATGAAACTGGATAGTATCTGCATGAAACTGACTGCGATTGGAGAAAGCATTAAAAATCTGGATAAGGTGACAAACAAAGAATTATTGGCTCAATATCCGGAGATTCCATGGAGGTATGTGATGGGGGTACGTGATATAATAGTACATCATTATTTCGATGTAGATGCTGATGAGATTTATCGTATTTGCCTGGAAGACATACCACAATTGCAGCAAGCGATAAAACGAATGCTGGATGATCTGAAGATGGATAACCTAATAATGGGATAGCTTTTCTTTACCAATATCGTAAAATTCTTTTCTGAAGAAAAGAAGTCATATTTTGCGGTAAACGCAACAGGAAGTGGCGGAATTTGTTTATCTTCGTAGCGGTAATGTTAAAATGGAAAAAAATGATGGAACAGCAGCAATTGAAGAAATGCCCGATAGGCATACAGACTTTTGAGAAAATCATAGAGGGAAACTACCTTTATGTAGATAAGACGGAATATGTTTACCGGATGGTGCACGGTGCCTCCAATTATTGTTTCCTGAGCCGTCCCCGCCGGTTCGGCAAGTCATTGCTGACTTCTACGTTGCACAGTTACTTTGCTGGGAAGAAGGACCTTTTCAGGGGATTGGCCATTGAGAAGCTGGAAACCGAATGGACGGAATATCCGGTGCTGCACTTCGACATGAGTCTGGCGAAGCATGTGGACAAGGATACGTTGGAAAGCATGCTGAGCTTCCAGCTTAGCGGATATGAACAAATTTATGGCAAGCCTGAGGAGGCTGTGAAGCTGAACGACCGGATGACTTCACTCATCATGCGTGCCAACGAACAGACCGGCCGACAGGTGGTAGTCCTTATTGACGAGTATGACGCGCCTTTGCTGGATGTGATGCATGAGGAAACGGATCTTCCCGTTCTCTGTAACGTGATGCGCAATTTTTACAGCCCGTTGAAGGCGTGCGACCCTTATCTTCGCTTTGTGTTCCTGACCGGCATTACCAAATTCTCCCAACTCAGCATCTTCAGCGAGCTGAACAATATCTTGAATATCAGTATGCTGAAGCCCTATGCCGCCATTTGTGGCATCACTCAGGAAGAAATGCAGGAACAGATGACAGCTTATATAGAACGGCTTGCCGTTTCGCAGGAAATGAGCAAAGAGGAAACGTTGCAGAAGTTGAAGGAGAAATATGACGGTTATCATTTTACCTGGCCTTCGCCCGATATCTATAATCCGTTCAGCCTGCTGAATGCCTTTGCCAATGACGAGTTGAACAATTACTGGTTTGGCAGCGGCACGCCCACTTATCTGATAGAGATGCTACGCAAATTCCACGTCCTTCCCTCCCAGTTAGGGGGAAGTATGCAGGCTATGGCTGCTGATTTCGATGCGCCTACGGAGAAAATGGAGGGCATTGTTCCTCTGCTCTATCAGAGCGGTTACTTTACGATAAAGGATTACAACAAGCTGGCCGAACTGTATACGCTGGACATTCCGAACGGTGAGATACGGATCGGGCTGATGCGCAGCTTGCTGCCTGGCTATCTGGCCCATAACACGCTGAAAGGCAATACGACCATCGCCCGTATGTATCTTGCGATAGCCGGGGGAGATATGACGGGGCCTTGCGTCTTCTTCAGGAATTCCTTTCTACTGTTCCGTATTGTGATAACACGAATTATGAGGGACATTACCAGCAATTGTTCTACATCATCTTCTCCCTGTTCGGGATGTATGTCGATGTGGAGGTGCGTACCCCCAAGGGGCGTGTGGATGTGGTGATGCGTGTTGCCGGTAAGCTGTATGTCATTGAATTGAAGCTGGGTAGGTCTGCGGAAGCGGCCATGGCCCAGATCAATCTGAAGCAGTATCCCGAACGCTTTTCCCTCAGCGGATTGCAAGTGGTGAAGGTGGGGATCAATTTTGATGTGGAGAAACACACCCTGGGGGATTGGGTCATAGAAGAATAGGCCGTATATGATGTAAGAACTCTTTCATTGCAGGGACGGTAAAAGCGAAAAATAATGGAACAGGAACTTTTCGATAGGATATCAATTAAGATGCTGAATATTTGTTTGTTTGAAGAAAAATTTCGTTCTTTGTATTAAGCTTGATTGCAGTTAACAACAAATTCAATCTAAAGATAAGGAGTATGAAGCGTCCTGAAATCGTGAAATCTATACAAAATGCCTTACATAAGGTTGCTCCTGGTATAAAGGTGATACTTTATGGAAGTGAGGCGCGGGGTGATGCGCGTAGTGATAGTGATATAGACCTGTTGCTGTTGATAGATAAGGATGTGGTTACTTTGGAGGACAAGATGCTTTTAACTGCTCCTTTATATGACATTGAGTTAGAAACCGGTGTTCAAATCAATCCGTTTATAGAGTCGATGAAAGAATGGGGAAAACGTTTCACTCCGTTTTATGAGAATATAATGAAGGAGGGGATATTGTTATGACTCCGGAACAGCGGTTTGATATTGTTTTATATAGGCTGAATTCAGCCAAATCATTGTTAGATGAAATAAAAGATCATATAGAGCGTGGTTATTACAATACGGCAATGAATAGGATGTATTATGCCTGTTTTTATGCTGTGAGTGGATTGTTGTTGCAGTCGGAGATAGACGGAGTCAAGAGTCATGAAGGTGTACGTCAAAAATTCAGCCAGCATTTTATTCTTACAGGTAAATTCCCTAAAGAATGGGGACGCTTTTATTCTATTTTGTTCAATAATCGTTCAGCTGCCGATTATGAAGACTTTAAGAACTTTGATTTAGCAGCAACTCAGGAAATGTATCCTAAAGTCTGTGCTTTTATAGGACTTATTGATAATTGGGTTTTCGATAAAAATTAATCCGTAAAGAATAAGATATTTACTATAGGCTGCATGCAATGATGCATGTGGCCTTCCCTTTTTTTTGTTGCCGGTAGCGACCGGCATCCGCATAATGTATTGCATGAACGACACTCTTCGCGATTACCAGCAGGAGATGAAGCTCCGCCTTTTCAAGGAGTGGGAACTTCACCGAAGTGTGATGGTACAGATGCCCACCGGTACGGGCAAGACGCATCTGCTGGCCGCCATAGTAAGGGAATTCCTGCGTGGTTCCGGCAGCCGGGTATGGATCGTGGCGCACCGCCGGGAGCTGGTGGATCAGATAGAGGAAACCGTGTCCCGGCACGGGATGAGCAAAGAGGACGGAAGGGTGAGGGTGATGTCCATCCAGTGGTTGTCACGAAACCGGAAAAGCATGGACGAAGAGCCGGACCTGATCGTTATCGACGAGGCGCATCACGCCCTGGCGGAAACCTACCGGATACTTTGGGAGAACTATCCGGAGGCAAGGAAACTGGGTATGACCGCCACTCCCTGCCGGCTGAACGGCAAGGGATTCACGGACTTGTTCGACAGCCTGATTGCTTCGTGGACTGTCGCGGAATTCATCGGAAAGGGTTGGTTGTCATCCTTTGACTATGTGTCCATCCGTGCGAACAGCAGGGAACAGCGGTTGATAGACTCGCTGAAGAAACGGGGTGCGGACGGGGACTACCAGGTAAAGGAGATGAACGAGGTGCTGAACCGGGAAACAAGTATCGGCCGGCTGTATGAGAGCGTGGAACGATATGCTCGCGGAAAGAAAGGAATCGTGATATGCTGTCAGCATCGCCCATGCCCGCCGGATAGCGGCTTGTTATAGCTCACACGGACTGGAGGCTGTGGCTATCGACAGCAGGACTCCGGCTTCGGAACGCCGGGAACTGGTGGAGGATTTCAGACGGGGGAAGGTGAAAGTGCTGGTCAATGTGGATATTTTTTCCGAAGGGTTTGACTGTCCCGATGTGGAGTTCGTGCAGCTGGCACGTCCTACGCTTTCCCTGGCGAAATACCTGCAACAGGTGGGACGTGGGCTGAGGAGGTCGGCAGACAAGGCGTCCTGTATGCTGATAGACAATGTGGGTCTGTACCGCATCTTCGGTCTGCCCGCCCGGAACCATGACTGGGCGGCGATGTTCGAGGGACGGATGATTGGCAACGCGCTGTCCCGGGCACGGGCGGAAACAGGTAGGCTGTCCGTATCCGGTCTGCTGCCGGAGGAGGAAAGACAACGGGAGGATGAACTGGAGGTGGTGATAACGCACGACCGGCTGATGGACTTCCTTACAAACCGGGAAGATTCAGCAACGGAAAAAGGCGGACAGCCCGTTTTGAAAAGTTATTATGACAGACAAAGCGGGCTTTGGGGATTGAGGCGCGGGGAGAGGATGACGGTAAGGCCCCGGTATCCGGAAGTGTTTGATATCTGTGGAGACCGGGCGGCAGTGAGATTCGGGAATAACCGGGCAGGTGTGGTGAATGAAACCGGACAGCCCGGAATACAGCTGGACCGCTGCCGGAAAATGAAGTTCATGAAGGGGGATCTGCTTGCCGTGACAGACTGTGCGGGCAATGAATCTTACATCGACCTGAAGGTAAACAGAACCTATCGGGAGAAACCCGTGGTGTTGTCATTCGGCTGTATGGAATTGCCATACGGCGGTGTGGAGCTGCTGAAGGTGGGAGCGTTCTTTTTCAGCCGTACCGGAAAACCGTATGTCTCCATGCGAGGGGTGGATCAGAACGGCATCTACTTTTATGACTTTTATCTGAAGATACCGGATTACCGTGTTCCGAAGGACTGCCAACTGGTGGATCCTGTCTGGACTACCTTGTTTGATGTTTTCGCCTGTGTGCTGGCAGGGGATGAGGAGGAAGTGTATTGGTGCTGTGGCCGTCTGGCGGACCGGAGCATCGTGGTGATGGACGGGAACGGGAATTATTATCATGTGGAGAAAGGGAAGGAAAAGCGGTATATAGCCTGTAACGCTCCCCGGCCGGGCGAGGAAGATTTCCATACGGTGATGGAACGTCTGAAGGAAGAAGCCGGGCGGCGTGCCGGGATAGCTCAACGGAAACAATTGCAGGAAGAGGAACAGAAAAGGCTGAAAAGGTTGGAAGAGATCAGGGATGCATTGCCTTTCCGGATGGGGATGAAATGGGGCTTGAAACTGGGGGAACGTATCATTGTGCCTCCCAAATACAGGAAGATTCTGCCTCCTGTGGGCTATTATTGCGCTTACGAGGAAAACGCCTGCCAATGGGGAATAATGGCTCTGGACGGAAAAGTGGTGGTGGAGGCCAGATACCAGAAGGTGGATATAGAATGCAACGGTACGGTGCATCTGACGGTGATTCCGGGTAAGGTGAAGACCATAAAACTCTGAGCGTTTGCCGGAACGGAATGCAAATGGCGCAAATGACACAAATAGGAACGGGTATAAATTTGTGTCATTTGCGTCATTTGCGTTCTAAGTAGTCACCACTAGGTAAACGCTATGCCTTAAGCGACCGGTTAATGCTGTCAATATAATCCAGAATCTCCTGTCTGCCTGTTTTCTTTTCAGAGGAGGATACGAAATGAGGAGGGAGTTCTTCCCACTGTTCTGTCAGTTTTTTCAGATATTTGTTTACATTATCCTTAACCTTGCCATTGGTCAGCTTGTCGGCTTTGGTGAAGATGATAGAGAAGGGTACTCCATTTTCTCCCAGCCATTCCATAAATTCCAAGTCTATTTTCTGAGGCTCCAGACGGCAGTCTATCAATACAAACAGATTGGTCATTTGCTCGCGTTCCAGGATATAATCCTCGATAATCTGCTGTATCTTTTCTACCTGTTTCTTGCCCCGGGAGGCATATCCGTATCCCGGTAAATCCACCAGATACCATTCTTTATTGATCAGAAAGTGATTGATCAGCAAAGTCTTCCCCGGAGTGGAGGAAGTCATAGCCAGTTTGGGACGTTTGGCCAACATGTTTATCAGACTCGATTTACCTACATTTGAACGGCCGATAAATGCATATTCGGGCAGGTTGTCCTGCGGGCATTTCTCTACTTTTGTGTTACTTACTACAAATTCTGCACTGAGTATTTCCATAATTCTTTGTTTTTATACTTAAACAAGTCAGCCCCATAAAAGTCAGGAAGCCGTTAAACATTAACATTTCATAGCCAAACTGATAGCCGGTGGAGGTGAACACCAGCCGGTCTATGGCATAGCATAATAGCGGCGAGGCGATGGCTATGTAAGGAACAAAACGGTCGCGCGGCCGCATTGGGGTGAACAGCCCGAATGCAAACAGCCCCAACAACGGGCCGTAAGTGTACGAGGCGATGGTATAGATAGCGTCGATGACACTCTTGTTGTTTACTGCCTTGAACAGCAGGATGAATCCGATAAAGAGGACTGATATGCAGAAGTGCACGAGCTTCCTCCGTCTTTCCGCTTCCTTGCCGGACAAATGGCTTATGCCCGCTATGTCTATACAGAAGCTGGTGGTGAGGGCGGTCAATGCCGAATCGGCGCTGGAAAAGGCGGCTGCAATGATGCCGATGGTAAAGAATATCAGTACGGCGAATCCCAGATGGCCTTCCGCCGCAAACAAGGGCAGTATCTCATCCCCGGCTGCCGGCAGGGGGATGTTCAGTTGCGAGGCGAACAATAACAGCAGGATTCCGAGTGACAGGAACAGGAAATTGACCGGAACGAATGAGATGCCGTAGCAATACATGTTCTTTTGGGCTTCACGCAGGTTCTTGCACGACAGGTTCTTCTGCATCATATCCTGATCCAGCCCTGTCATGACAATCGTGATGAAGATGCCGCTGAAAAATTGCTTGAAGAAATTCTGTTTGCTGTGCCAGTCGTCAAAAACAAAGATACGGCTGTGCTCATTTTCCCGGATGGCATGTACCAGTCCCGGAAAATCCAGATTCAGTTGGCCGGAAACCTCATAAAGTATTAATCCCAGCGCCAGCAGCAGGCAGAGTGTCTGCAAGCTGTCCGTCCACACAATCGTGCGTATGCCGCTGCGGCGGGTGTACAGCCAGATCAGTAAGACAATCCCTATCACCGTGGCGGCGAAAGGAATATGAAAGGCGTCGAATACATAATGCTGGAGGATAAGGCATACCAGATAAAGGCGCGCTGCGGCTCCGATGATCTTGGACAGAAGGAAAAAGGAGGCTCCCGTCTTATAAGCGTGCCTTCCGATCCGGTCTCCCAGATACGTGTAGATGGAGGTCAGGTTCAACCTGTAATAAAGCGGCAGCAGAACGTGGGCGATGATGAGATAGCCTATGAAGAAACCGAAACAGGTCTGCATATAGGTCATGTCGATGCCGCGTACCATACCCGGAACGGAAACGAAGGTAACTCCCGAAAGGGAGGCTCCGATCATTCCGAAAGAAACAATATACCAGGGAGAACGGCGGTTGCCGCGGAAGAACGCGTCATTATCGGAATGACGGCCGGTAAGGCGGGCTACAAGCAGCAGTATTCCGAAATAGAGCAGTATGGTCAGCAGAATATAAATTCCGTTCATGTTATTTTTTTGAGTGCAAATGTACTCAAAATCGTTGAAATTGCGTAAGTTTGCATCCATTATAATACAAAATAACTGATGAACCAACAATATCCGTCCATGCTGCTGGAAAAAGCGGTAGGAGAGTTTGCCAAGTTGCCGGGTGTGGGACGCAAGACCGCCATGCGGCTGGTATTGCATCTGCTCAGACAGGATACAGCTGTGGTAGAGGCGTTTGGTAATGCGATGATTACCTTGAAACATGAAGTGAAATATTGTAAAGTGTGCCATAATATATCGGACACGGAAACTTGCCGTATCTGTTCCAATCCGGCGCGGGACGCTTCCACGATCTGTGTGGTGGAGAGTATCCGTGATGTGATGGCGGTGGAAGCCACGCAGCAGTACAGGGGGCTGTACCATGTCCTGGGGGGAGTCATCTCGCCCATGGATGGCATAGGCCCTTCCGATCTGCAGATAGAAAGTCTGGTGGAACGGGTGAAAGGCGGTGAGGTGAAGGAAGTGATCCTTGCCTTGAGCTCGACGATGGAGGGGGACACGACGAATTTCTATATCTCGCGCAAGCTGGACGGCATGGACGTGAAGCTGAGTGTGATAGCGCGTGGTATCTCTATCGGGGATGAGCTGGAATATACGGATGAAGTGACGTTGGGACGTTCCATCATAAATCGTACTTTGTTTACGGGAACGGCATAAACTGGGAAAAACAGAAAGAAATGGAAAAGAAGATAAGACAATTGCTGCGATACTTGCAGATAGAATATGTGGCGGTATGGGTGTTGCCTTTGCTCCTGGTGGCTCTTTATGAAACAGGGGTGATGACCGAGGGGGCTTACGCGGGCGATGTCCGTATGGATTATGTCTTGCAGACGGTAGGGATTTTACTGGCGGTGGGGCTGATTCCTTTATCGCTCCGGCTGTTCAGCCTTTCCTTGGTGAAGAATGTGAAGCAGCGTTCATTGCCGGAAGCCTTGAAAAGTTATCGCCGCTGGAGTGAGATAAGGACGGGGATGCTGGTGGTTCCCGTATTGGTGAACTTGTCATTTTATTATCTGACTCTGAACAACACGGGCGTATTGTGTGCCATGATGGCGCTGATCGCTTCCCTGTTCTGTGTCCCTACCCGCAAGCGGATGCTGGATGAGCTGGATTTGGTAAAAGAGGAGAATGAGGAGCCTGCTTTATGATGAGTGACCGGCATTTTCAAGGGAACGGGATAAGGCTCCGTGCACCGGAGCCGGAAGACTTGGAAGTCATGTTCCGCTTTGAGAACGCTACGGATGTGTGGGAGATGAGCAATACCACAGGCCCGTATTCGCGTTTTCAGTTGAAGCAGTACATAGAGCAGACCCAGAATGATTTGTTTGCCGACCGCCAGTTGCGCCTGATGATAGAAAACGGGAACCGGCAGGTGGTGGGGATTGTGGATCTATGTTCTTTTGATCCTTTGCACAACCGGGCCGAGGTGGGGATTATGGTGGATAAATCCTGTCGCAGGCAGGGGATAGGGCGTAATGCCCTGGCTTTGCTGGAAGAACACTGTTTCCGTTATCTGGGAATTCATCAGTTGTTTGCCTATATCGCTGTGGAAAACCTTCCTTCCCGCAGACTCTTTGCGGCGTGCGGGTACAAAGAGAGTGCGGTATTGAAAGAGTGGGCGCATACGTTTGGCGGTGGCTATACGGATGTGCTGGTTGTCCAGAAGCTGAATCTCAGTTGAGGGAGGGGTATTGGGGATAGCGGGCCCAAATGGCGTATTTGCCTCCCATTTCGTTCAAACTGGTATGCCATAAGTCGCGGAAGTGCTGGTTGAGCAACGTTTCTTTCCCGGCTTTTCCTATAAGCCATGAGTTCTCTTTTATTTCTTTGGCAAGTTGTCCATGATCCCATCCCGCATAACCGGCAAAGAAACGGATCACTCCTTCAATGGGCTTCCCGTCCAGTATATATTGTTGCACGGCATTGAAATCACCATTCAGATAAAGCCCGTTTCCCAGAGGCAGTGCGCCTTCCAGATCTTTTAGCGTATGCAGGAAAAATATTGTCTCCCGGCTCACCGGCCCGCCTTTATACACCGGGACCCGCTGTGCGAATTCCAATTCGGGGATGAGGTCATTGAGCAGAATGTGGTAACGGAAATCTTTATTCATGATAATACCCATACTTCCCTCGTCATTATGCTCGATAAGAAGCACGACTGCTCTTGTAAAGTGGTAGTCGTTCATGAAAGGGGAGGATATAAGGATGCTTCCCTGTTGTGGAAGTACTTTATTTGATTCTACTTGAAAAACATGCAATATCCATAGTTGCGTTTCCTTTTTATTTATCATCGACTAATATACATATTATATTTAAAAAATACAATGAAGTGCTCTCTTTTTTTTTGTTATTTTTATTTTTTCTTGTATCTTAAATGGCTTTATTTATTCAGAGTTGATGTAAAAAAGTTACAAGAAAATATTTCGTAAAAATGCTTTGCGATATCGAAAATTTTT
>ENA-OQDL01001030-OQDL01001030.1-human-gut-metagenome-genome-assembly--contig:-NODE-1030-length-15168-cov-3.554484_pt1 | contig 15168 bp, 13 predicted proteins | sample MGYA00242782_ERZ504609 | MGnify/ENA primary metagenome ERZ504609 (study PRJEB26092, sample SAMD00036320) | human gut metagenome | host: Homo sapiens | study: EMG produced TPA metagenomics assembly of... | reverse complement strand
AAAGCCATTTGTTCCTAATGGTGGAACACACTATTCCACAGTGAATTATGCAGCAAAGTCCAATGACTGTATAGCTTTGAAAACCGGACATACTACTGAGATTCCATACACATTGACATGATTCAGACATCGTGTGACAGATAAAAGTCCGTCACACATCTGTCACACTATCCGTCACACTAGTAAGCATCTGTTTATCAATAAGTTGAAAACAACTGTGACGGATGTGACGGACTTTTATGAAAAAAAAGCTTTTTTTGGTCGCTCCCAACTTTGTTGTGGATCTTGGCTGATAACGATGACTAAAATAAAATTACCTCACCTCTTTCCACTCGGAAAATGGTTCGCGTCTGTGAAGAAAATACCACTCCTATACAAACTATTTTTCGCTTATCCGCCAGATAAGGTTGGGCATATCCTTTTTCTTCTATCTGACGCAAGGCTTCATCGGCGCTGCCGTCCAGTTTGAATTCAAAAATATAAATATATTGCGGAGTCTCGAGTATGCAGTCCACCCGTCCCCGGCTTTGTGTCTGTTCAATGCGGAGGCAATATACCCCTATAAGACGGAGAATGAGATAGAATGTGTACTGGAAATGCTTCTCGGTCAGTTCCGGAGTCTTGGTACTGTCATGCGAATCGTATGGGATACCGGACAAGAAAGCTGTGAGGGAATCGCGGAAAGCAGCTGTCTTGCCCGCATTCAGCAGACGGACAGAACTGATCAGCCAGCTGGAAACGGAAACTCCCTGTACTTTGAAATAATCACTGGCCAACAAGCTAAGGAAACCTCTGCGTACTTCATCATTGGGGAAATCCAGCAGATAGGAATGGGTATATTTATCGTAATCCTTGATAGTAAGATATCCACTCTGGTAAATCATGGGAAGAGGGCGTTCCACATCAGCTTTGTAATCGGCAAACAAGGATGCGTCATAATATTGCCCCACCAATTCATTGATCTGCTCGTTGCTATGCTGCAACAGCCGGACCAGATAGGTAGGCGTGCCCGAGGCGAACCAGTAGTCACGGATTTGTAAAGAATCAAAAGCGTTCAGAATACTGAAAGGGTTATAAATATCAAGCATATTTTCACTGAAGTGATAACCGTCATATTGTGCTTTCAGACGTTCTTTCATTTCCTCATACGTGCATTCGTCTTTTTCGGCCAACTCGGAAATAGGTTCATGGAAATAACGCTCCATTTCCTCCTGGGTGATTCCGCACAGTGATTCATAACGCGGGTCCATACTGATATCTTTAGGCTGGTTGAAACCGCTGAAGACACTGACTTGCGAAAATTTGGTGACTCCCGTCAGCATCACGAACTGCAAATATTTATCAGCTCCCTTGAAGGTAGAATAAAAAGCTTTCAGCGTATTCCGGTTCTCTTCTTCCAAGGGGGTATCAAGCACATCGAGAATGGGTTTGTCATATTCGTCAACGAGCACCACGGCACGCCGTCCTGTCTTTTCGCTGGCGCGACGCAGTAATTCGATAAAACGGGTTCCCGGTGTTGTGTAATTGGGATTCTTGCCATACATATCTTCCCAATTTCCCAAATAGCCTTCAATAGCAGCTTCCAGCACTCCTTCTTTGGCAAAGTTATCACCGTTGAAATCTATATGAAATACCGGATATTGAAACCAGTCTTTTTCCAGTCCGGCAATGGCAAGTCCTTCAAACAACTCTTTTCGCCCTTCATAATAGGCTTCAAGGGTACTGATCATCAAACTTTTGCCGAAACGGCGCGGACGGCTGAGAAAATAGATACTTCCTCTGCTCACTAACTGATGGATGAGGGCAGTCTTGTCTATATAAACATATCCGTTTTCGCGGATGCGGCTGAAAGTTTGTATGCCGATAGGGTATTTCATATTTTGATGTATTTAGTGCATGATATTGCAAAGATAACCAAAACCAACCGATTTCACCCAATCTTGGTTGAACATTTTCATTTTTCCCCCGCTAATTGAGAATAAATTTCTCATTCCAGCTATTTATGTTCCTGTAAAAAAACAGCAGAATGCAATATACTCGAAAGGTAACCGGTGAAATACATACAGATTCATCGTCATCCGGTTGAATTTGCTAATACCGGTTAGAAACAGGAACGTCATACTTTTCAGAAACGGATACGGAAACGGGTCAGTTTGTCGGGATAGGTACGAAGAGAGAAAGTACACCCATGTTTTATCAAAACTTCACGGATAAAAATAAGACCGATACCCTGTCCGTTAGGCTTGGTGGAGAAGAAAGGACTGAACAGCTTGGTTTCCACCTCTTTACTGATACCGGCACCGGTATCAGCAATTTCCAACATCGTAGGTGATACGGAAGTACGGATAAAGATATCTCCTGTTTCCCCGATACTTTCAGCCGCATTCTTGATAATGTTGACCAATACTTGCTCAAACAGGGAAGTATCCATCATCACTTCGGGATTCTCTTTACATAAATTAAGATGCAGCGTAATCTTGCGGTTACGGCAAACCGTTTCCATAAATGTCTTGCAAGCGGCCACGCGGTCATTCAAGTCCACTGATTGTAATTGAGGCTCGGGAATCTTCACCACATTGGCGAAATTCGTGATAAAACGGCTCATACTGTAGCAACGCTCTATGCAGACTTTCATCACTTCGCGCAAGTCTTCCGTATCCTCCATACATTCCAAGGCACCATCCACCGTATCAAGAGTAGAGGTAATGCCCGCAGTCGTATTATTCACCTCATGTGCTATCATACGGATCACTTTTTCGTATGCCTTTTTCTCTGCTTTCACCACCTCGGAAGTCAGACTTTCCACCAGAATAAACGGATGAGAAAAGCCTCTGTCAACAAAAGAAAGCCGGGAACAGCGGTAAATCATGGAGTCGCTCAGACGAATTGTTTCCGTAGTATCTTTGGGAATACGTTCTATTTCTTCGGCCAAAGGGGAAGCCAACTCGCACAGCAATCGGCCTCTGACTTCCTCTGACGAAGAATAATCCAAAAAACGAAGAGCTGCCGCATTCAGCATGGAAATATGTCCGTCCAGAGTCAGTATGACAACTCCCATAGGAGAAGCACTGACCAGCAGGTCAAGAAAATGATTCTGCTCACGCAACCGGAGACGCTCATCTTTCAACTGCTCCATCATGCGGTTGAAAACCAACACAATGCGGTCGGCTTCCTTTTGTCCGACAGGAGTCAGCCTACTGCTGAAATCCTGCTCACGAAGAAGTTCCATACCGTTGCCGATGATATCAAGCGGTTTCACGACTTTGCGGTAGAAATAAACCAGAAACACAAGACTGAATGTAATGACTCCCTCTCCTATATAAAACAGCGCACCGCGTTCCTTCAATGTAAGAACGAGCAGGATAGTCCATACTGCTGTCAACAGTAATGCTAAAAAGAAGAACAAGAATTTCAGTTTCATATTTTATCCGGTTCCGTTTTTGCTAATCATTCACTTGTATATTGTATTTCTCCAAACGGCGATAAAGAGCGGCCCGGCTGATTCCTAAGGCTATGGCAACCTGTGACATATTATTGTTATACTTTTCAAGCGTTTGCAGAATAGTCTGCTTTTCTATCTCCTCCAAGGTCATGCCTTGCAGATTCGTTGTCATCTTCTGTTCTATAGGATGCTGGTATTGTGATTTAAAATCATCCGCAGTCAATATTTCCTTTCCACTGACCAGCAAGGTACGTTCCACCAAATTCTTTAATTCACGGATATTACCCGGATAAGGCAAACGGCTCAAATAATCCATCGCTTCAGAAGTAAATTCCACTTTGGGAAGACCGTTCGATTCACATTGTTTGTCGGCGAAATGACGGACCAATAACGGAATATCCTCACGGCGTTCGCGTAATGCCGGAAGATGCACCGTAATTAAATTAATACGATAGAACAAATCCTCGCGGAAGGTGTGTTCCTGCACCATCTGCCGTAAATCGGCATTCGTCGCACTGACCACACGGATATCGACTTTACGGGGACGGCTGTCGCCCAAAACTTCAAAAGTCTGCTCTTGTAACACGCGAAGCAGTTTCACCTGACAGCTTAAATCCAAATCGCCAATCTCATCCAAGAAAATCGTACCCTTATCAGCCAGTTCAAAACGTCCTACCCTGTCGGCTGTGGCATCCGTAAACGCACCTTTCTTATGACCGAACATTTCACTCTCGAACAAAGTATGAGAAATACCTCCCAAATTCACTTTCACAAAAGGTTTCTTGCTACGGGAACTGTTCAAATGCACCGCTTCGGCTATCAACTCCTTACCTGTACCACTTTCACCGGTAATCAAGACCGATGCGTTGGTACGCGCTATCCGCTTGATCGTGGCCAGCACATCCATCAGTGCCTTACTCTTTCCAATGATATGACTACGGTTGAAGCCGTCATTATCTTCCACCGGAACCGCTGCTTTCTTATCTTGTGAAGTCAGTTCCAAAGCAGTTTCTATCCTTTGCATCAACGCTACGTTGTTCCAAGGTTTGGTAATAAAGTCGAATGCACCTGCCTGCATCCCTTGCACGGCAAGCTGGATACTTCCCCATGCCGTCATCAATATAACGGGAACATCGGGCCGGAACACTTTGACCTGTTTCAAAAGCGTCAATCCTTCTTCACCACTGGTGGACAGGGTGAAGTTCATATCCATCAAGATTAACTGGGGTGCAACCGAACGGACTATTTCAATAGCCTCTTTGGGACCTGGTACGGCCTGCACATCATATTTCGCCCTTTTCAGCATAAAGCTCAGAGAAGAACGAATGGCACTGTCATCGTCTATAATTAATATCATACTGCTGCAAATGTAGAAATTATTATTTTAATAAGTACAAAGACAACCCCATTTTATATTCAAACAGAATTGAATAGTAAAAATCCTATTGTTTGATAATCTTTTCGAAATCGGCATCAATATTAGTATTGGTATTGAAATCCCACAATGTCAAGCTGCGCAACTGGTAATAATAGTACCAATAATAGAACAACTCATTGATATGCTTCTGACGAGCCTCATCTTTCTTTGTCTGGGAGTCATTCAAATCCAATGTCGAGATTTTACCAACCATGAAGGTTTCCACATTGGTACTGTAACGTTTCTGGGCAATCTTGTCCGCATCGTCTGCTATCTGCAACTGGGCCTGCTGATTATTGAACTGTTCTACAAGGATAAACAGATTCTGATTGAAATTCATGGTTTCCTGACGTAACTTGCTTTCGGTCACATCGCGGTTACTTTGAGCAATCTTTACCTGACCACGACGTTTTCCCCAGTCAAGAATAGGAATCTTAAAACCGACTTCCACAATCTGGTTGTCTTTCAAACGGCGGTATGCACTATTAAATTCATTGTCTGTTCCTGTAAAACCTACCTGTGCATAGAGCTTGATTTCACGTAAATTACCTTTCGCCTTAGCCACTTCAAAATCTGCTTCCAACTGGCGGCGACGAATATTATGTGCAAATGAATTATTGGCAAGTGCTTTGTCCAAAACATCCGGATAGTTCAGCAAAACAGTCGGAATCGTTTCGGGAACAACCGGCTCCAGTTCCTCATCCTCTCCTAATGCCAGAAATGAACGGAGTTTGAACATATTACTTTTCAAGTTGCTTTCATTTTCAGTCAACGTAGAACGGGCATTCAATACATTCAGTTCCAATTGCAACAAATCATTTTCACTGATCTGCCCCATGCTACGCTTTGCCTTAGCCACTTCATACAGTTTATCTGCATTCTTCAGATTCTGTCGGGCAATGCCTACATTTTCCTTGGCCAGCAACAAATTGAAAAAATAATTGATAGTAGTCATGGTTACCTCTTCGGTTGCAGTAAGAAATGCGGCTTTAGCTTCAGCGTATCTCACCGGTTCGATGCGGCGGTTCCATTTAATTGTATTCACTCCGAAAATAGGTTGTTCCAAAGTCAATGCCACAGGAACAGACATATATCGTTTTGATTTATCTCCATCCAGTTGTTTCAAGAAATCAAGAGAGGTATTCAATGAGAGTTTACCACCGGTCAACCAAATATTCTGATCGATAGAAACTTCACCATTCATTTCCATATAATTATTACGTACAAATGTATAAGCACCGTTATCCTGCTGATAAGAATTATACTTCTTATTATAGCTGGGAATAGTGGCTTCAAAATTCATTTCCGGAAGCAAATCCGCACGGAAAGTACGATATTCCCAATAAGCGGTTTTCAGCTCGTTTAAAGCTACGGCCGCATCTACACTTTGCACACGGGCAATAGTAATGGCTTCCTCCAAAGTGATGGCACGTCGCTTTTCTTGTGGCTGCGCTCCGGCAACCAACGATATGCCAAAGGCTAAAAATAGAGATATTACTTGTTTTTTCATTGCGTTATTATTCTTTTTATCAAAGGTAAGGCAAATGGTATGCCAAAAAACTATTTCACTGTTTTATAACACCTTACAACAAAAATGGAGTGTCCGAAATCGGACACTCCATTCATATACGAACACTGCTGATCATGTGACAATGAAATAACATTATTCATTATGCAACGCGTCTGCAGGCTCAATCCTCATCGCTTTCCGGGCGGGGAAATAAATGCCGAGCAAAATTATTATCCCCAACAACAGCATGGCCGACACAAAACAAAGCAAAAAAACGTCCCCAAGCAGGTTCCATTAATGTATGCACAGTAAGATCCGCCATCTGCATATTCGCACAAACAAAAACAGCGGGAATGGCAGCCGAAACCAAGAGAAGGATGCCCTCAAGTACATAATAACCAAATACATTCATCCTACTGCAACCTAGTGCCATACGCAAAGCTATCTCACTTCGGTTTTTACGAGTCCGAAACCAGAAAGTACCCAGCATCCCTAAAAATATATTGAAAACAAAGAAAAGGATAACGGCATAGGTAGTATTCAGATAATTCACCGTTCCTTGCTCTATATCGAAAGCTTCCTTCATATCGCCATACGAATTTATATCGTATAAGTAATAAGGGCCGATAGATAATTTCCCTTGCATATCCTGCATAAAACGTTCGGTAAATCCCGGTATGGAATTAAAAGCCACACGCACCGCAATGTGATGCCAATAAGTCAGCGGCGAACTGGGAAGATAAATAAAAGGTTCGTAACGCTCGTACTCATCGGTCTTATGAGCAGGAAGTACCGCCATTACCTTATAATTAGTTTCCGGCTGCACACTATTCAGGAAATAAGGATTGAAACAAGTTTCCCCTACTCCATTGCGTCCGCTAAACAAGGAATCACTTAACGTTTCACTCATCAACACCGGCATGGGGTATTCATTCTTGTCCCAACGCTCCGCCTCAAATGAACCTGATAATGGCTGCAAGCGAAATACCTTGAAATAAGTAGGGCTTACATAACGGATGAAACAGCCTACCACATGAGTCGAATCCGAATGCGGAGCATATCCCTCATACATATTATTTCCCGTATAAGGTATTGTCCCATAATAAAAACAAGCTTCCTCCACCCCTTGATATTGTTGGATCAAATGATAGATTTGCTCCAAATATTCAGCAGAATGACTCATTAATACAGAATCATTTTGCAAAGCCGGCTTAATATTCAGTTGAATATCAAAAACATTCTCCGTGTCATATCCTTTAGACTGACGGGCAGCAACCTCATAATTATAAACCAGATCGATGCTGTACCATAGCAAGACAAGAACAACAACCAATTCAACCCACACCCATACATTAGCGTGCCTTTGGTTCCACATTTGTCTGAATAAACTCTTTATCATTTTTCCTTTCCTCCTATTCTCCTTTAATGGTAGTTGCAATATTACGATGTGTGACCATCCATACCGGAATCAATACCGACAATAAATTAAAAACAACACATACGCCGAAAACCAACACAAATAAAGCAGGATGCAACAACAAACCTCCATCCAGACTGATACCTGATAATTCTACCTCGCCGCTACCAAACAACCATACACGTCCCAGCCAAACCAAAACACACGAAAACAGATATCCTAAAATTCCACCCAAAAAGACCGTAAGCAGATTCTCTAAAAACAACCTCACCATAATGGAAATACGTGATGCGCCATACGCCTTGCGAACTGCAATTTCTGTCACACGCTCCTGCATTCGGGCATTGGTCATACCTGAGATATTAATAGCAGGAACAATCAGCAAGACCATCAATAACATACTGTAAACCAACGGTGCACTAATATCTTTTCCACGAAAAAAGGTGTATTCCGTATGAGTATAGAGTTCGTTCATCTCGAAAGCATATTCTGCCGTTGAACTATTCAAACGATCCTGCCGATGCTGTACTTCAGTCCGTACCTCTGCAGGACGAGTATCCGGCAGCAGTTTGAGCAATCCCAGACGGATTCCTCCCAAGCCCCCTGTCCAAGTAGCATAATAGTCTTCATTTTCCAATGAGAAAGGAACAAAAGCATCAGCGTATGCTGTCTGGAAAATAGCATTGACATCTTTCACCACGCCTACCACTTTAGTAGGAAAAAAATTACTTTGATATTCTTTTCCTACCACATCCGTCGTGCCGAAAAGCTGCAAGGCCATACGCTCGGTTATCACACTGACCCACCGACGGGCATCATACTCCTCTTGTGTGAAAGGACGTCCCGCTATAAATTCATAATCAAAGAACTTAAACCAGTTATCAGCCACAGGCCGCACATAATAGTTGAATATCTCATTCGAAGCGGACAAGTTACAAGGGGTCTTGGAAACGCCACGATACCAAGTAACCTCTTTTACACCAGGAAGCTCTGAAAACAATGCTTCAAAAGCCTTGCGTCCCATACCGCTGTTCTGGTTGGTATGATCCAGCTTACGATAGGTCATTCCCGAACCTGTATACATCATATCGCTCCGATCACTTTCCGGAGCCATATCCATTGTACGGAAGTCATAAATCATCACTACTACCATAACAAAAGCGATAGTGACAGCTGTTCCTATAATACTGATTGTAGCATAAAAAGGATTCTGCCGTATCAGATTAAATGCTTGTAATAATAGCTGTTTCATTCGTTTTATCTCTTCATTTTATTTATTCTTCATGTAATGCCTCAGCCGGTTCGATACTCATGGCACGACGGGCAGGGTATCCTATTCCAATGACAATCATTCCAGCAATCAGAATAAAAGTGCCCAGAACCGTAATCGCAAAACGACCTGCCGTAAAAGGCATACGTGTAACTTCCACCAGTTCGGCATATCCCAAATTCCACGCCACAACCAATGCAGGAATAGCAGATATCAGCAATAACAAGACTCCTTCCCCCATCAGACGACCGCAGATTCCCCAACGGGTAGATCCTAAAGCCATACGCAACGCTATTTCGGCACGCCGATGCTGTGTCCGGAACCAGAAAGTTCCGATAATGCCTAGAAAGATATTCAGCAATAAGAAAAATATGATACAAAATTGCGTATTCAACTCATTCACCGAATCCGTTTCATAAGCTGTGCGTACATCACTCAAAGGAGTTATATCCAAAAGATATAGATTGCCCACCTGATATTGACGGTCGGCATCCACTATCAAACGGTCTATGAATCCATCATTCTGTCCCTCACGAACACGCAGGCAAACTTCTATATAAACCGTCTCACCTAAGGATTCCAACGCCTCATCTGTCAGGTACACAGCAGCATAACGGGAGCCGTAATCATCCGGAGCTGTAAAATGGTCATAACGGACCGGCTCGGTAAGAGCAGCTATAGAAAGATGCTCCGCCTCCGGCTCATTCCGCCAAACAGGCACCCTACGCCCTAAAAGTTCCTTACCATGCCAAGGTGCATCCTGATAAACATCGGCAATATTCACAGATAAGACCATGCCGGACGGTGTCAGTGCCTCAGCAAGGCTTTCACTACCCGAACCGTCTATATTGCGATAACGGAATACATTAAAATACTCCGGAGTTATCCATCGTTTCAAACTACGTACCGGGACTGTATCCAGATAAAATGAAAAACTGTTTGCACCGTCATTATAAGGTATACAGTTTTGCGAGAGGCTGACTGCTTCCACATCCGGACGATGCGCAAGCCTGTTTACAATTTCATGCAAATCGGCAACATCTTCTTTCATAGTACGGCCAGGCTGATAAGCAGCCGCCTTCGAAGTCATCCGCTCAAAACGAAGAACATACGTATTTTCTATATCAAAGCCCATCGGCAAATTATAGATGCTCAATGTGACATATACCACATCCACAATATACCATAATATGACAAACACCACAAAAAGTTCCATCCACAGAAACGCATTGCTGCGGCGCTCGTTCCATATCTGTTTCAATAAATTCCTGTTCATGATCTAACGTTGGTTTAAAGCGTCCGTAATATTCATGCGCGATGCCCTCCAGGCAGGGATGCACGCTGACAGCAAATTCAAGAGAAGGCAGAAAATGAATGCGGCCAAGAATATCCAGGGACTGAACAACATATCTGCCGAAAGACTGGTTTCTCCTATTTGGGCACGGTTCTCGCTATTGGAAAATAAGAAATCATTCAATAAAAAAGTACATGCATAACTGAAAAGCATTCCTACTGCTCCGGCTATGAGCGTCAATAATAAATTTTCATAAAACACTTGCCTCAACAAGACATTGGCAGTAGCACCAAATGCCTTCCTCACCCCTATTTCCGACATGCGCTTCCGCATACGGGACAAAGTCATGCTACTCAAATTTATAGCCGGTACCAGCAATAAAATAACAATCACCAACAGGTAGTGCAAATAAGCTTCCTTCGCCTGTAACTCTCTTCCCCAGTGACGAAAGATAAAAGAGAAACGATCATCGGGTTGTCCACGATAAAAAATTTCGGAATCCTGCAATCCGTCATTGAATTTCTGACGCAGGCGTTCCGCCTCTTCTCTGATGGCAGGAAAATCTTTCTCCGAATGTGCCAGAATGACCACACGAAAAGTTCCCATCGCATTGTCATACCAGCACTTTCTGGCTATTTCTGTTGAATTGAAAGGTATCCAAATCTGTGCATAAGAAGAAACAGCCAGTTTGGATACATCTTTCACAACACCCACTACCGTATAATCGGCCAAGTTGAGTTGGACCGTACGTCCTACCGCTTCTACCGTACCAAACAAATTCCGGGCCACAGAAGCACTAAGTACAACCTTAGGAAGTCCGCTTTCACTATCGGCAGCCGTAAACGGCTTTCCGGCAATAAAATCAAAAGAGAACACTTTCCAAAAGGTATCGTCAGTTTCAAGGTTATCCACTGTCATCATTTTTCCCGCAGGTACAGAAATACGCATCCTGCCTCCTGTAGACACTATAGTTACCGCCTCAGGAACAGTAAGTGCCTTAAAACACTCTTTAGCCACCGTGAGTGACATACAGCCGTTTGATGAATTATCACTGGTATCTCCTTTCTGATGAATAGACATCGCTTTCATATAAAGAGAACGTGAACGGTTCACCTCGGGCACACAATCCGTAATGCGTACTTCCAACACCAGGACAATGACCATGATCATACAAATAGCCAATGCCGTTCCTATGATAGAAACCAAGCTGATGAGCCTATTCTCACGAAGTTGGTAAAAAGCCTGTTTAATATATAGTTTTATCATGTTTGTGCTATGCTCTAAAACCTTTTAACAAAAAAGAGATTACTCATTATGCAATGCTTCCGCCGGCTGAACTTTCATAGCCTTACGTGCGGGAATCCAAATGCCTACTACAATCATCAATGCAATCAAAATAAAGGAAATAAGAACTGTTATTATGAAACGTCCACCTTCAATAGTAGTGCCATTCATCCAAGCATTCAATTCACTATTTGCCAGATTCCAATCAATAAAAATCGCAGGAATTGTGGCCACCGCCAATAATATCAATCCCTCTGCCAACTGACGGACAAAGATACTATGATCTGTTCCACCCAATGATTTCATCAATGCAATCTCACCACGTCGTTGCTGAGTACGGAACCAGAAAGTACCTAGCAATCCCAAGAATATATTCAACAACAAGAAACCCATTCCGAAAAGGTAACTGTTCCAGGCATTCGTATGTGACTGCTGAAAGTTACGACGGATATCGGTAAAAGAACGCACATCCGCGATAAACACATTGCCCACGCGATACAGTTTCTCACTATCCGCTTTCAAACGGGCTATAAAAATCGCGATCTTGATCCTCTTTTACGCGTACACAAAGCTCCGTGCCCAAATCATACCATTCTTCCGGCATAGGAGCCACCATGCAGTAACTGTTCCATGCCTCAAAATAATCCCCATAACGGACAACCTGCAAAGAAGCCGCTAAATTATATGTATTCGTTGTATCCCCGAACAAATAAAATTGTTTGTCTACCAATGAAGTCAAATCACATCCATAGCGCCGTTTATAAAGATTATCTGAAGCTAAGAAATTCTTCGGATGTTTCAGCATCTCAGCCAGTTGTTCAGGGGTCTCCCCACGGGTGCCACGATAACGGAACACACGGACAAAATCGGGAGACACCAATCTGCGTATAGTCCATCCCGGCGAACGTAATGTATCATACACCACTGACGCACTGCTGTTACTGCCATTATACGGGTAAGAATTTTGTCCTAATCCGGCTGCCTCTATATCCGGTCTATGCTGAAGACGACTTAGAAGTTCCTTGACATCCTGCCGCTTTTCCTCGTCTGTCTGATTGGGAATAAAGTCTGGACTTTTGTCCGTAAGACGTCCCATTTGCACCAAATAGCAATGAGAAATATCAAATCCCCGTGGTTCATTATAAATTGAGGTCTGCACATACATATAGTCCACAATATACCATAAAACGACACTTACCAACAATAATTCGGTGACAAGCCAAAGATTAGACCGCCATTCATTTTTTATCTGAGTAAATAGTTTCTTATTCATCTTGATTCTTTACTTTTAATTCGTTATCACCTTATTGAATCCTTCCTCCCAGCGCATTGACAATGCTAGTCCTTGAAGCCCTCCAAGCAGGAATGCCGCTACTCAGCAAATTCAAAACAAAGCAAAACAGCAATGCATAAAGGAAAGTGGAAGGGTGCAATAAAATACTGGAATCAACTGTAGGGGCATTCAATGTCGCACTATAAGGCTGTGCAAACAGGATATCGGTACCTAAATAAGCCATAACAATACTGATAAACAAACCTACGGCACCAGCCAACAAAGTCACGACCAGGTTTTCCATGATTATTTGTCCAACCATTTCCATGCGGGTGCTCCCAAAAGCACGGCGTACTCCTATTTCCGCCACACGTTGGCGCAACCGGCTTTGCGTCATACTGCTCAGATTTATAGCAGGTACTAACAACAGAATGATAAAAATGATAGCACGTTCACGACGAGCCGACTTCAAATCCGGCTCCAAGTTAGCTGCAAATGAAATAGACTGAGTTTCCTGATCGTATGGCCGGTTACGGTCTATCAACGTATACCCCTGATCGGCAAGAATAGAATTATACTCACTCATACGCCGCTTGGCTTCAGCACGGATTTCTCCAAAATCATCATGGCTTCGAGCCAAAATAGTGACACTCATCATCCCCATGTGCTGGTCACTCCACGTATCATTAGGCAAATCCGTCGAAGTAAAGGGAATCCATACTTGGCCATAAGAAGCATCGGCAAGAGTAGATACATCTTTCACTACCCCTACCACACGATAGGGAGCATGATTCAACAAAAAACTCTTTGCCCGCAGATTCTGTGGAACCAAACAAAGCCCGCGATATGCTCTCAGTAATCACAGCCACAGGAGTGCCTGCATTGAAAGTAGCTTCATCGTATGGTTTTCCATTCACAAAACGAAAATCGAACACTTTAAAAAAAGTATCATCCGTTTCCCGCACATCCGCTCCAATAGCCGGCATAGCGGGTAATGAAACAGGAGTCGATATCGGCATACTGCAATAAATAGTGACAGCTTCAGGGGTTTTCAATGATTTATATACCTCACGCGCCGTCCGCACGCTCATCGGTCCGTTACTTGTTCCGTCCCCCCAATCCTTATGACTTATGCTCATATAATGCACATGCAGAAAACGATTCCGGTTTGACTCGGGAGAAAAAGGAGCGACCTTCACTTGTTGTAGCATCACTACCAACATAATAAGGAAAATGCTAAGAGCAGTTCCTGCAATGCTGATGACACTGATAAGCGGATGCTGGCGAAGTTGCGCCAAAGCTTGCTTAAAATACTGTTTAATCATCTCTGTTATTTCTTAATAAATTCCTTTTCATAGTAATCAGTAGTTATTGCACCTGACGCCCATCAAAGAAACGAATGGTTCTGGAAGTCTGTTTGGCTTGTTCTTCATTATGGGTTACCATCACAATGGTCCGTCCATCCTCTTTATTTAATTTATGCAACAATTCCATGACCTCTGCACCCATCTTTGAGTCCAGATTACCGGTAGGCTCATCCGCAAGAATAATTTCAGGATTACCCACAATAGCACGGGCTATCGCTACACGCTGGCACTGTCCTCCGGAAAGCTGTGTGGGCATGTGCCGCATACGATGACTTAAACCGACACGATCCAACACTTCTTTTGCCAGACGGGTACGCTCCTTGGCAGCCATCTTTCTATAGAGCAAAGGCAACTCCACATTGTCAATCACATTCAGCGAATTAATCAGGTGGAACGACTGGAATACAAAGCCCAAGGTCTTGTTACGGAAAGCAGCCAGTTCCTTGTCCTCATGCTTTCTACAGACGTACCGTTTATTTCAATCTTTCCACTGCTGGGAGCGTCCAGCAGCCCCATAATATTCAGCAAGGTAGACTTGCCGCAACCGGAAGGACCCATAATGCTGACAAACTCCCCTTTAGCCACATCCAAATTTACATTTTCCAGCGCTAATGTTTCAATCTCATTCGTACGGTAGATTTTATTGATACCGGTTAATTTAATCATTGCCATAATCGTTTCGTATTTAAATTGTTAATCTTATCTCATACTAGTTATCTCAAAATCCATACACCTATAAACAGACCGGTTTACAGCCGTTTATCATTTTTTTTCAAATCTTAATCCTACTCATCCCGCAATGCATCCACCGGAGTTTATGCGGCTGATGCTGCGTGCAGGAATATAAATGCCTATACTGACCACAATCAGCAAGATAATCCATACAATCAGTTG
>ENA-OQDL01001027-OQDL01001027.1-human-gut-metagenome-genome-assembly--contig:-NODE-1027-length-15199-cov-3.008559_pt1 | contig 15199 bp, 20 predicted proteins | sample MGYA00242782_ERZ504609 | MGnify/ENA primary metagenome ERZ504609 (study PRJEB26092, sample SAMD00036320) | human gut metagenome | host: Homo sapiens | study: EMG produced TPA metagenomics assembly of... | reverse complement strand
TGCCCGGTTGAAAATACGATTTAGAGATTTGCACCACCTTTTTTCCCCATAAAAAAAGACATAGCACATGGCCTGGACCGAAATCACAGAGCCATGTCGCTATGTTTCATTTTTTTATTATCGAAAATTATGTTAGGGAGCGACCCGGTTTTTCTTCAGCCGTCCCCGAGGAAGCGCCCTGAAGGGAGGCGTATTCTTCATCGGGGAAATCGTACCAGGTCACATCATGGTTATCGTATGGGCTGATGGCGATATGGGCAAAGGTGCTGTTTGGGGCCGCTCCATGCCAATGGACGACGCCCACCGGAAACGGCATCTTGTGCGGTTCAGCTGCATCGACGGCCGTAACCGGCAGCATAGACAACATCATCATAAAAAGCAAAATCCATCTTACCCTACGTCTCACCTCTTTTTAAAAAATAATCTCACTCATCCCGATTTCTTAGGCAAAAGTATCCGCCGTGCTCCCCTTCGCTCTTATAAGGAAGCAGCCAAGGCCCCCGCTTCTTTAGCGTTTTTGGCCATGCCCATATAGGTCAAACCATAGAGTGCAGCAAAGCGCTTCATGGTGAATTCGCCGGCGTCCAGCATCCACGTTTCCGGCGCAGCTCCCTGGAAGACGAAAAAGAGTTTTTTCCCGGATAAGCTTCCTTGGGAAACCTTCCCGTAAAACCGGTCCAGTACATTTCGTACAGAGCCGCAAATATTGTGCCAGTACACCGGCGAACCGATGACGAGGACATCGGCCTTTTCAATCTTTTCAAGAACGGCGTCCAACTGGTCGCCGGGCAGGTCCTGTCCATACGCATTGATCCGGTAATCGACGAGGTTCAGCGTTTCATAGGTCTGATTTTTAAGGAGTTCAGCGGCGACTTTTGCCGTATTGCCATTTTTATTGGGACTTCCGTTTATAAATAAAATGTTCATTGTATCTTCCTTTCCGGCCAGCATGAGCTGAGCCATTCAACGTTCATCATAAATGTCTGTTTCAATCTTTCATTTGCCGCTGCCAAAAGCGGACGGCTCGATCGAGCCAACCTTCGGCAACGGTTCCTTCGCCGAGGCCAAAGCCATGGGGCAGCCCGGGGAAAATCTCGATGTCGGCATCGGTTCCATTGGCCCGGATGCCTTCGATTCGCCGTTTCATGGTGCCATACCAGGCAATGCCGTCGGCCGTCCCTACGCAGTTATACGTAGGCGGTTCCTTTCCGGTGACGTCGGACAATCCGGTGTACTCCATGATGACCGCCGCCGGCTGAGGATATGGCCTTTCGCCAAAGGCCCCCGTCCCATAGGTACCGACCCAGGCTGCCATCCGGGCGCCTGCTGAGCCGCCCCAGAGGGAATAATCGCGGATATCGATGTCAAGTTCTCTTGCATGGTCATGAATAAAGGCGATGGCCCGGGACAAATCTTCACATGCTTCGCGGGCGCCGACGCGATAGATGAGGGCAAAGGCGTTGTAACCTCGCTTGGCAAGCTCCTGAGCATGAGGAAAACTGTCGTGCATGGCACCGACATAGACAAAACCGCCGCCGGCACTGAGAATGGCCGTCTTGCCCTGAGGCTTACCGCGGAAGAAAAACAACCCCGTGTCCTTCTTTCTCGGATCAGCGGCCTTTTCTGCCGGACTGTAGATATCATAAAAGACCCGCTCGCCGGCAAGGGCTCTCGATTTAAGCTCATTGACGAGGCTCACCGTCCGCTCCGGCTTTATATAGCTGTACCAAAGAAGGGCTTTTCCCAAATCCTTCAACGTCATCTGAGGCGATAACGCCAAATCGACGGGAAACAGCAGACGGCCGAAGCCGGAAAAGGCCTCGTCCCGGATCACATCACTGATTTTTGAATTCAACGAAAACGTTTCTTCCTTCATCTTTCCATCACCTCCTTCTTCCATCATTTACCAAACAATCTGCGGCCCCATCCATCGGGCAAACAGGGTGACCCATTCCCGTTCGGCATCCCGGTCAGAACGCCGACGGACAAAGGCGTTCCGTCGCCATAATAGAAGGCAGGGAAAAGCCCTGAGCCGATACCGGCCGGGCTTTCCGTACCTATTTGGACCCGCTTAAAGTCCAGACGCTTCTCTTACAAATGCTTCCCGTAGAAATCAGCCAGTTTGTTCACGGCTTCATCAACATATTCCGGAACCCAATAGGTCCGAATGTGGCTGGCGCCTTTGATGAGGAACAATTCCTTATCGTTCGTACCGCTGGCTTTGGCAAAGGCATCTTCCGTCATGTAGAGGGTGTCCGCCTTGTCGCCGGCCATCATCAACAGGGGCTGGTCGATGAGATCCATCCGGTCTTCGACGTCAAAGGCCATGAGTTTCATGAGCGATTCCGTCGTGTAGCTGCCCGTCGCATTGGGATGGCGATGGCTCAGGCCATAGTATTCGATACCGTCACGGTAGAGGGTATTTTCCGGAAGCTCTGCCATCTTAGCCCGGAGATCGTCGTCGGTGGCGTTGGGAGGCAGGAAGCCTTCATAGACGATGTCGCCGGAAAGTTCTTTTTCCCGGGCATCGGCCGCTTTTTGAAGGCGAGCCGGAATGCCTGCAATATCGGCATCATGGAAGCCATTGCGCCGTACCCGGCCGGAGTTGAACATCGACAGGACGGCTACGGCCTTGATGCGCTTATCCGTCTGGGCTGCTGCCAGCGTATAACCACCGCCGCCGCAGATGCCGAGGGAAGCAATGCGAGCTCGATCGACCTTTTTCAGCGTAGAAAGGTAATCGACCATACCGCTCACGTCTTCGATGCGGTTTGACGGGTAATCGCGAAGGCGCGGTGTCCCGCCGCTGGCCCCCTGATAGCGAGCATCGGCAGCCACGGTAATGTAGCCAAGTTCTGCCAGTCGCTGGGCGTACAGGCCGGCTACCTGTTCCTTACTGCCACCGTTGGGATGAGCGACAGTGATAGCCGCATACTTCTTATCGCTCTTTTCGTCGTAATCAGCCGGCAAATAGAGGTTGGCTGCCACTTTGATACCATCCACTTCATATTCTACAGGGCGAATATTCACCTTGCCCGGTTCATTCTTTTCAATGGCATTGCCGTAAACGAGGCCGAAGGGATTCTCATTCGGCGAAGCGGCAACTGCCGTATTTCCATTCATACCCATCATCATCAATCCTCCCATCAAGGCTATCATGAACATCTTTTTCTTTATACCTATTTTCATACAATCTTCTCTCATTCAGAAGAGTTCAGAAGAACTTACCGCTCTTCATGAACCAAGGATATCAACCGGTAGTAACTACCTGTCAAGCCTTTTGGGGAGAATTTTTTTCATTTCGACAGAAATGGTTTCCTTCCGAAATCATCCGCTATCGCTTGGGCTATCTGGGAACCGGGGAAATTCCTTCCATTTTTAGACCGCAAATATGGTGGACACAGTCGATGTATCGAGGCGGAAAGTCAGTCAGAATCAGAAAAAGTGCCGACTTCCATGATTCGATCAGAGAAGACCTTTTCCGGCGTCGCTGACACGCCGCAGTCCCGATTTCCGTTCATCGTCTCGATGAAGATGGGGTTTGTATTCCGGTTCTCCCCGCAGCACGCCTTCAACGTAGGCCTCAAAGTTGGGATAGCCATTATACTTATCTTCCTTTCGTTTGCCGCGCATCGGTCGTCCGTTGCTGTTCTTTAGAATAGCGGCAATGTAGTTGATATTATTGACCTTGTTTTCGTGAGCCATTTCAATGGCCGTACAAGTGGGCTCGCTACCCCACATGTTTTCTAAGGTAATCAATCGATGGGCAAAATCGCCCTGCATGGGCCCAAAGAGGTTCTGATACGTTTGGACCGAGGCATAGCCTGTCACGACCTTGGGCGTCGTCACAGCTTCGTCCGTAAGGGCTTTCGCTTCCCTTTGAGGCTCTTCCCCTTCATGGGAAGCGGGAAGCTCTTCCAGTGGCATGTCATCTGCCTTTTCAGCTACGACAGCTTCTTCGACGAGCTCATCAATGGGCAGGGCAACCGGTTCTTCGACCGGAGTATCCGGATGGTCTTCACCGGAAGTTTCGCTGATGGGACGTTCTTCCGGAAGGCCTTCTTGTTGAGCTTCTTTCTCTTGAGCCAGTCGCTGCCGCTCCCGATAGCGGCGAACTCGTTCATGGGTCTGCTCCCGTCGCCTCTCGTCGCGGTGAAAGCTTTGCAGCTCATCCCAGATAAGGATCCGGATCACACCCGTTTCGTCGCGTTCGATGAGGTCGACCTGCTCGAGGGCACGTAATCCGTTTTCAATGAAGGGCTGGCGGCGGTGCAGGCTCTTAGCAATGAGCTGCGTCGTAAGGGGCTCGGTCTCCGACACGTAAATCGTACCGTCGTCATTGACCATGCCGGCCATATCCTTTAAGAAGAACCAAAGAACGATGTACGAATCGCCATTGGGAAGGTTCATCAAATACAGGATACGGGGATCTAAAAAGAGTCCCACTTTCGTTTTCAGCCATTGTAACTTTTTCATTGCCAGCACCTCTTTTTCATTTTGGGGAGTGTCTTTTGAAATTACCCCTCTATATACATAAGAGTAAAAATAAATCGAAATTGCGGCACATTTTTTACCGAAATTGGCGTTTTCGTTTTATCTTTTCTTGAAAAATCAGCGTATTTCAAGGATAAAGTTTGTTTTATCACGACTTTATTCTTGACTATCAAGTGTTATCCACGAAATACCTAAAGTTTTCTGAACTTTTAAAATTTTTCAAATTAATACATTCGTCCATTTCACACATACAATTTCAGCAAAATTTAGACAGCGTCTTCCCCGTTCTAAACCTGCCGTTTCTGCCGTCAGGCCCTTTCATTTCCGGCAGCTCTATTTCATCTTAGAAGGGCTCTTTAGAAATCCCCCTCTATTATAGTAAGACAAAAAAAGTGCAAATCGTCTAAAGTTTTTTTCAAACTTTTTCCAAAAAGTCACCATTTCTCATTTTCATTTTTCGTATTTTTCCTTATTTCAGTTGATTATATCCATTTCTGACTCAATGCATTCTGAATGACACGTTTAACATACAAATACTTAACGTTTTCTGAACTTTCAAAAAATCGTAAATTCATACATTTGTCCATACTGAACATACAACTTCAGACAAAAAGAGACAAACTCATCGAATCGGATAAAGGAAATATCTTACCCGATTTTCTCCCCTTCCTGACTCAAAATCAGGCGTGCAAAAATTTATAAAATAAAAAATATAATGTCCCTCTTATGCCGCTCTCATCATCTCTTCATCTTGTCTTTTCTTATTCTTGTCTTGTATCTTGTCTATTCTTATCTCCCTTCTTTTCTTATCTCTTCTTATCTTCTCTTTCTGTAACGCGTTACACCTCGTCGAAAAGGATAATTTCAAAATTCTCGTCCATCGCAGTACAAAGCCATTTAAGAGCATTGCATCCGATTAGCAAATCACCTTATTACGCCCTTATTCTTTCCCTATAAAGAACGGAAAGACTTGAGTAAAGAAAACTATATGTCCAAATATATAACAAAAAATGCCGATAGGTATGATCCTATCGACAGGTTCAGACTCTATGTTTCAGGATATCCAAACAGACCTCATGATAGAGCTGCAATGATTTCGCAAATCCTTTCGCCGCACCGGAATAACCCCGACATACAAAAAACGGCCTCCCAAAATTAGATTTTAAATCCAACTTCAGGAGGTCGCTCAATCTTACCGAGGGTTCAAAAGATCCAACGTTACTCGCTCAGACATCAATCGATAAAATCAGCCATCAGTTCTTTGACAATGCCTTCACAACTTTTTACATCCTTAATCAAGTCTATCGCCGTGTTGACCGAAACGATGCCCTCATCTAACCTGCCTTCCAGCATCCCCGGACGAAGGCCATCGATTTGATTGAATTTTTTCATCGAGTTCCGCTGTGGACATGCCTGCTTCGTACAGGCGGGCTAATTCCTTAGCAAATGTATGCGGTGTGGAGCGCTGCGTCCCGGACACAAAAACTAAGTCCTTCCCTTTTGATTGAATAATATCTTGTTTACAAGCATCCGACGCCGGGCATTCATCGGACAGAATGAAGCGAGTCCCTACATAAACACCTTCCGCACCAAGGGCAAACGCAGCCCTTACGCCGCGAATGTCGTTAATACCGCCCGTTGCCATGACCGGAATCTGAACCGCATCTACAATGGCTGGCACAATGGAAAAGGTCCCGATTTGATTTTGAGGGATCCATCCGCCTTCATCATACCCCGTGGCAATGAGGATATCTGCGCCTTCCGACTCTGCCAATCGGGCTGCTTCCGGCGTCGGCGTCAGCTCGCGATGCACCCAAATACCCTTCCCTTTTTTCATTTGCTTAACCAATTTTTTATTAACTTGGCCAACGGTTACAAAAATCTTTACCCCTTCTTCAAAGGCGACGTCAATGATTTTTTCTGAATAGGCCTCCATGTCCGTCATTCCGTCTTCCGGCAGGAATACATTGACCGCAAAGGGATTTTTCCGTCTGCTCCTTAATGTTACGAAATTCATTACGATATCGGTCTTCCGTACTAATGCGTTGATGGCCTTCAAATTTTTGCACCGGCATTCGGGCCTAACACGCCCATGCCACCGGCATTCGATACGGCGGCGACCATGTTCGCATCGGTAATCCAGTTCATCGCAGCCTGGACAATGGGGTATTTAATGTGGAGTATATCACAAATTCTGTTCGTATCTTTCATCAGTCTCACCTTTCTATCACTCGTCTAATATACATCGTTACGATAACGAAGCAGCCTGCCTTAAGTATCCGCTCCGGAACCAGGCAACAGGCTATTTCTGAAACTTTCAACCCCACCCATGTTTGACGCTAATATCGTGTTTCCAAAAACCGTTCTCATTACCTTGACTGATTTCCAGTATAAGGGCAGACTCCGCTCTTTGTCAAATCCATTGCCAGAAAAATAAAACCGTCCAAGCCAAAAAAGTCCCAAGAAGAGCCCTAACAAGCCCATCTCGGGATTTTAAATTCTTACCGAACAAGCCGCACTTCCTGTTTCTTCCCTTTTTGTTACCTGGGGAACAGAACCAGAAAATGCTTTTATGCTATGCTACCTAGAGGAAGCCGTTTTCTGCGTTTCCTGTGAACAGTAAGCCGCTAATCTATCGAAATCCAAGATATGGATACAACCGCGTTGTACCTTGATGATGTTTTCCTGCCGCAGACGGGACAGGCACTTTGTAACGTGATTACGCCCCACCCCTAATAAGTTCGCTATGTTTTCCTGCGTAATCGCGACAGAATGGCTGCCGTCCCGGTTATTCTCGGCCATGAGAAACAGAAAATTACAGAGTTTGAGGAAGGTGTAATTATAGCGCTGATGGGCCACGTCATAAATAAGCATGTTGATATAGGCTGATTGATGTTCGATCAGCCGGTCCATCAAAGCCGGATTCCGGAGAGAAAATTGATAAAAATCCTCTCGTTTAAACGCAGTGACGGCCACGTCCGTCAAGGCTTGTATAACCATCGCATTTTCAATTTTGTAATGAGATTTCTGCATCCCCGGAAAGATGGTGCCTGCGCCATGAAAGGATAATATTTTTCGATGCCCCTTTTCATGCTCTACATACGTTTCTGCAATCCCGGAACGGAAGTAGTAGACCGTTGTAATCGGTTCCCCGATAGTCCATAAGAAATCACCTTTGTGAAAAACTATTTCAGTATGTTCCAAGGTAAGTAATTCCGGGTACAGGGTTTCATACTCACCGGAAAAATAATAAGTAGGAAGAATATGACCCATGGTTAACACTCCTTTCCCTTTTCACTATACCACAAAAAAGAACCAAGGGGAAAGAAAGAAACCTTACTGCGTCAAAAAGTGTACGCCGGAAGAAGGCCGACACGGGTACGATGGAACGCACGGACAAGGAGAACGAAACGGGGAAGCGCAATGCATGAAAGGATAGAAACGAGGTATGTTATGAAACTATTGATGATATGGGCCAGTCCCAATAGAGACGGTTTAACCGCCGCCGCAACCGAACGAATCCGACAAGGAATGGAACAAACCGGCGTATTCGTTGAAACGCTGCATATGAACCGACTGACAATAAAACATTGTCTGGCCTGTAAAAACGGCTGGGGAGATTGTCGGGAAAAGGGCTCTTGCATCCTACGAGATGATTTTATGGACCTCTACGAAAAAATGAAAGAAGCCGAGGGATTCGTGTTGGTGACGCCGGTGTATTGGCACGATATGGCTGAAAATCTGAAATCATTTTTAGATCGCCTGCGCCGTTGTGAAACCGGGAAAAATCACTTCCTTGGCGGGAAAAAATGCATGCTTGTCGCCTGTGCCGGCGGAACCGGATTAGGGGCTATTTCCTGTCTTTCCCATATGGAAGACGTATTATCCCATATGCAAATCGCAGCCGTTGACCGGCTTCCTATCATTCAATTCAATAAGCAGTATATGCTTCCGGCACTTACCGGAGCCGGAAAGGCGTTTGCAGAATATATAGCTGCAAAGAAAGGAAAGAGTGAAACCGATGAAACGTAATATAGGAGCAAAATTAGCCATCTATCCCACCCCGGTTTATCTGGCAGCCACGTATGACCGGGATGGAAAAGCCAATGTCATGACCGTAGGTTGGGGCGGTGTATGCAACAGCATCCCCCCTTGCGTCTGTATCTCCGTAAGGCCGGCAACGCACACCTACCATGCCTTGATGGAACGAAAAGCCTTTACCCTGAATTTAGCGACGGAAGATTTTACCAAAGAAGCCGCTTACTGCGGACGGTTTTCAGGCAAAAACGTTGACAAGTTCAAAGAACTGGGCCTTACCCCTATACGGAGCGAAGTCGTAGATGCCCCGTACATACAAGAATTCCCGATCAATTTAGCGTGCAAAATCATTCAAATCCATGAAATAGGCTCGCACACTCAATTCATCGGCCAAGTGATGGATGTCGAAATGGATGAAACCTTACTGCAAAAAGATATCTCGATACTGGAGCACTTGAAGCCCATCGTCTATGGCGTCGGAAATGATTTTGGCTATTATGGAATCGGGAAAAAAATCAGTCAATGAAAAGGAGTCAACCATGAAAAAGTTAAATTATAAGACAGCGGCTGTCACATCCGCCCTGCTGTTAACGCTGGGAATCGGGTCAACCGTTCTGGCAGCACAGCCCGTTCCCGTTACGGCAGCCCTGCAAACGGCTGCCAAAACAAGCACTGCCGTCCCCCACCGGAATCAGCGTATCCCTCATACCATCGCGGCGTCGGCTCTGGCCCTGCCTACGAAAGGCGCCGTTATCCAAGAGGTGACCTATGTCCCTAAAAATACAGACCCGACGAAAGCCGGAGACTATTATGCCGTCCGCGGCAGCATTAAACCCGTCGATGCACAGGCGCCGGATATTGAATTCCAAGTCAATCTGCCGCGTCATTGGAACCATAAAATGGTCCAGTTCGGCGGAGGCGGCTTCAATGGCACCCTGGTTACCGCCGACGGCCAGACAGAAGGCCAAGGAGCAGAACTCGTACCGCCCCTCAATCAGGGGTATGCGACCTTCGGCAGCGATGGCGGCCATAAAGGAGACGTATGGGATTCCACATGGGCCGTCAATGACGAAGCCCTCCATAATTTTGCTTCGGACCAGCTAAAGAAGACGAAAGACACCGCTTATGCCATCGTCCTGTCCTATTACGGCGAAAAGCCGCAGCGGACCTATTTCATCGGCGGATCCAACGGCGGCCGAGAAGCCCTGATGGCAGCCCAGCGATATCCGGACGATTACGACGGCATCGTGTCCCTCTACCCCGTCCTCAATTGGATTCCCAAGGCGCTGAAAGATCACGAAGATACAAAAGCGGTATTGGCACAACAAGGAAGCGGCTGGATCAGTCCGGAAACCTTCGCCGTGATAAAAAAGGTCGTGACCGACACAGCTGATGCCTCAGACGGCAAAAAAGACGGCCTGATCGCCGATCCCTACGCAGCGGACGCTAAACTGCCGGAAATCAACCAGCGCTTAAAAGACAAACTCACACCGCAGCAAGCAGCCGTCTGGAATCAATTTTTAGCCGATAAAAAGTTTACGCCGGAAACGCTGGCCGATCCCCAGGTTCCGGTCATGCCCGGCTATTCAGTGTCTCAACTTCTGATTGACGAGGACATGAATCAATTCGGCAGCGCCCCGGGGAAACGAGACGGCATGATGATGCAGTTCAGCGACAACGTCATCAAATACCAGATCATGCAGGACGGGAACTTTGACCCGGACCAACTCGATGAACACCAGAATCACGCCAACATTGCCAAAGCAGCCGCCCTATTAGATGCCACCAATCCGGACCTGCGTGCCTTTGCCAAACACGGCGGAAAAATGATCATCCTTCACGGGACGGCGGACCAACTGGTTGCCGTAAAGGGAACGGTGGACTACATCAAGGACCTGCATCATTTCATGGGCGACAAAGCAGCATCCGACCTGTACCGCTTCTACCTGGCACCCGGTTATGGTCACGGCAGTGGATCCCTCTTTACCATCAGCCGCGATCTGCTGAATGATCTCGACCAGTGGGTCACAAAAAACAAGGCACCGGAAGCCATTACTGTCAACAATCAAAACAACCTCCAAGAAAGCCAAATTCTCGTACCACAAACATTGAAGTAACCGGTTCTGAGTCGTCTCCATCCAGAAAAGGAATCACTCAACAGACAGCGATAACCCATTCTCACGAAAAGTCCCTTGTCATAAAATGTTATACAGGCATGTACCGGCCACCGTTATAGCCGTAAGATGATGATTCCCCTATCAACAGCATAACACTCACAGATAAAAATAAGAGCTATGAACCAATGGATACAGCTTTCCATAAGTTCATAGCTCTTTTCATGGATCTTTAAATTTCATATCGCATCAAATCAACGTATCACGACTATTTCCAGGCAGCATTGTTAGCCAGGCACGTTGTATCGATGTCCATTAGAACATTCATATACATCCCACCAATTTCTGACGGGAATTCGTCTCTTTATTTGTCCTTCTTATCTCCCGTATATTCGATGACGATGATGGCGCCCTTATTTTCCATTTCGGTAATGGGCTTGCCGTCTTTACCCATAGCATTGCCGCCGTTATCGGTAGCCACGTAGATTTTTGTCGTATCCGGGCTTACGAGGACATTGCGGTACCGGTTATTGGTCTTGAACATTTTTTCTACATCGCCCTGGACCTGTTCGCTCTTGCCGTCGAGTTTCACACGATAGATGGCGCCACTCTTAAGGGTCGTAATGAGCAGGGAATTCCGCCACTCTTTAATTTTCCCGTTTGCCGGATAGTAGGCAACGCTGGAAGGAGCGATGGTCGGCCAGCCGATGTAGTAAAGGGGTGCATAGGTTTCATCGGCAAAGTTATAGCCATTACGGACAACATTAAAGGATTTGAGCGGATCTTTAAGATTCGGAGCATCAAAGTCGGTTTCCTTCTGAGTCGGAACACCTGCCGGAATGTTGTTTGGATCGAATTTTTCCTGTAATTCCTTGGAAGCCTTGGAATAGTTGGCATACACATAGGATTCGTTGTCTCTATAGCCTGCAACATAGGGCCAGCCATAGTTGCCGCCTTTTTCAATGAGGTTCAGCTCATCATCCGTAGACGGGCCGTGCTCGGTCGCAAAGAGCTTATCCCCTACAAAGGCCAGGCCCTGGGTATTGCGGAATCCATAGGCATATACATGGCTGCGGACACCATTTAATACGGGGTTGTCAGCGGGAATGGAGCCGTCTTTATTGAGACGCAAAATCTTGCCCGGATAGAGGCTGTAATCGTTAGCAGCAACCTGCGCTGCCGTCGGCAGCATCTGCGCCTGGATTTCCTTAGCTACGCGAGATCCCTGATTATTCCCTTGGTCACCGATGGTGTAGTAAAGCTTGCCGTCGGGGCCAAAACGCAGGCGACCGGAGTTATGGTCAACGCTTGCCGGCAGATTATCGAGGATAGCCGTTTCATCACGGAGCGTCTCGGTCTTAGGATCATAGGTCATGCGGACAATACGGGCATGCTTTTCACCATTGACTTCATAAGTATAGGCCGTGTAGACATAGTTATTGCCCTTAAGGAACTGCGGATCCAGAGCGAGGCCCAGAACCCCTTGATGAGGCGGCGCTGCCACGGCATTCTTGAAGGTATACAATACCGTATGCTTACCCGTTTTGGGGTCGACCTTAGAAATCGATTTCGACTGCCGTTCCGTTATCCACAACGAATTGTCCGGTCCCCAAAGGACTTCCCAGGGAGAACCAAGACCATCGACAAGGACCGTAGCCTTGAAGGGCTCTGCAATATTTACCTTGTCTCCATGAGCTGCCTCAGCCACCATACCGAGACCGGCCGTTGCTGTAATGGCAAGGCTACAAAGTACTGCTGCTGCTAATTTCTTCATAACGAATCTCCTTTCAAATGAAATTTTTTATACTCAGATATCTCGAATCGGCTATATCCGACTAGAGGTATCCACATACCAAACAACACAAAATGTCACATCTTCGGGTACATTATATGCTATTGAATGGTCATTATTTTCCAATCCAGTATTATAATCAATTCGTTATCATACTACTGATTATACTAAAAAATCTATCTACAGAGCAATTATCCGCCTTAATTACTTATGTAAAGCCGCCGTCCGGACTTCATCCTCACCTTAGAGGGGGAAGACTTTTCGCGGAGAGGTTAAAATTTCCCCACAACCATATTACAGTCGCTTCCACCCGTAAAAAGATTGCTCGACGGGCGGCGTAAGCCTTTATGGCTAAAAGTCAGCCTCTCAAGGTGCTGGCTTTCACTTTGTTCAAGCCACGGTGCGCATAGCCCTAAAGTGATTCCCTCCTCATCGCTATGAAAAAGACAAGGCTTCATCCTATATTTTCTGGAAAACAAACTTGAGTATATGAGTTATATCTCATACAATATAGATAGGAGGAATTACACGAGCCTTGTTTTTCTTTTATGTAGGAGGAAAAATCGTCGTTACTAACGGCTTTACTAAAAAAACACAGAAAACGCCACCAAAAGAAATATCTCTGGCACAAAAGCGTCGAACCGATTACATTCGCCGAATGGAGGAATTAACATGAAACGCTTAACAGACTTTAAAGCAGAACAGATGAAAGACCCTGCTTTTGCTTCTGCTTATATGGAAGTTGAACCCGAAATGAATATCATCCGGGCTATCGTGGACACAAGAATTGCTCAGCATCTTACCCAACAGGAATTAGCCGAGAAAACAGGTATTGCCCAAACAGAAATCAGCCGAATTGAAAATGGCAGTCGAAATCCTTCCTTAAAGATTTTACAGCGCCTGGCTGACGGCATGAACATGGTTTTAAAAAGTGTCTTTTGAGCCGAAAAAGAAAAGTCAAGTATAAAGAGCTAGCTGCATACGAAAGTGCAGCTAGCTCTTTAGCATTATAGAGTTATAAGGGGCACGGCTTCAATATGGTGAGTCCGAGGGAACATATCGACGGGCTGTACTTTTTATGTCTGACAGCCGTTTTCTTTTAGGGGATCCAGGTCGCGGGGCAGGCTCGCCGGGTTTCAGGAGACGTAGGCAACGCGTTTCGGTTACTTCTTGTAAATCCGTGTTGTTCCCTCTTCTGCAAACGAGCAGTATATCATCGCGGTCTAATCCCGAATCAGATATAATTTTCAAGCAAAAAGACAAGTCCTCCCCTGCAGATTTTCTGAAAATTTTGCATATAAAAAGGCTCTCAATCATCTATTTCACAATAGTGACTGAGAGCTCCTTTCATGACATGAAACGGGGATGTATCCGCTTATGCACTCATAAATCCATTTCCATTTTGACTTCCATAGTGGGAGTTCCCGTTGTACTCCACTCGTTGTTTTCAACGGATTCCACCGTATGAAAGCCCACTTTTTCTGATGCTCTCCCCTTTTCAAATTCCGAATGAGGCTCGATCACTCATTCCTTACTTTTCCCTTGTAATAAGGGCCACGGCTTCTACGTGATGGGTCCTGGGGAACATATCGACGGGTTGTACTTTCTTGGTATGGTAGCCGTGGTCGTTTAGGTAGGCCAGGTCGCGGGCCAAGGTTGCCGGGTTGCACGAGACGTAGACGACGCGTTTTGGTTTGCTGTTGGCGATGGCTTTTAAGACGGGTTCGCCGCATCCGGCACGAGGCGGATCTAAGACGATGACGTCGGGCCGGACGCCGTTACGGATGAGTTCGGGCAGTTTATAGATGGCGTCGCCCAGGATGAATTGGGCGTTGCCAATCTTGTTGTCTTTCGCGTTGCGGACGGCGTCACGGATGGCCGAGTCGACGATTTCGATGCCGTAGACTTGTTTGGCCTTCTGGGCCAAAAAGAGGGTGATCGTTCCCGTGCCGCAGTAGACGTCGGCGACGATTTCCCCGCCTTTCAAATCGGCAAAGTCGAGGGCCGTTTCATAGAGGCGCTGGGCCTGTTCGCTGTTGACCTGGAAGAAGGACTGGGCCGAGATATGGAAGGTCAGGGAGCCGATGGAATCGTGAATGGTGCCGCTGCCGTAGATGGTCTTGGTCTTATTGCCTAAGATGACGTTGGTATGGCGTTTGTTGACGTTCTGAACGACGCTTTTGAGGCCCGGCACATCGCGGCGCAGGTACTGGACCAGGTCTTTCATATGGGGAACCATGTCCGACGCCGTCACCAGGCAGACCATGACTTCTCCTGTATGGACGCCGACGCGGCCCATGATATGGCGGACGATGCCCGTCCGGGCGTCTTCATCGTAAGCGGGAATCTTGAAGTCCTTCATCCACTGGCGGACGGTGGCTGCGATGACGTTATTGCCTTCTTTTTGAATGGCGCAGTTTTCGACGTCGATGACTTCGTGCGTGGCAGCCGCAAAACAGCCGATGGCGACGTTTCGCTTACCCGCCGCAGCGACGGGAAACTGCATCTTATTGCGGTAGTTCCACGGCGTCTTGGCGCCGAGGACGGGCAGGACGTCGACGCCTTGCAAGTGACCGATGCGTTCGATGGCATCTTTTACCTGCTGGCGTTTTTCCTTCAGTCGCCGTCATAACTGAGATGTTCGGAGCTGACAGCCGCCGCAGCGTTCGTAGACGGGACAGGGCGGCTTTCCCGATCCGGTGACGGGGTCAGGATCTCTTCTAAGACCGCCCGTCGCATTCAGGTTTTCGTTTGGACCGAG
>ENA-OQDL01001026-OQDL01001026.1-human-gut-metagenome-genome-assembly--contig:-NODE-1026-length-15212-cov-3.222141_pt1 | contig 15212 bp, 17 predicted proteins | sample MGYA00242782_ERZ504609 | MGnify/ENA primary metagenome ERZ504609 (study PRJEB26092, sample SAMD00036320) | human gut metagenome | host: Homo sapiens | study: EMG produced TPA metagenomics assembly of... | reverse complement strand
GAAGCCGGGAAAGATATCCGACATGTTTAAAGCCTTATTTCAAGAACGACCAGGCTATGACTGTTGTGGTATCAATCATTCTCGTGTATACATCACTCAATATCTGTGGTAACCTGGTGCTTTATTTCTTCCGGTTTGATGTGGGAAACGAGGGCGCATATTCCCGATGAGGCAGTTTTAAATCTTTGATTCCCTGGCGAAAGCCGTCCAACTTATGGCGGCCGCTGTAGGTGAGAGAATTATAGACATAGAGGATATGTTGACAGCCTTTCTTGGCTAGGGCTGCGACGACATCTTTCATCCCGTCTTTTTCATTGCAGACGACACTGTACATGCGGGGCTGGTGATAATCACTGTTGATGGTAATGACCGGGATTTGACGGGCCGTTTCACAGAGAAGGCGGACATCCGACTCCGATGAAAAAGGCGTGCCGATGGTGATGATAGCATCGACGTGTTTTCCTGCCATGTCGGAGATATACTTGCCGTTATGGCCGTTATCACTGCCGGTGTTGGACAGCATGACGTCAAAGTGATGCTGCCTCAGTCCGTCTTCTAAAAGGGACACGGCATGGGCATAGAAGATATCGGCGACGTCGGTACAGATGACGCCGATGATTTTCATGGAATCCAGGCCCAATCCGCGTGCAAACGGATTGGGTTTATAACCCATTTCTTTCATCACCTGGAGTACCTTTGCCCGTGTTTTTTCGCTGACCCGGCTGCTGCCGTTGAGGACGCGGGAGACGGTGGCGATAGATACATGGCATTTTTGTGCGATGTCGTAAATCGTAATATTCATAGCGATCGATCCTCTTTATGTAAAAATCTGGGGTACTTACATTATACCATACTTCTTTCTTAAGAAATCAAGAGAAATATAGAAAAATGTGTAAGAGCTTAACTAGAATGGACCCCAATAACCTATTTGAATTTAAAACAAAAAGCATTGTGTTTAAATGAAAACCAGCAGATTCATGAGAAAAAAGCATTGAAAAGCTTTTATTTTTCAAAACCATACAGAAAAATCATATATCATTGACACTAAGGTCATGCTATGATATTCTTTCGGTAAAGATAAGTGTAAGAGCTTACAATAAATTTTTCAGTTGACCGACAGCATACGACGCCGGATATTGGAAGGAGATTAATAAAATGAAACAATTTATGGACAAGGATTTCTTATTGGATACGGATACGGCTAAACATTTATTCCATGATTATGCCGCTAAGATGCCGATTATTGACTATCACTGTCACATCTCTCCGCAGGAAATCGCTGAAGATCATCACTTCCGCAGCATTACTGAAGTATGGCTCGGCGGTGACCATTACAAATGGCGCATCATTCGTGCCAACGGAACGCCGGAAGAAAAAGTCACCGGCGAAACGTCGACGGACTTGGAAAAATTTGTTGAATATGCGAAAGCGCTTTCTCGTTCGATTGGCAATCCCCTCTACCATTGGAGTCATTTGGAATTACAGCGTTATTTCGGAATCAATGAACCGTTGACGGAAAAGAATGCTGAAGACATTTTCAATCGCTGCAATGCGAAACTCCAGGAAAAAGGCATGGGCGTTCAGGGTCTGATCGAACAGTCTAATGTTAAAGTCATCTGCACAACGGACGATCCGGCAGACGATTTGAAATGGCACAAAAAATTGAGAGACGAAAAGACCTGCAGTGCTAAGGTATACCCGGCTATGCGTCCGGACAAACTGATGAACGTCGATAAAGCCGGTTACGCTGATTATATGGCTCGTCTCGGCAAAGCTGCCGGCGTCGACATCAAGAACTTCGCCGACCTTCGCAAAGCCATGGACAACCGCATCGCCTTCTTTGAAGAAATGGGCTGCCGTGCTACGGACCATGCCTTAGAATATGTTTTCTGCCGTGAAGCCGATGAAAAAACAATCGACGCCATCATGGCCAAAGCCTTGAAAGGCGAAGCTGTCAGCCAAGAAGAAATGGAAGCTTATAAGACGGCCGTTCTCACCTATCTTGCCGGTGAATACCATAAACGCGGTTGGGCTATGCAGATTCACTTTGCAACCCTGCGCGACCTCAACTCGGAAATGTATCGTAAACTCGGTCCTGACACGGGGTATGACAGCATTGCCGAAGGCAACTGCTGCAAAGGCCTTATCGCCCTTTTAGACCATCTCAATGAACGCCACATTTTGCCGAAGACGATTCTTTATTCGGGCAACCCTAATGACAATGCCATGATTGCTACCATTATCGGCGCTTTCCAGGGGCCTGGAGTTCGCTGCAAAATCCAGCAAGGCGCTGCCTGGTGGTTCAATGATACGAAACAGGGCATGATCGACCAGCTGAACGGCATTGCCGACGAATCTGTTTTTGGCAATATCTTGGGCATGCTGACAGACTCCCGTTCCTTCTTGTCCTATGCACGCCATGAATATTATCGCCGTATTCTCTGCAACTGGATCGGCAATCTCGTCGAAAACGGCGAATATCCGAACGATGAAGACGCACTTCGCCAGTTAGTCGAAGATATCAGCTTTAACAACGCAGCCAACTATTTTCAATTTCAGATGTAAACGAGGGTAAACGATGAAAAATGTAAGTGAATTCCATCAGAAACAACAGCATCCCGTGCGGATCTTACAGTTTGGGGAAGGCAATTTCCTCCGTGCCTTCGTTGACTATGCCGTCGACGTAGCCAACGAGGAAAACGGGTTTGACGGCAGCGTGGCTGTCGTCATGCCCCGCTCGGGCAAGACCGACCGTTATTCCAAGCAAAATGACGTATATACGGTCTGCTTGAGAGGTCAGCAGCACGGCAAAGTCTGTAAAGAAAACCGGGTCATTACGTCCGTCAAGACCGTAATCAGTGCTCGTGATGAATACGACGCCTTCATGGCTCTTGCCCATGAAGATGCTCTCGAATTCGTCGTATCTAATACGACAGAAGCCGGCATTGTCTATGATGCCAAGGATAAATTCGAAGACTGCCCGCCGACGACCTTCCCGGCTAAACTGACCAAGTTCCTCTATGAACGGTATACCTTCTATAAGGGGGCTTCCGACAAAGGGCTTATCATGCTGCCGACGGAATTGAACGACAACAACGGCAAACTCCTTCAGGACTGCGTTACCAAGTATGCAGAAAACTGGGGATTGGAACAAGGCTTCCTGGGCTGGCTTGCGCAGAGCTGCCGCTTTGTCGACACCCTCGTCGACCGCATCGTCGTAGGTTACCCGGATGATTCCATTGATAAGATTCAGGCTGAACTGGGCTATGAAGATGCCCTCCTCGACCAGGCCGAACCTTTTTCCCTGTGGGTCATCGGTGATTCGACCCTGGGAGACCGCCTGCCGTTAAAATCGAGTAAATTCCACGTTGAATTCACCGACAATATTCAGGCCTTTAAGGAACAGAAAGTCCGTATCCTCAACGGTGCTCATACGTCGATGGTCCTCGGTGCTTATCTCGCCGGCCTCGACTACGTCGGTCAGTGCATGGAAGACCCGATCATCCGCAAATCCCTGGACCAGACGGTATTTGGTGAAATCGTGCCGACCGTCGATTTACCGGAAGAAAAGGCCGTTGCCTTTGCCCGTGCCGTCTACGAACGATTCGAAAATCCCTTCGTAAAACACGCCTTATTAGCCATTTCTCTGAACTCCATCTCGAAGTGGAGAGCCCGGATCCTGCCGACCTTTAAGGACAGTTTGGCAGCTACGGGAAAACTGCCGAAGTTCCTGACCTACTCCTTGGCAGCTCTCCTTACCTTCTACCGGACGACGGAAGCCGGCGATCAATGCCTCATGGGCTCCCGGACCGGCAACACCTATGAAATTCACGATGATGAAGATAAATTATCTTTCATTAAAGATCATGCCGCCCTCGCGACTGCCGACTATGTCAAGGCTGTCCTCGGACAGGCCGCTTGGTGGGGCGAAGATCTGAATGCTGTTGATGGCCTCACGGACGCTGTAACGGCTCATATGGACCGCATGGCTGAGATTGGTGTCAAAGCTCATCTTGCCGAATTGACTGCATAAGGAGATTATGATGAACGTATTCCAGATACACGCTGATGATAATGTTGCCGTCGCTGTCGACGCTGTTGCCAAGGGCAGCAGCGTTACTGTCGGCGGAGCATCTTTCACCGTCTGCCAGGACATCCCGGCAGGCCATAAAATCGCCATTAAGGATATTAAAAAAGGCGAAGATGTCGTAAAATACGGCTTCCCCATCGGGACAGCTAAAATGGATATCCTCCAGGGATCCTGGGTCCATACCCACAACGTCCAAAGTAAACTGGGCGACCTCTTGGATTATACCTACGAACCGGAAAAGGCTCAGCGCCCGCCCAAGGAAAGTGAAAAAAATACGAATTCTTGGGCTATAAACGGCAGACGGCCAGGCCGGTATCCGCAATGAAGTATGGATCATTCCGACCGTCGGCTGCGTCAACAACATTGCCCGGGCCATTGAAAATGCGGCCCAGGTCTATAAGACGGACAATATCGACGGCATCTATTCCTACAGTCATCCCCACGGCTGCTCCCAGCTCGGTGACGACCAGCTCCATACGCAGAAAGTATTAAGTGGCCTTATTCACAATCCGAACGCCGGTGCCGTCCTGGTACTGGGCCTTGGCTGTGAAAACAACCAGATCAGTCTGATGAAGGACGTCATCGGCGACTATGATCCGGACCGCGTCAAGTTCCTCATCTGTCAGGATGTAGAAGATGAAATCGAAGCCGGCACGGCGATTGTGAAAGAGCTGTGCGACTATGCGGCTAAATCCCATCGGGAACCTTGCGATGCCTCCCTGTTGACGATCGGCCTAAAGTGCGGCGGTTCCGACGGATTTTCGGGAATCACGGCCAATCCTTTGGTCGGGGAAATTTCGAACCGTCTCATCGCTGCCGGCGGCACGTCGATCCTGACGGAAGTGCCGGAAATGTTCGGCGCTGAAACCCTGCTCATGAACCGGGCTCGGAATGAAGAAGTCTTCGATAAGACCGTGGCCCTGGTAAACAACTTTAAAGAATACTTCATGAACTATGGCGAAAAGATCAATGAAAACCCGTCTCCGGGCAATAAGGCCGGCGGCATTACGACCCTGGAAGATAAATCTCTCGGCTGCGTACAGAAAGGCGGCCAGGCCCTGGTAGAAGATGTCTTGTCTTATGGCGACCGAGTCCAAAAGAAAGGGCTGAACCTCTTGCAGGCGCCGGGTAATGACTTAGTTGCGGCCAATGCCTTAGCTGCAGCCGGTGCCCACATGGTCTTGTTTACAACTGGCCGGGGAACGCCTTTTGCCTGCCCGGTACCGACGATTAAGATTTCCAGCAACAGTAAGCTGGCCGAATTCAAGAAGAACTGGATCGATTTTAATGCCGGCACGATTGCTGAAGGCGAATCGCGGGAAGCAGCAGCAGACCGCCTGTTCCAATATATCCTCGATGTAGCGTCGGGACGTGTTTTGGCAAAATCGGAAGCCTTGGATAAACACGAACTGGCTATATTTAAAAACGGTGTTACCTTATAAGGAGGGAGTGCAATGAGCACACAAGAAGGAACCTTGCCGAAGCAGAACGCTCCGGTTGAAGGGAATTCTGCCAAAGACGGCCATGTAAAGCTGTCTTGGCGTGAAAAGATTTGTTATGGGTTTGGTGACTTTGGCAATGGTTTTATGTTTGACCTCGGGCAGGCCTACTTGACGAAATACTGGATTGACGTTTGTACCATCCCAGCTGCGGCTGTTGCCGGTATTTTCGCCTTTACCAAAATCTTCGACGCCTTTATGGATCCCATTGCCGGTTCCGTTATCGACGGCCGAAAGAATATCGGTCCTCGCGGTAAGTTCCGTCCGGTCATGATGTTTTCTGCCGTCATCCTGGCTATCTTGACGGTCATTACTTTTACGATGCCGGAAATATCGGCAACAGGTAAAATCATCTTTGCTTACGGTGCTTATATGGCTTGGGGCCTTGTTTACTCGTTTACTAATATTCCCTATTCCTCCCTGGCCAGTGTTATGACCCGAGACGTTGAAGAACGAAGTCAGATGGCTACGACGCGTCAGGCCGGCTCTATCGGGGCTCAGCTCATTACCGGCATGGCTTTCGTACCAATCGTCATGATGTTCGCTTCGCCTCACCACGGCTTCTTTATCGCCGCGGCTGTCATGTCCATCGTCGGCGTCATCGGCTTTGCTATTTGCTATCTTAACTGCCGTGAACACGTCCCTGTTAAGCGTAATACGGCCAACGAACAGAAAGCTAAAGCTTCCGACTATGTTAAACTCGTGTTTACCAACAAACCGCTCTTATGCATCATTTTAATGACCTTGTTTACCATTTCGGCCATGAATACCAACAACCAGATGATGATTTTCTTCTGTCAGTATAACCTGGGTTACATGGGCTTCCAGCCGATTGTAAACGGCATCATGATGGGCTGCTCCGTTGTCGGTATCCTGCTCATCCCGAAATTGGTTAAAAAGTTCGGTAAGAAGAAGACCGCTATCGGCGGCTTGGTTATCGGCTGCGCCGCTGACTTGCTCAACTTCGTCATCCCGACCAACATCTACTCGTTCATCAATTTTGGTTACCATCGGCTACGTTGCCTTAGCTATTCCGAACGGCGTTACCTGGGCGTTTGTCTCCGACGTTATCGACTACAGTGAATGGCATAACGGTATCCGTAAAGAAGGCATCACCTATGCAGCCTTTAACTTCTCCCGTAAAATCGCACAGGCCCTGGCTGCTGTCGTAAGCTCCGGTATCTTGGTAATGACGGGTTACGTTGCCAATGCCGTACAGAGCGAAATGACCCTCTTGGGCATTAAAGCGGCTATGACCTTGTACCCCGGCGTTGCCCTTGGTATTGCCGCCATCATCTTGTACTTCTTCTACGGTTTGACGGATGATAAATTTAAACAAATTGCTGAAGACTTGAATAACGGCAAGTGGGAACACGGCACCATCGAATAAGGAGGCTTTTACATGAAAGATCAAAACTGCGGCTACTGTGTCAAAGGCGAACCGCTGGCTAAGTTTGGCATCTACGTTTGCGATTTATCGGTCAGTATGTTGGGTTTTATTCAAAGAACAAAGTCATCCCGGCCGCTGCATCGTCGCTTATAAAGATCATGTCAGCGAAATGACAGACCTGAGCGATGAAGAAAGAAATGCTTTCTTTGCCGATGTTGCACGGGCTTCAAAAGCGATTCACGCCGCTTTTCATCCGAATAAAGTAAACTATGGGGCTTATGCCGATTCGGGACACCATCTGCATATCCACTTAGTTCCTAAGTATAAAGATGAATTCGAATGGAACAGCACCTTTGTCATGAATCCTGACCGCGTTTACTTGACAGATGCAGAGTATGAAGATATGATTGATAAAATAAAGAAACAATTGTAAAACTAAGTAACCGGGGACTGTCTGCTGCGACAGTCCCATCTTATCTCATGGAGGAATCAAATGAAGAATGTGCTTACTATTGGTGAAGCGATGGGACTGCTCATCGCTGAAGAAACGGGTCCGTTAGAATCGGTCGAACATTTTTCCCGCCACGTCTGCGGGGCTGAATTGAACTATGCCGTCGGCATGGCCCGTTTGGGAAATAATGTATCGTATATCTCCAAGGTCGGTATCGACCCCTTTGGCCGCTGTATCGTCAATTTTCTGAAAGAAAATAATATTCACGAACAGTATGTCTGGACCGATGATGATCATATGACGGGATTCCAGATGAAGGAAAAGGTCGTCGAAGGCGATCCTTTCGTAGCCAATATTCGTAAGCATACGGCATTCTCTCATTTTCAGCCGGCTGACTTAGCCGGTATCGACTGGACCGGTGTCGATCACCTTCATGTGACGGGGATTCCCCTGGCCTTGTCGGAATCGTGCCGGGAAACGATTTATACGCTGATGATGCGGGCTCACAGTAAGGGCGTGCGCATTTCCTTCGATCCCAATCTGCGTCCCATGCTTTGGAAATCAGAGGAAGCCATGGCCAGGGTCATCAATGATGCTGCCCAGTACGCGGACATCGTCATGCCTGGCCTCGGTGAAGGCAAAATTTTGACCGGTCGGGAAAGTGAACAGGATATTGCCCAGTATTACCTCCAGCGAGGCGTTCAGACTGTCGTCATCAAGCTCGGCGGCAGCAATGGTACTTATATACGTACGGAAAAAGAAGAATTGTACGTACCGAGCTATCACGTCAAGCACATCGTCGATACGGTCGGTGCCGGTGACGGCTTTGCCGTCGGCTTTACCAGCGGGCTCCTCGATGGGTTAACCTTGGAAGATGCTGCCCGCAGAGGCGCCGCTATCGGGGCCATGGCCATTCAGGTAGCCGGAGACAATGAAGGTCTGCCGACGAGAGAAAAATTGGAAGCCTTCCAGCAGAGTCATTCGTAATGCCTTGTATAGAGATATCTTTTTGAGCGTGTGAGAGGAGTTTACACAATGGATAAAATCGAAGTCGTCAATAAAATTAAGGAAATCGGCGTCGTCGCCGTCATTCGCGGCAACAACCCGGAAGAAGCCGTAGCCATGTCCGAAGCCTGCATCAAAGGCGGTGTCACGGCCATTGAATTGGCATTCACGACGCCGCGGGCTCATGAAGCCATTCGGGAACTGGCGAAGAAATATGCCGATAATCCCGACGTCGTCATCGGTGCCGGCACGGTCCTCGACGCCGTTACGGCCCGTATTGCCATCCTCGAAGGGGCAGAGTTCGTCGTATCGCCGGCCCTCGACGTCGAAACGATTAAACTGTGCAACCGCTACCGCGTAGCCGTTATGCCGGGGACGACGACACTCAAAGACGTCGTTACGGCCCTTGAATGCGGCGCTGACGTCGTTAAAAATCTTCCCGGGTGAAGTCGTAGGCATGAAGGCTATCAAAGCCATCCACGGCCCCTTGCCGCAGGCACCGCTCATGCCGACGGGCGGTGTTAACGTCGACAACGCCGGTGAATGGATTAAGGCCGGCTGCGTCGCTGTTGGTGCCGGCGGAGCACTGACGGGCGGCGGCAAAACGGCCGATGAAATTACGGAAACGGCCAAGAAATTCATCGCAGCCATCAAAGCGGTACGAAATAAATAAGAAATGATCGATCATAATCGCACTCTTCTGAATAATATGAGAATGGGAATATTCTTATGTTATTTGGAAGAGTGTTTTTATATGAAGACGAGTAAAATCCGTTAAATATCCATGCAACGGTGGGTAGTAATAACTTAGAAAGCCTAATATAGTTGGAAGGGTTACAGATAAAATGTTGCAAAAAACTCATTTATATCTACCTGCCTATTCGTCTTAATCAACTATCCTTCTTTTTGTTGAAAATAAAACACTAGTATGGTAGTATGTAACTGCAACAGAAATAAATAAAAACGAAATAAAAATATAAAATTTATTTTTGATTTATTGTTTAGGAGGAGTTCCTCATGAGAATGACATTCCGTTGGTACGGAGAGAAAGATGACAAAATTACACTGCAGCAAATCGATCAAATTCCAGGCATGGATGGTATCGTCGGTGCCTTATTTGATATTCCTGTCGGCGAAGTATGGCCGGTGGAACCGCTGATGCATATCAAACAGCAGGCTGAAGCCAATAATTTGGTCTTCAAGGATTTGGAAAGCATCAATGTCCATGAAGACATTAAGTTAGGCCTTCCGAGCCGCGACCAGTACATCGAAAATTATATTACGTCCCTTCGCAATGCTGCCAAGGCCGGTATCGAAATGGTCTGCTATAATTTCATGCCTGTCTTTGACTGGACGCGAACAGAACTGGCAAAACCGCTGTATGATGGCTCGACAGTTCTCGCTTATGACTACCACCTCATCGCCGGTAAGACGCCGCAGGATATGACTCGGGAAATCCTCGACAACAGTAACGGCTTTGTCCTCCCCGGCTGGGAACCGGAACGGCTTAAAGAACTGTCCCACCTGATTGAACAGTACCAGGGCATGGATGAAGACGGCCTGCGCAAAAATCTTGAATATTTCCTGAAAGCCATTGTTCCCGTTGCTGAAGAAGTGGGCATCAAAATGGCGATTCATCCCGATGATCCCCCAATTTCTGTTTTTGGCCTGCCCCGAATTGTCAAAAACGAAAGTGACCTCATGAAGATTGCCAAGATGGTCGACAGCGAAAGCAACGGCTTTACGATTTGCACCGGTTCTCTCGGCTCGAACCGTCAAAACGATATTCCCCACATCATTCGTAAATTCGGTAAAATGGGTCGTATCAACTTCCTTCATGTCCGCAACATCCAGGTCCATGAACCGTGGGTATTCAATGAAGTAGCTCATAAATCGCAAATTGGGAACTTAGATATGTATGAAATTATGAAAGCTGCTTACGATATCGGTTTTGAAGGCCCCGTCCGTCCTGACCACGGCCGCATGATTTGGGGTGAAGAAGGCCGTCCGGGCTATGGTTTATACGATAGAGCACTCGGGGCCAACTATCTCTGCGGTTTGTGGGATGCTATTAATCGTACGTGCGGACAGTTGTAAAGGAGGTTTTATTCATGCTCCATTTAGATCGCCAGAGTTTCATAAGAGATAAGGAAAAATGGGAGAAAAAAGGCTTTCACTTATATTCCTTTAATGATCGTCAGATAACGGAGGAAACGAGGAATCATCCGACTTGGCTTCATGTCGGTGGTGGAAATATTTTCAGAGCCTTTATTGCACCATTACAGCAGCAATTAATAGAAATGGGAGAAGAAAGTACCGGCATTATTGTAACTACAACTCATAATATGGCTGTTATTGACTCTGTTTATCGTCCTTATGATAATGTAAGCGTGGCTGTAACCATGCATCAAGATGGCCGGTTTGATAAAAAGATTATTGGGAATATTGTGGAATCGGTGGCTTGTACACGGTCACGACAGGAGGATTGGGAGCGGCTGCAATCTATTTTTACGGCATCATCTCTTCAAATTGTCAGCTTCACGATTACCGAAAAGGGATATAAATTGACTGACTATAATGGCAATTATTTTTCGGATATAGTCTATGACCTTGCGCATGGACCTGAATCCACTGAAAGCGGAATGGGAAATCTCGCAGCCTTGACTTATGCCAGATATAAGCATGGCGGGTATCCCCTGTCCTTCCTGAGCTTGGACAATTGTTCTCATAATGGCGACGTTATTAAAAATATTATTCATACCTTTGCCGATAGATGGGTAAAAAATAAACTAGTAGAAGAAGATTTTCTTCGTTATATAGAAGAAAAGATTTCCTATCCTTATAGCATGATTGATAAAATTGTTCCATCCTATTCAGACAAGGTACAAAAATATCTTCAGTCATGCGACTTTGAGGATACGCAGGTTATTTTGGCAGGCCGTAGTAAGTACACAGCCTTCGTTAACGCTGAAGATGCTCAATATTTAGTTATAGAAGATGATTTTCCCAATGGCCGGCCGGCATTAGAAAAGTTGGCGTTATTTTACCAATAGAGAAACTGTTAATAAGGTTGAGCGAATGAAGGTCGGAACTTGTTTAAATCCCCTTCATACGACATTGGCTGTTTTCGGTTGCTTGCTCGGATATACTTTAATTGCTGATGAGATGAAAGATGCTGAATTGAGGGGGTTGATTGAACGTATCGGCTATGATGAAGGTCTTAAAGTCGTCGTTGATCCGGGCGTTATTGACCCCAAAGCGTTTATTACTGAATTGTTGGATAAAAGACTTCCCAATTCGAACGTTCCGGATACGCCCCAGCGCATCGCTACGGATACTTCGCAAAAAAGTTGGCATTCGATTTGGTGAGACGATTAAAGCTTACGGCGATAAAGCGAATACCTTGAAGTATATCCCCTTGGCTATTGCCGGTTGGTGCCGCTATCTGCTAGGCGTCGATGACCAAGGGCAAGCATTCGAACTGAGTCCCGATCCGCTGCTCAAGGAGTTACAAGACTTTTTACAAGGCGTTGTTATTGGTGACCTTGCTTCCGCAAAAGGGAAGTTAAAACCGATTCTTTCGAATTCAGATATTTTTGGCAGTGACCTCTATGAAATTGGCCTTGGTACAAAGATTGAAAATTATTTTGAAGAATTTGTTGCCGGGCCGCAGGCTGTACGAAATACATTGAGAAAATATGTAACAAAATAATATCTGGGAGGGCTTATTATGGAAAACCTTATGCCTGTTATATGGGTAATTGTAGCAATTGTCTTATTATTATTTATGACTGTGAAAATGAAGGTTCACAGCATGATTGCGCTGCTGCTTATTGCGATTTTTGTTGCCTTTATGGAAGGCATGGATACTGTATCTTTAGTTAAGACCATAACTAAAGGGGCCGGGAGTACACTTGGCGGCGTCGGTCTTATTATTGTCCTCGGCGCAGCCTTAGGTCAGTTAATGACCGATTGTGGTGCCTCTAAAAAAATTGCAGATACAATCGTTGCTCATTGCGGGGCAAGAACCCTGCGGTGGGGCGTTATGTTTGTTGGTATTATTTTCGGTATTTCCATGTTCTTTGAAGTCGGTTTCATGGTTGTTGTTCCCTTGGTTGTAAGTATTGCTAAAGAAGCAAAGATTCCCTATATGTATTTAATTATTCCGGTACTGGCAGGTGTTGCCCAAGCGCACAGCGTTTTTCCGCCTCAGCCTGGTCCAGTAGCTTTAGTTGATGCATTTGGTGCCGACAGCGGGATGGTTTATATCTTAGGTATGGTTGTAGTTATTCCTTCGGTTATTTGTGCAGGCCTTATTTTACCTCGATTTTTAAAAGGTCTGGATACCCTAGCTGCACCAAAGCTTGGGAATATTGATGAAACTACACTTCGCGATTTTAAACTTCCTTCATTTGGTATATGTTTATTAATTCCCTTGTTGCCGGCAGTTTTTATGATCGGTCATACGATTATTGCCAATTTTGTTGTTAAAGACAGTGTTGTTTTTAGAACCTTTGAATTTTTAGGAAGTCCTAATGTCAGCTTACTGATTGCTGTACTGGTTGCGATGTATATTTTTGGTATTCGTGCAGGTCGTACTATTTCTGAAACGTCTGATACCATCACGTCAGCTATAAAGGGGATTTCTACCGTTGTAATGATTATCGGCGCCGGCGGTGTTTTTAAACAGGTTATTGTTGATGCCGGTGTAGGGCAGCATATTGCTGCTTCTGTTGCAGGGACATCTGTATCGCCGCTGCTTTTGGCATTCATAATCACTGTAATTATTCGCTGGGCTACGGGGCAAGGTGCTGTTTCAGCTATTACGGCTGCCGGTATTGTGGCTCCTTTAATTCCTGTATTTAATGTCAATCCGACGTTGCTTATGTTGGCAACTGCTGTCGGGAGTAATACGATTACCATGCCTAATGATGCCGCTTTTTGGATGATGAAAGAAACCTTTAATTTGTCCATGGGCCAAACTTTTAAAACATGGGGCTTATTGGAACTCGTAAACTCTGTTAGTGGCTTGGCAGTTGTATTGATTTTATCCTTATTTATCTGACATGGAGTGATGTAAATGATTTCTGAAAGCTGTGGCTATTGCGTCAAAGGCGAACCGCTGGCTAAGTTCGGCATCTATATCTGTGACCTGTCGGTCAGTATGTTGGTTTTATTCAAAGAACAGAGCCATCCCGGCCGCTGCATCGTCGCTTATAAGGATCATATCAGCGAAATGACTGAGTTAAGTGACTCCGAACGAAATGCCTTTTTTGCCGACGTTGCTCGAGCTTCTAAGGCTATTCATGCAGCTTTCCATCCGGATAAAGTAAACTACGGGGCTTATGCCGATACGGGACATCATCTGCATATCCACTTAGTGCCAAAATATAAGGATGAGTTTGAATGGAATAGCACCTTTGTCATGAATCCTGACCGCGTTTACTTGACAGACGCAGCCTATGAAGAGATGATTGACAACATAAAGAAACACTTATAAAAATAAAGAATCAGGGACTGTCTGATGCGACAGTCCCCTTTTATCTTATGGAGGAATTAACATGAAGAACGTGCTTACTATTGGCGAGGCCATGGGCCTTCTCATTGCTGAAGAAACGGGTCCGTTGGAATCGGTCGAACATTTTTCCCGCCACGTCTGCGGGGCTGAATTGAACTATGCCGTCGGAATGGCTCGTTTGGGAAATAATGTATCGTATATCTCCAAGGTTGGCATCGACCCCTTTGGCCGCTGTATCGTCAATTTTCTGAAAGAAAATAATATTCACGAACAGTATGTCTGGACCGATGACGACCATATGACGGGATTCCAGATGAAGGAAAAGGTCGTCGAAGGCGATCCTTTCGTAGCCAATATCCGCAAGCATACGGCCTTTTCTCACTTTCAGCCAGCTGACTTAGGAGGTATCGACTGGGCCGGCGTCGACCACCTTCATGTGACGGGCATCCCCCTGGCTTTGTCGGAATCGTGCCGGGAAACGATTTATACGCTGATGATGCGGGCTCACAGCAAGGGCGTGTGCATTTCCTTCGATCCCAATCTGCGGCCCATGCTCTGGAAATCTCAGGACGTGATGGCCCGGGTCATCAATGATGCCGCCCAGTATGCCGATATCGTCATGCCGGGTCTCGTCGAAGGGAGAATCCTGACCGGCCGGGAAAGCGAGCAGGACATCGCTCAATACTACCTCCAGCGCGGCGTCCAGACCGTCGTCATTAAGCTCGGCGGCAGCAACGGTACTTATATCCGTACGGAACAGGAAGAATTGTACGTCCCGAGCTATCACGTGAAACACATCGTCGATACGGTCGGTGCCGGTGACGGCTTTGCCGTCGGCTTTACCAGCGGGCTCCTCGATGGCTTAAACTTGGAAGAGGCTGCCCGCAGAGGCGCCGCTATCGGGGCCATGGCCATTCAGGTAGCCGGAGACAATGAAGGCCTGCCGACGAGAGAAAAGCTGGAAGCCTTTCAGCAGAGCCATTCGTAATCGATTCGTGTGTGAAAGGAGTTCATAGAGATGGATAAAATAGAAGTCGTCAATAAAATTAAAGAAATCGGTGTCGTCGCCGTCATTCGCGGCAACAACCCGGAAGAAGCCGTAGCCATGTCGGAAGCCTGCATCAAAGGCGGCGTCACGGCCATTGAATTGGCATTCACGACGCCGCGGGCTCATGAAGCCATTCGGGAACTGGCGAAGAAATATGCCGATAATCCCGACGTCGTCATCGGTGCCGGCACGGTCCTCGACGCCGTTACGG
>ENA-OQDL01001019-OQDL01001019.1-human-gut-metagenome-genome-assembly--contig:-NODE-1019-length-15270-cov-2.672126_pt1 | contig 15270 bp, 14 predicted proteins | sample MGYA00242782_ERZ504609 | MGnify/ENA primary metagenome ERZ504609 (study PRJEB26092, sample SAMD00036320) | human gut metagenome | host: Homo sapiens | study: EMG produced TPA metagenomics assembly of... | reverse complement strand
GGAAGAGGAAACCCCGAAAAAGGTTTCCTCTTTTTCTTCCCTCTCTATACAGCGCAGGATACATCGCCTCGCAGACCGACTCGAAGCCGGCAGTGGTGGCATAGGCCTTGCAGCCTGCCATGTAGCGCAGGAATTTGACGTCATCGAGCTGATGGAAACTCAAGGTGTCGTCCACACGGCACACCTCGGCTTCCGGTTATAAATGACAAAAGTCACACCGGCATCGCGCAGACATGACTTCAAGAGAATTTATGGAATAAATACGTAAAAAGGATAATTCGGTCGGCATATGATGCCGGAATATCAGACAAATTCCTCGACCATATACATATCACTGACAAAATCGTCAACAATCTGTTCCAGGTTTTCGCAGGCTTCGTCAGGCGTTTCACCGTAGGCGCTGCACAACACATTATTCATAAAATAAGCGTAAAACCACCGCCGGCTGCCGCCTCTACGGTATAGTCATTTCTGTTCAGTTTCATATTCGGGCCTCCTTTCTTTTTTTACGCTGCAAAAATGAGGGAAAGTTGTTACGAGGAGATGTGGAGAAGGTTACAATAGTATGTAGATTGGTTGGCTTTGATGCAGTGGAAAATAAATGGATTGAATATTAGGAGTTTTCATTTATTCAGTTTACCTTTGATTAAAAATAAAAGCAATGGGTAAAATTAAACCATATAAAGAGCAGGACTCTTCCAAACAAACGGCACAAGAACCGATGATGGCAACTTATCATCAATCAGCCATACCGATGGACGACTTTATCAACAGTATTCCCCGAGATGCTTTGGCTGAAGCCCTTCTATTTGCCTTAGAAGAGAATAAAGCAGGACACTGTATATCAAACTCCCAAATAGAGAGTATGATAAATGAACGCATGGGATGGAAATAGTCTGGTCTAAGTTGGCTTATGAGCACTTTTTAGAGATACTTATTTATGTAGAGAATAATTTTGGCATGTTGACGGCACAGAAAACACGTCAAAAGATACAAGACAAAGTAAATCTTTTAGCAAAACATCCGTATATAGGAATTATAGACAGTGATTTTTCTACTCTATTTAACAACATTACTGTCCGTCATTTAAAACTTTCCCCTAACGTGATATATTATTTGATTGATGAGAATAGGATTGTCATTGCAGCAATGCTTCATTCAAAACAATCTCCGGAAACTGTACGCAAAACAATCTCAGAATTTCTGAAGCAATATAAATAGCTGTTCATCAATTCATGATGAGAGATAACTCTATAAACTTTAAAACCGAGAGGACGTATCAAGATATACAATCACCCCGGATTACGCGGATTGACACAGATAAAAGTTTCTGATTATCAGAACTCCTAAAATACATCTGTGTTAATCCGCGTAATCCGGGGTGGGTATTATTAATAGGAACGTGCGAAAATCACGCGGCAGGCAGAAGGCTTGCCGGTAACCATACACTTGCCCGGTTCCTTGTCACCCGGAACAAATGAATCGAAAGGAATACAACGGATGGTTGCTTTGGTCTCTTCCTTGATTTTCTCTTCGGTTTCGGTAGTCCCGTCCCAATGAGCCAGAATGAAGCCGCCTTCTTCAATTTTTTCCTTTGGAATTCCTCGTAGCTGTCCACGCTGGTGATGCGGCTGTTGCGGTAATCGAGCGCTTTCTTGTAGACATTTGCCTGAATGTCCTCGAGCAAATCCTTCACGTACTCTTCGATACCCTCGCAGGAACGCGTCTCCTTCTCCAGTGTATCGCGACGCATGATTTCCATTGTATTGTTCTCCAAGTCGCGGCCACCCATCACCAGACGAACGGGAACACCCTTCACCTCATAGTCGGCAAACTTGAAGCCCGGACGTTTGTTGTCGGCATTGTCGTACTTCACGGAAATACCCATTGACTTCAGCTTGGCAACAATGCCTGCCACTTTCTCGTCAATCTTAGCCAGCATCTCCGCATTCTTGTAGATAGGTACGATGACTACCTGTATCGGAGCCAGGTGCGGAGGAAGTACCAGACCGTTGTCATCGGAATGCGTCATGATAAGCGCTCCCATCAGACGGGTGGAAACACCCCAGGAAGTAGCCCAAACATACTCCAGCTTGTTCTCCTTATTGACGAACTGTACATCGAACGCCTTGGCGAAGTTCTGTCCCAAGAAGTGGGAAGTACCGCTCTGCAAAGCCTTTCCGTCCTGCATCATCGCTTCGATGGTGTAGGTGATTGAGGGCACCGGCAAAACGCTCGTTGGCAGACTTCACGCCCTTTTACCACGGGCACCGCCATGTATTTTTTCGGCAAACTCGGCATATACATTCAGCATCTTTACCGCTTCTTCTTCGGCTTCCTCGCGAGTGGCATGTGCCGTGTGTCCTTCCTGCCAGAGGAATTCGGCGGTACGGAGGAACAGACGGGTACGCATTTCCCAACGGAACACGTTTGCCCACTGGTTGCACAAGATAGGCAGGTCGCGGTATGAATTAATCCAGTTCTTGTAGGTGTTCCAGATGATGGTTTCGGAAGTGGGGCGGATAATCAGCTCTTCTTCCAGTTTTGCAGCAGGGTCCACCACCACACCGCCGCCATTCGGATCGTTCTTCAAACGATAGTGCGTCACGACGGCACACTCTTTGGCAAAGCCTTCCACATGTTCCGCTTCACGGCTGAGGAATGATTTCGGAATAAGCAAGGGGAAATAAGCGTTGACGTGTCCCGTTTCCTTGAACATATCGTCCAACTGACGTTGCATCTTCTCCCAGATAGCGTATCCGTAGGGCTTGATCACCATACAGCCGCGTACTGCCGATTGTTCTGCCAAATCGGCTTTTACCACCAACTCGTTGTACCACTGAGAATAGTTCTCACTACGTTTGGTAAGGTCTTTCAATTCTACTGCCATTCTATTTCGTTTTTTAAAGTTTTCGTTGATTTCTCTAAACAGTCGGCAAAAGTACAAATTTTAAAGGAAATTTATTTGAAAAACAAATAGTATTTTTAATAGAACCGAAAACACACTAATCTACATATTCTATTTTAATCACAATCTTCCTGCTTTTAACAAGTTCCCCCTTTCCCCGAACAGAAGGCTGGTGAATGTCCGAAGGGAAAAACAAGAAGAAACTGCCGGCATCGGCAGAGTAGTGTTTTTATCCGGGGAAGAGGTATAAAAAGCAACATCCTTTTTTTGAATTATACGCCTGGCGTACTTCGACGTCACTTGCCAGCCCCATCTTTTCATTTCCCCAGAGTACATACTGAAGGTCGACAAAACGGAGGTGACTTTCAATATTCCCTTTCTCCACCTCTTTGGGAATGTATTCACTGACCGTAGCCCAGCATTTCCCCTCCAGAATGACATGGTTGCCAATGGACAGCGCTTCCAAATCATGTTCAGCTAGAAAGCGGAATGCAGCATCCCAGACATCCTTGTTCTTATGATATTGGCAGGCAAATTCAACAGCATTGACTGATTTATGGGGAGAGACAGTCCAGCCATTGGACCAAACGGCACTTTTCATCCATTTCTTCGCATTTCCGGAAGTCCACTCCGGACTTGTCTGTGCTGATAAATACATACAAAAGAGTATTAATGAATAAATAATTGATATACGCTTCATATTTTTTATTTTATCGTGAATTGAAACTGGTCATAAGATTCCGTACGCCATGCCTTGTCCTTGGTTTGAGGAGAAAAGCCGAAAAGCGGAGAATAGGTCCTGACCTGCACCGTATGTCCGTCGGGCAGGAATTCGAGCAGACGCAGCCAGCCGTCTCCCCCGTTTCCACTCATGCCGCCACCCAACGCCTGGCAGTTGAACATCATCTGGTGCACATCGTGTCCGGCTGCATTCTTGTCGGTACGGAATCCCGTGGTATAGTCCAACCGTTCATTCGGAGTGGCATAGTGTCCGCACAGCACAAGACGGATGTTGGCAGAAGGTTGCACCAGCTTCTGCCAGATGCCTTCGCCCGTATTGGACGGGGTTATCTTATAGCCTTCTTTGGTGATGCGCTTGCTGTCGAAGCCGGTAAGATAGGAATGGGTGATGAGAATCACTGTGTGGTTTTTGAAGCGTGGGGTAGCCACCAGCTCCCTTGCCCATGACAAGACCTCATCACGTGGGGCAAATTCAACGGCAATAATCAAAATCCTCCCCCAATGCTCGTCCGTTATCTCCATTGCGGCATTTTCCAGCGTAGGCAGGCCGTTTCTATTATTGGTTGCAGCCACGATGGTCTTTTTCCATTGGCTGTTGCGCTCTATCGGGAAATATTCCGGGAAACGGGTCATCGAGTTCTCCGAACGGGTGTAGCCGTAATCATGGTTTCCGGTAGAAATGAGATAAGGGACCTTGTTGTCCAACCGCCCGAAAGCCCGCGACACAAATGTCCACTGCTCCCGGCTCGTAAGATTCCCGAAACGTGGGAAGGGAGGTAGAATACATTCATTCTGGTCTACCAAGTCGCCCGTACAAAGCACCGCCTTTACACGGAGGGAGTCTATATGATGAGCGGTCCACGCCGTCATCAGCTCAAAAACCGGTTGGTTATAGTCATACTTCACGTAGTTTTGCGGGTCGCCCAGCAGGACGATGGAAAAGGAATTAGGATTGCACAAATGCTGCTGGTTGGTATTGACTTGTGCCCGGAGCTGGAGGAATGCCAGCAGGCATCCCAAACAAAGAATGATTCTGTTTTTCATGGTTGCGTACTGAATTGATAAATACATGTCTGTTTATAAAGGTCTCCTTCACGTAATACGATGGAGGGGAAATGCGGATTGTTCGGTGTATCGGGAAAGCACTGGGTTTCAAAGCAGACGGCGCTACGACGCGGATACACAGTGCCATGCATGCCCGTGAAGCCCGGCAAATAATTGCCGGTGTACATGATAAGCCCCGGCTCTGTGGTATAGATATCCATTCTGCGCCCACTGGACGGACTGATGCAGGTGGCGGCGAAAGAGAGCTCATGCAGCGCGGGTTTCTTCAAGACAAAACAGTGGTCATAACCGTGGCCGTTGAGCAACTGCAAGTCTTTCCGGTTGATGCGTTCGCCTATGGAATGGTAGTCGCGGAAATCAAAAGGCGTATCGCCCACTGCCCTGACTTCACCGGTATTGTTCGTATTCATGTCGATAGGCAGGTAGAAATCCGCGTTTATCCTCACCAGATGGTCTTCAATGGAGGTAGTGGGAGTTTCCATGCCCGCCAGGTTAAAATAGGCATGATTGGTGGGACAGAACAAGGTGTCGCGGTCTGTCTCCGCCTCATAATCTATACGGAACCCATTGTCGTCCGTCAAGGTATACATCATCCTTACCGTAACATTGCCCGGAAAACCGGCTTCTCCATCGGCATGGAAATGCCGGAGGAGAAGTTGGTTTTCACACGGTTGCTGTGCTTCCCACACCACCGTGTGAAAACCGTTATCACCACTGTGCAGAGTATTAGAAACAGAGTTAAGCTGTAAGTGATAATCTTTTTCTCCTACACGGAAAGCGCCGTGCAATATGCGTCCGGCTACGGGGCCTATAGTAGCTCCTATATAATAGTCCTTGCTTTGCCTGCGGGCCTCTTCCAGCGTATCGAAGCCTATGACGACATTTTCAAACTTACCATGACTATCAGGAGCCATGATGGATAAGACGATGGCCCCGTAGTTCGTGACGCACATCTCCATACCGCTGCCATTGCGCAGTATATAAAGGCCGGTATCCTTTCCGTTGATTACGGACCGGAAATTATCAGGATTCAATCCCGTCAGGTTGGTCTTATCTTTCATACTTTCTAAACTTCGGGATATTCGTTGCACAACAGATGTTCGGCCGGAACATCCTCTTCTATCTGCGGGAAACGCCCCTTGGGGGTGAGGAAACGGTTGTCTCTCATGTCATCGTTCACTGTAGAGACTTCGCCTACCAGACAATGGTCGTCCTCGGCCCAGAAAGTATGGTAGAGATAAGGCTCATAACAAATGCTTTGTCCGGGAGCAAGACGCACCGTTTCTCCGGGAGCTACCCGTGTACTGACTCCGTCGATGGAAACGACAAGCGGTTCTTCAGTCAGCATTTCAGTTTCCTTGTCGGCCTTCCACAGACGCATGCAGAGGATTCCTCCGCCCCGGTTGATGATGTCTTCCGTTTTCAGCCAATGGAAATGGGTAGGAGTAACTTGTCCGCAGCGGACAAACATAATCTTTTCACAATAGGGTTTGTCTTTCTTCTGCAGACTTCCATTACGGAGGGTTACCAGAGTCAGGCCGATTTTCAAGAAATCGCCCCAGCCGAAGTCGGTCAGGTCCCAGCCCATGGCTCTTTCCCGGATGTCATTACATTCCGGTCCTTTGCTTTTCCAGTCGTCCGGAGTCCAGTCCACCCATGGCGGCAACATGAAGTGGTACTTTGTCATAAATGCTTTGGCTTCGCGGATATATTGATTGATTTCACTGCGTTTCATATTTGTCTATTTTTTAAGGTGTTATACTTTTATTTCTTCAATAATTCTTTCAGCGGGATAGCCTGGAACTGAATGTCGGCTTGGCTCCCCTCATAAAAGATACCTATGGTATGCTCGTCAATGGAAGTCATGCAAGAGTACCCCGCCCCCTCCTTCATCCAACAACATCCAATACTCCTCGGGCCAAGTTTGCCCGTCATCGAAACTCACCTTAATGGTAATGTTGTTACGACGCTCTTTTGAATTAGGATTGGCAAAGAGTAATACATGACGTTCTTCTCCGTCTTCAATATAATCATGGCGCAGCAAGGATGCCTGGCAAGCCGGTTCAATGAGAGCTCTGCGCGACGTGGGATGTTCCGTCCACGTTTTTCCCAAATCGGCAGTGACGGCAATGGCCCGCCCATTACCTTCCTGACGTCCCCGGTTGCTACGCTCACGCATGTTCAACATCAAGGAATGGTCTGAAAGTTCTACCACCTGACATTCGTTGGTATTGTAGTAAGCCGGTTCGCCTACAGTCCAGTTTTCGCCCTTGTCTTTACTCCACATGATTGTAGAGAACTGAAGCCCGTCTTCGTTCCGCCCCTCTACCGGAAATACCAATGTACCGTCTTCCATTGTGATGCCACGACCCGGTCCGGGAGCAAGCAGCCACCATTTTTCCTTTTTTACCTGGCGGGTAATGTTACGCGGCTCACTCCAGGTAAGTCCGTCGTCGGTACTCTTACTAATCAGGAATTGAGAACTTTGTTTAACACCATATCCCGGCTGAGAACCGTGCGCACGCCACTGGTGGTTCCATACGGTCGAGGTATCGGTAAGATTCTCTATCCATTTGCCCGTCTTGGGGTCCAAGACTCCGTGCATCCATAACCCTATGACATAGAGGTCTCCGGTGAAATCATCCGACAAGATGCAACCATCACTCACTCCATTATATTTCTGAGGTAGCCCGCCCCATTCTTTCATATCCAGAACAGTCTGCATGGGTTGCCAAGTCCGCCCTCCATCTTCACTGCGATTGATGGCAATATCAATGTCACCCTGCAAATCGTCATCTCTTTCATTGCGTGCATCATACAAGGCCAGCAAGGTACCTTTCGTCGAAGTCACCAATCCGGGAATGCGGGAAGTGTGTACCCCGTCCTGACCCGGCTGCCGCAGGGCCACTCCTATACGGAGCGGCTTTACTGCGGGCAACTGGCGGATGCCCACCAGCCCCAAGTCTGTCTGGACACTGCTGCATGAGATTTCAATCTTGCTTGTAGCCTGCGCCGCATCATCCCTCAGTCGGAGTGTCACCCAGCATGTCAGTGTATCTTCCTCTATCTGCCGGCCTACCTTAAAACTCAATTGTTTGTTCACCGGTTTGGCACTTGCACAAACCTGCCCACAATTCTCATCCAAGAACAGCGAAGCGGAAACGACATCACCGGAACGGACAGTTCCATCCAAAGTGAAATTTATCTTTTCCAACTGATATGCCACGCCGCTGTTCCTAATCAGACGCAGACACAATACCGGATTATGCTCCTTCAATGTCAACACCGGATATACCGGTTGCCGAATCTCCACCGCTATCTTATCCGTATAATTTTGGCATGCCATGATGCCCCAAGCAGACAAGACCAGTAAAAGTATAGTCTTATATCTCATATCATCCCAACATTTATTTGTAACCTTCAGTTTGTGTTATATTCGGATTAGTATTGAGACAAGCAGGAGCAATAGGCCACAAGGTAACATTCTTCTCCCCTTCACGCCCCTTCAAGGTCTCAATAAGCTCGAATTCCTTATTAAAGCGAAGGTATGCCCACCATGCTTTTGATTCTGCGACAAACTCTTTCAGTATTTCGCTGATAATGGCATTGTCTATGGCATCCTGAGTCCTTGCCGTGTAGTAGTTGTCTACCCCATAAGCACGCTTGGCCACTACATTCAGATTCTGCAAAGCGGCATCCGTATTTCCCAAGGCATTTTCCACTTCAGCTTTCAAAAGATAGGCTTCGGCCAAACGATAGACGGGGACATCACTGTCAAAACTACGCGTATCATTGGCAAAGGAGCCTTTGAACTTCACAACCATCCTTTTAATCTGTACTTCTTCCGTCAGGAACTTATCCTCGAATACCCGTACTGAAACATACGTACGCGTGTCACGTGCATCCTCAGCCAGGAAATCGCAATAGGCTTGCGTGGGCACAACATACTGGGCATGGGAACCGGCAGGAACCTCATCCTCGGTATATCCGGCTTCCCTCAGCCGGGTTCTGTCACCGTTAGGTGCCAGATAATAGGCGAAAAAGTTGGGGGATGTTCCCGGAGTCACATTTTCATTGACGATATAGGGCAATGTCCAGATAAGCTCAGAATTGGCTTCGTTGTTTAAATTGAAAATATCGGCAAATGTGGGAAGAAGTGCATATCCGGCTTTCAATACCGCATCAACAGAAGACTGCGCCGTACTCAGAGCCGCATTCCCTCCTCCCAGACGCTTTGCCTTCCATAAGTAATATTCAGTACGCAACATGTTGATGGCTGCCGGAGATGCCTTATGGAGAAGCTTGGAAGAAGCGGGCATCAACCTTAAAGCTTCTTCTATATCGGTTTCGACCTGAGCATATACTTCAGAGGCCGCCGTACGGCTGGGATACATGTCCTCCTGCTTTTCTGACTCAAAGCCGGAAGTCAGTAGTGGACAGTCACCGAATACCCGCACCAGCGTAAAATAACAATATGCCCGCAGGAAATAGGCATTGGCCATCACTTCATTGCGTGTAGCTTCATTGGTGAAAGAGATTTCCGGAGTATGCTTCAGAATCAAATTTGCACTATTAATGGTAGTATATATGCTACTCCAATTTGTACCTGCATCACCGCTCAGCAATACGTTTGTACCCACTCTATTAAAAAACGCATCATTTACCGCCCCACTCTCATACCAGTTTGAGCGCATCTCTCCATAGATGTTGAGCAAATCGGAAAAGGCGGAACGGAATTGAGTATATGCTCCATTTACCGCACTCGTAGCATCGCTCTCCTCTGTCCACATGGACAAGCTGGTGAACTGGCTGGGCTGTATCACATTCAGGTCTCCATGACATGATGTAAAAAACGAGACCCCACTTATAAGAAGAATGCCGGATAATATTTTTATTTTCATAATTCTTATTTTTCGTATTAAACTTCTTTTATCACAAAGTAACTTTACATCCGATAGAGAACTTACGGATAGGCGGATAGGTGTTGAAACTACCGGAATAGGTACTTGATGCACCTACTTCGGGAGAAAGGCCTATTACTTCCGTAAAATAATGCAGATTGTTTCCGGCCAGGGTCAATACCAGCCCTTTCAGACCAATCTTTGCCAGCAATGCCTGAGGCAGAGCATATTGCAGAGAGATTTCACGGATACAGAGATAATCGGCTTTCTGGGTGAAAACATCGGAGTTGTCCCGGAAATTCTTATTCAACTCATCGGAGTCATTGCCTGAGAAACGGGCATACTTGGCCTTACTCGGGTCATCCCCCACATTCCAGCATTTTAGGATTTCAGCAGGCAGGCTGGTGTTTCCATTCATGAAATTACACATCTGGCGTTGCAGATAACCATTGGAAATGGAGTGCCCCAAAGCAAAATCAAGATAGACATTCAAAGTGAAGCCCTTGTAGGTGAAAGTATTGTTCAAACCTCCGGTGGTATGGGGGAATCGTATTTCCCAGCAGGAACATATCATTGCTGTTGATGATATTGTCTCCGTTCAGGTCTTTCCACTCATAGTCTCCAATAGTCTTTTTTCCGACACCCAGTTTCTGTTTCGTGGTCCAGTCCCAACCTTTGGATGAGGTGTCATAACGGGCATTGGCAGCCTGCTCGGGAGTTGTAATGATAAAGTCTTTCTTATATCCATAGAAACGCCCCAACGGTTCACCCTCGGCAACACCTCCGAATTCTTTGGTCGTGCCATCCTGCATTTTTACAGAGTATCCTCCCTGGCGGTTCTTGTCCCGTCCGTTTTCGGGCAGTTTAAGCACCTTGTTCTTTACGTAAGTAATGGTGAATTTAGATTCCCACGTGAAATCCTTCTTGACAATGTTACGTGTTGTTATTTCAGCATCGAAACCACGGAAACGTACTTTTCCAAGATTGGTAAGGATGGAACCGTATCCCGACGTATTGGGCAATACTTTGGAAGTAATCAGGTTATCCGTAATCTTATTGAAATAGTCTATACCCAATATGATGCGGTTCTTGAACAAGCCTAAATCAAAACCTAAATCCAATTGTGTGGAAGTCTCCCATTCAAGAGCCTTGTTAGGCATGGCCGAAGAAACGGTCGCAGCACTTTGATCGTAACTGGTGGTAATGGCATACAATCCTAATGCATCGTAATAGCCGATGGAGTTGTTACCGGTCTGCCCATAACTGCCACGCCACTTCAAATTACTTATAAAACCGATATTCTGCATAAAAGGCTCATCACTCATAACCCATCCGACAGACAATCCGGGGAAGAATCCCCATTGGTTGCCTTTGGCAAAACGGGAAGAGCCGTCCTCACGGAAAGTAGCAGTCAACATATATCTTTTCAGATAATCATAGTTCAATCGGCCGAAATAACCGATATTCACATCTTCCTGCTTGGTCGACGTTGCATCGGAATAAACAGAACCTCCGTTCAATGTCGGTATCTTGTCGGAGCTGTGTCCGGTAGTGGCAGCATACACATACTTGTACAAATATTGCTGATAGGAATATCCTACCATCGCACTGATGCTGTGTTTATCGGCAAACGTTCTTGTATAGCTGGTGTAGAATTCCAGTTTCTTCCGTTGCTCATCCGTCATGTTGGTAGTCGCCTTCCGCGTTCCATTCATCGGGTTGGCACGCATGAATGTATCTCCATGGCTGTTTTGCGTAAACAAAGAAGCGGTGCCCACAGCATGCCATCCTTTCAAAACTTCCCAATCAAGAGAGCCGACTAACCCCAAACGGTTGGTACGCTGATTGTTATCATTAAAATACGAGTAGAAGCTCGGATTCGGAGACGAAGAGTTTGGACCTGGCGTCGGGGTTCCGTACCATTCATTGTCAGACACCCAATATTTACGTTGAACAGCCGGGGTCATCAGTCCACGGGAAATCACCTGATACTGACTGGCATACTCTTCGCTATTCGTCTGGCTGTAATCTATGTTGCTACTGAAAGTCAGGTTCTCTCTGATTTTGGCAGTTACATTAGTACGGGCGTTAAAACGGTCGAATGCCGTGCCTACACCTACACCGGAATCTTTCATATAGCCAATACTGCCCACATAGCTCAATTTCTCCGTACCTCCTTCTATCCCCACATAATAATTTTGCCAAAGAGCATTCTTGAAACAAGTACTGGCCCAATCATTATCTTCAAAAATCAAAGTCTTACTGGGATCCAACGGATCAGCCACAGACTTCCATCCTGCCGGAATGCTCTCTCCATCCCTCAGGTAACGGGTAGAAAACTTGGAAGCATCCGTATTGCCGGAACTATAAGCATATCCGTCAAGGTATAACTTTTCCGGACTGGGTCCGGAAGCCCAACGATCGCGCATGATAGTAACAGCTTGGGTAGCATCCAGATACTCAATCATCCGCTCCACATTCTCGTTTGCAAAGGAAGCCTCAAACGTCACTCGAGGAGCACCGCTTTTTCCTTTTCTTGTCGTAATCAGGACAACTCCATTCGATGCACGCGAACCATAAATAGCAGAAGAAGCGGCATCCTTCAAGACTTCGATAGATTCGATGTCATTGGGATTGATACCCGCTGTACTGCGCTCTACGCCATCAACTAATATAAGAGGAGAATTACTCTGACTGATAGATGAACCACCACGAATCAAGAACGTAGCCTCTGCACCCGGAGTATTGTTCTCATTGTACACGCGTACACCCGCAATTTTACCCTTCAGCCCTTCTCCCACAGTATTGATAGGAGTTGCCTTCAATGTTTCTCCATCCACCTTACTGATAGCGGATGTTACGGTACGCTTGGATTGGGTACCATAACCTACAACCACCACTTCATCCAGCCCCATGGTGGTCGGTTCCATCCGGATGTTAAGAATCTTTTGATTAGTAATCAGGATTTGCTGTTCATCATAGCCCACATAGGAAAATACAAGAGTTTCCCCCTTGCTTACTTTCAGCTGGAAAGCGCCATTCATATCCGTAATAACTCCTCGAGTCGTACCCTTCACAGCGATGGAAACTCCTGGAAGAGTTTCACCAGTATTGTCCACTACTACACCTGATAGGTTAAATTCTTGTGCCCAAAGCAAAAATGGGCAAAATAGTAGAAAAGTTATGAGGTGAAAATGAAATATTTTTCTCATCTTTGTTACGATTTTAATAATAAATTGTTTCAGTAATTTATTTAAGGGGAAACGAGAAGTGCCAATACTCGTTTCCCCTCCCTTTTCGGGGGTCAAACTTAAGTTGGCCAATGAGTTTTTTCATTGGATGTATTGTTGCAATATCTCCATAGGCAATCGTTTTTAGTTAATTAATGTATTTGAAGAATTCCGTATTTTTCAATTCGTTTCTTGTCTCCTCCAGCTCTTCTTCAGAACAAGGAGCTATCGGCAATCGACATGGTCCACAGTCTATTCCTGCCAGTTTCATGAATATCTTACCGGCTCTGACTCCTCCCCCATGCTTTATCAGCACATCAATGATTTCAACAGATTTCCATTGCATTTCACGGGCTGTTTCAAGGTCTCCCTTTTCCATGGCTTCCATCACAGCTTTGTATATACCCGGAACATAGTTGTAGGTACTGCCTACGGCAGCCTTAGCTCCAACCGACAATCCGGTAATCAGTATCTCATCAAAACCGTGCAAGACTTCGAACGCCCCACCGTCCGCATGAATGCACTGCTGCATCTCCATCAGGTTGTTATGAGTAAACTTGACTCCCACCAGATTGGGAATTTGCTTCTTGCCCTCTATAAGGAACTTGTGTACCGGCAAGGAAACCCCGGTTATGGACGGCATGTTATAGTAATAAAACGGCAAGCGGGAAGCCGATGCAGCTATCGGCTTGAAAAAACCTATCAGCTCATCTACAGAACCGGGCTTGAAAAAGCAGGGCGCCATGGCTGCTATCATATCAGCTCCAATAGCTTGCGCATGGGCTGCCAGCTCGGCACACTGAACCTGCGACATGCCACCTACATGCACTATCACTTTCAGTTTTCCCTTGGCTGCCTCCATCCATTTTTCCGCAACAGCCTTTCGTTCTTCTGTTGTCAGAGAAACGGATTCTCCCGTCGTGCCACAAATAAACACTCCCGTCACACATTTCTTTTGCATCAGAAACTCTGCATACGGCCCGATCACCTGCAAATTTAAGGAACCATCTTCGTGCATTGGCGTAAATGGTGCAGCGATTAATCCTGTTAAAAGTCGTTTGTTCATAAATAAAATTATATTATAATTAATGATAGGTTCAACCTATTTTTTCTTAAAGAACAAGCTTGCCAGATAACCTATGACAAAACATGAGATAAAGCCGGATGCCGTGTACAAAAGCAAATGGAACGTCTGGAATCTGGCAACAAACAATTGTACGATGATACTTGCGACTATACCAATGATTGCTCCTCCGGAATTGGCGCGTTTGGTAAGCATGCCCAACATGAACAGTCCTCCCATACTACCCAATATGAGCCCAAGTATCTTGTTGAATTCGTCCCACAATGAAGCGATATTCCATGTTGCCATAAGAAAAGCAAAAGATAGACTAATGATTCCTATCACACAAGTTGCCATACGTGCCGCACGCAATTCATTGCCCCCCTCTCCTTATGAAAGAAACGTGAATAAATGTCTACTATATAAGCTGTGGCTGCCGAATTCATACTGCCGCTCAAAGTGGACATTGCCGCTGCGAAGATGCCCGAAATAAGCAGCCCTACAATACCGACCGGCAATTGGGTAAAAATATACCACGGAAAAATGGCATCGCCGTTAGGAATACTGATACTCAGATTCTCAGGATACACCTTGTAATAGGCATAAAGCGCAGTGCCTATAAAGAAGAAAATCAGTGTGGCGGGAACAGTCAATATCGCATTGGTCCATACACTCTTCCGTGCCTCTTTCATCGAAGAGGTAGTGAGATAGCGCTGCACCATACTTTGGTCCGTCCCATAGGTGGTAAGATGGGTAAAACATGCGGCAATAATGACAGTCCACATCGTAGCATCCTTCAAGTCAAAGTTCGTCGCTCCCAAATCGAACTTACCGTTTGCCACGGCAATATCAATCGTTTCACCCAATCCACCGGAAGAGAACACGAGATGTATATCACTGCAAATATCGCTCCTCCCAACAGTACAATTACTTGAATGGCATCTGTCCATACAACCGCCTCTATTCCCCCTATCATTGTATATAGAATACTACAAACTCCCATAATACCGATACATAGGAATATATCCAATCCAGTCACCACATTCAAAGCAATGGAGGGCAGAAAAAGCACAACGCCCATACGCCCTACCTGGAAAATAATAAAGGCCAGACTGCAAATAACCCGGATAAAGACATTGAAACGTATCTCCAGATATTCATAGGCAGTCGTTATATTCAATCTCCGGAAAAAAGGAATAAAGACATAAACAATGACGGGGGCAACAAACACAATACCGGTATTGAACAACACATAACTCCAGTTAGTGGCATATGCCTTGGAGGGTATAGCCATGAAGGTGATGGCACTCAACGCGGTTCCGAAAAGACTCAGCCCGGCAGCCCACCACGGAATACGTCCTC
>ENA-OQDL01001018-OQDL01001018.1-human-gut-metagenome-genome-assembly--contig:-NODE-1018-length-15296-cov-3.695827_pt1 | contig 15296 bp, 15 predicted proteins | sample MGYA00242782_ERZ504609 | MGnify/ENA primary metagenome ERZ504609 (study PRJEB26092, sample SAMD00036320) | human gut metagenome | host: Homo sapiens | study: EMG produced TPA metagenomics assembly of... | reverse complement strand
TTGAGCGTAGTTCCTTTGCTTTTAGGTGATTCTGACTCTCTTAGTGTTTCTTATGGTATGGAACCTGAACAAGAAGCCTTATCTATTGTTTCCTTCAAGGACTGAGAGGCCGCTTCCCCGTTAATAAGTTAAATCCCAAAAATGTATTGACATTATGCAGCGCAGTGCTATAATTAAAACAAACATATGAATAACTGTTCATATATTCAAACAATCAAATGAAAACAGGAAAGGAAGTATTTATCATGAAAAAAACTTATAAAATCGACGTAGACTGCGCAAACTGTGCAAATAAGATGGAGCAGGCAGCGAAGAACACTGACGGAGTAAAGGATGCAACTGTGAATTTTATGATGTTAAAGATGATCGTAGAATTTGAAGAAGGCGCAGATCCTAAGAAGGTAATGAAAGAGGTACAGAAGAACTGTAAAGTAGTAGAAGATGATTGTGAGATATTTCTGTAAAGGTTGGGAAAAAATATGACAAAAAAGCAGAAGAAATCGCTGACCAGAATTATTATTGCAGCACTACTTATGATTATATTGAAGTTCTTACCAGCAGAAAGATGGCTGCGGTTCGTACTTTATATGATCCCGTATCTTGTTGTGGGATATGACATTTTAAGGAAAGCATTCAAAGGAATCCTGAATAAGCAGGTATTCGATGAGAATTTTCTGATGGCAGTTGCTACCATAGGAGCCATTGCACTTGGAAATTATACAGAAGGTGTGGCGGTTATGCTCTTCTATCAGATCGGAGAACTATTCCAGAGCTATGCGGTTGGAAAGAGCCGCAGGAATATCAGTGAACTGATGGATATCCGCCCGGATTATGCGAATATTGAAAAAGACGGAGAGCTGGAACAGGTGGATCCGGATGAAGTGGAAGTTGGAACTGTCATTGTCGTTCAGCCGGGAGAAAAAGTTCCGATCGATGGTGTGATCGAAGAAGGAAGCAGTACATTGAATACCAGTGCACTGACCGGAGAAAGTGTTCCGAGAGAAGCAGCAGCCGGTGAGGAAGTCATAAGTGGATGTATTAATCTGACAGGTCTTCTGAAGATTCGTACAACAAAAGAATTCGGAGAATCTACGGTATCAAAAATTCTGGATCTGGTGGAGAATTCAAGCTCTAAGAAGTCAAGATCAGAGAATTTTATTTCAAAATTTGCCAGATATTATACACCGGCAGTCTGCTACAGTGCGCTTGCACTTGCCATCCTGCCGCCACTGGTAAGGATGCTGGCAATGGGACTCGCACCGGAATGGGGTGACTGGGTCTACAGAGCGCTGACCTTCCTGGTTATCAGCTGTCCATGTGCACTGGTGATCAGTATTCCACTCAGCTTTTTTGCAGGAATTGGCGGGGCGAGTCATGAAGGTGTGCTGGTCAAAGGATCGAATTATCTGGAGACGATGGCACGGACAAAGTATGTGGTATTTGATAAGACCGGAACGATGACACAAGGTGTATTTGAGGTGAGCGGAGTGCATCACAATACGATGCCGGAAGAACAGTTATTAGAGTATGCGGCACTTGCGGAGTGTTCCTCATCCCATCCGATCAGTAAGAGTCTCCAGAAAGCATATGGAAAACAGATTCACCGGGATCGAGTGACAGAAATTGAAGAACTGAGCGGAAAAGGTGTGACAGCGAAGGTCGATGGTATTCCGGTGGCAGCCGGTAACGCAAAACTTATGAAATATCTGAATGTGGAATACAGTGAATGTGAAGAAACAGGTACAATCGTTCACGTTGCGGTGGACGGTAAGTATGCGGGACATATCCTGATCTCAGATAAATTAAAACCACATGCGAAAGAAGCTGTCAGAGATCTGAAAAAAGCAGGCATCACCAAGACTGTAATGCTGACCGGTGATATGAAACGAGTGGCAGATAAGGTCGCAGAAGAGTTGGGAATCGGCGAAGTATACAGTGAACTCCTTCCGGCAGATAAGGTTGCGAAAGTAGAGGAACTTCTGGAACAGAAATCAGAGAAAGAAAAGCTGGCATTCGTCGGAGACGGAATCAATGATGCACCGGTATTGTCAAGGGCAGATATCGGAATTGCCATGGGAGCGCTTGGATCAGATGCAGCGATTGAGGCGGCAGATGTTGTCCTGATGGATGATGATCCGAAGAAGATCGCAAAAGCAATCAGGATTTCCAGAAAATGTATGCGTATCGTATATGAAAATATATACTTTGCACTTGGAATCAAGGCAGTCTGCCTGATCCTCGGAGCACTTGGAATTGCAAATATGTGGATGGCAATCTTTGCAGATGTCGGTGTCATGGTTATTGCCGTATTGAATGCAATCCGTGCATTATTCGTAAAACACTTATAGAAAAGGCTGGTGGGCAGATGGCAAAAATAGAAGAAGGAATGGAAGTATGTGACTCATGTGAGGTACATGAGAATCTTCTGAAGATCGTAAATGAAAAGATGCCGGAAGAAACGGAATTATATGATCTTGCGGAGCTGTTCAAGGTATTCGGTGATTCGACCAGAATGCGTATCCTGTTCGTGTTATTTGAAGCAGAGGTGTGCGTGTGCGATCTTGCAGAGGCACTGAATATGACACAGTCTGCGATATCACATCAGCTTAGGATTCTGAAACAGAACAAACTGGTCAAGAGCAGAAGAGAGGGAAAATCCGTGTTCTATTCACTGGCAGACGATCATGTGCGTACAATTGTGGATCAAGGAAGAGAACATATAGAAGAAGATTTATATTGAAAAGAAGAAAACTGTATCAGACGATAAAAAGTCTGATACGGTTTTTTTATATCTCCAATATACAAGAGAAACTTTTGGAATTGTAGATGAATTAGACTAAAGTATGAAAAACAGTCTATTTACTTTTAAATTATCAGAAATTAATAAAAATATAATAAAATGCATTTGATATTACATTTTATTATATTTGTATAAAAAAACTTAATATTTCCCATTGACAATTTAATAACCATCTTTTACACTATGGTTACAAGGTATTCATTTCTAATTAATTTCGATATTCGAATGGAGGTTTGAGTTATGGAACAGAAACAAGAAAAATTTAGTACCATAGGTTACATAGCCGCCGCGTTAGGTATGTGTATTGGTACTGGTAATGTATGGCGATTCCCACGAGTGTGTGCGGCAAACGGTGGTGGAGCATTTATCATAGCATGGACGATTGCAATGCTGGTATTTGCTGTACCGCTTCTTTCTACAGAGATGGCATTCGGTAAAAAGACGAGACTTGGATGTATCGGTACATTCCGTGATGCAGGTGGAAAGAAATATACATGGATGGGATTCTTTGTTGCAGCAGTATGTTTCTTCCTGATGAGTTATTATTGTGTACTTCAGGGATATTGTATGAAATACGCAGTTAATTCTGTTACTTCAGCATTTAAACCGAATCTGTCAACAGAGACGACATCGGCAATGTGGACAGCATTTACAGATTCACAGGCACAGGTTATTTTATTCCATGCGATCGGATTTGCACTTGCATGTTTCATCGTTTATCAGGGAATTGCAGGTGGAATTGAAAAATTCTGTAAAGTAGCGATACCGGCACTGTTTATCATCCTTGTAGGATTAGCAATTTACGCAGTTACATTAAATGGAGCAAGTCAGGGACTTCAGTATCTCTTTACTGTTAAGAAAGAGTACATTTTAAGCCCGAATACATGGATTCAGGCATTCATCCAGGCAGCATGGAGCACCGGAGCCGGATGGGGATTCATTATTACATATGCGAACTACGTAGGAGAAGAGGAAGATGTTCCGACAAGCTGTCTGATCATGGGACTTGGTGATAACCTTGGAGCAATCCTCTCGGCACTGGTAGTTATCCCGGCAATCTGTGCACTTTCAGCTACACCGGAGGCAGCGAATGAAGCACTCAGTCAGGGCAACTTCGGACTTACATTTATTTACATTTATCAGTTATTTACAACAATTCCGGGCGAAGATTCATTTCCTTTATCTTTTTTGGATTACTTGCAATTGCAGCAATCACATCACTGTTCTCTATGATCGAAGTTGGAGTAAAATGTGTTGTTGACCTTGGATTGCCGCGGAAGAAAGCGGTTGTCAGTGTCTGCTTCGCAGGATTCTTAGTAGGATGCTTCTCATGCTGGTCACTGGTTAACATTGATAATCAGGACTGGGTATGGGGAATCAGGACTTCTGGTAAGTGGTGCCTTTATTGCAATCCTGGCATGGAAATATGGTGTGGAAAAATTACGTACACAGGAAGTAAATGCAAAGGTGCAGATGTACATCTTCCAAAAGCATATTATACCGGATGTATGTATCTGATACCGGTTCTGGTAGTGATCATGGTAGTTTACTGGTTATTACAGACAAAAGAATGGTTCCCGGATACATGGCTGAATCCGTTTATTATACAGGATAATACAGGAACTGTATTACTTCAGTTCGGAGTAGTGATCCTTGTAGGTCTCGCACTTTCCAAGTTCTTTAATACAAAGACTGCAAAGGGAGCTATGAAAGATAACAAAGCTGCAAAATAATAGAAAGAAGGTATGAACTATGACGATGGATGCAATTATTATGATGGTGATTACACTGGTTGGATATATTGGCGGATTTAGTTATTTCATGATACGTGTATTTAAAAAAGAAAGAAGTAAATCCAAAGAGTAGGTATCGAACGGAGAATGAATAAAGGATAGTATGGTAAATTAGACGACGTTCTGATTGAAATGAATACATATCGAAAAGGAGCGGAGCCGGGATTTTGTCAGGAGTGACAGGATTCCGGCTCCGCTCCTTTTTATGCATGTGTATTAGATGCCAAGTGCGGCATGGTATTCATCTTTATTAAAAGCTGGGAAATATTGTTCATATCCCCGGCTGATTCATTTTTTTAATACCATCTCGTCATAGGAAGATTATTATTAATTCCCTTTGTCATTAAAATCTGATGGATATCAATAATTCCGTTATGGAAGGTAGCGGCACATGCAGAGAGGTACATATCCCACATCCTTAAGAAACGTTCATCAAACATTGTATGTGCTTCTTCAATATGCTCCTTGAAGTTTTTCTCCCAGCAGAGAAGCGTACGGTTATAGTGAAGACGTAAGTCCTCGATATCCTGGGTATGGAAGTTATCTTCTGCCATGCAGTTCATGACTTCACGAAGACTGGGAACAGATCCGCCCGGGAAGATGTATTTCTTGATCCATGGATCACCAGGATGCTCTTTTAATGCACTGATGAAGTGGAGCAGGAACAGACCGCCGTCTTTCATGACCTTGCTGACACAGTCTAAGTATAACTGATAATTCTCACGGCCGACATGTTCGAGCATACCGACGCTGACAACGCGGTCATACATCTTGCCGTCAGAAGGAAGATCACGGTAGTCCATTAGCCTGACTTCCAGATAGTCGGACAATCCTTCCTCTTTGATACGTTTCTGGCATTCTTTGTATTGTTCTTCACTTAAGGTGATGCCGGTACCTTTAATTTTATATTTCTTAGCAGCTTCAATCAGAAGGAATCCCCAGCCGCATCCGATATCAAGAAGAGTCATACCTTCTTTCAGATATAACTTTTCAAGAATGTAATCAACTTTATTCTTCTGCGCCTGATACAGGGGTATCATCTTCATGTTTGAAATATCCGCAGGAATAACTCATTGTTTTCATCGAGCCAGAGTTTGTAGAAGTCATTTCCGATATCGTAATGACTGCTGACTTCTTTTTTTCTGGTTTTTTCTTTGATGAAGATGGGAACATGATAGATTTCAAATGATGTTCATCAGTTGAAAATTTACCCATCTGGCCAGAAGGTTATCAAAGTGCCTGATAAAGGTTTCCCTCCAATATCAAGATCACCATCATGTAAGCTTCTCCAAGTGCAAGAGAAGTACTGGTGACCAGAATCCTTTAATGGGATGACCTTTTTGAAATTTACGGTAAATGTAGGTGCGCCTTCGCCGATCAGATGTTCGTGTCCATTAATTTTGACCAGGAAAGGGTGTTCATCGAATTTTTTTAAGAATGTTATCATAGCCTGTTCTTCCAGCATAATATAACCTCCAGTTCTGCTATCATTATTTCCTTCAGCAAGAATTATATTCCTTATAAATTTTGAAAGTCAAATAAAATAGACATTTTTTAAAATTGTATTGGAACTACCAATAAATGAAAACATATATCAAGAACGCATATATTCCTTGACTTATGTGATAATAAGAGATAAAATACATATACCCCGTAAGGGTATGGATGTGAAAGGAGTATGCTTATGGAAGACAAGAATACAGATAATATGGAAAACAAATCAGAAAAAGAATGCTGTTGTCACTCGTCCAAGCATCGTTCGGATAAAGAATACAAGGATCTGATGAATCGTCTGAGCCGGATTGAGGGTCAGGTACGCGGCATCAAAGGAATGCTGGAAAAGGACGCTTATTGTCCGGAGATTCTGGTACAGGTATCAGCGGTGAATGCGGCACTGAACAGCTTTAATAAAGTATTGCTGGCGAATCACATTCGTACCTGTGTGGCAGATGACATCCGGGACGGAAAAGATGAGACGGTTGATGAACTGGTAAAGGTGTTACAGAAGCTGATGCGGTAAGTAAAGTTTATAGATGTATAGTCTGCTCGGAAAGCATTTTCTGAGTTTACTATAAAGGAATAAGAAAAATAATAATGACAGGAGGGAACAGACAACAATGGAACAATATATAGTAACCGGGATGAGTTGCGCAGCCTGTAGCAGCAGAGTCGAAAAAGCAGTTTTGAAAGTGCCGGGTGTAACATCCTGCTCGGTAAGTCTGCTTACCAACTCTATGGGAGTAGAGGGAACTGCAAGTGAACAGGAGATCATTAAGGCAGTCGCAGATGCCGGATACGGAGCATCGAAAAAAGGAGAAGGAGCGGCAAAGACACAGTCGTCATCAGCATCTGCCGGAGAAGATATGTTAAAAGACAGAACGACACCGGCATTAAAGAAGCGTCTGATTGCATCACTTGGATTCCTGATCGTCCTGATGTATTTCTCCATGGGACATATGATGTGGGGATGGCCGGTCCCGGGATTCATGAAAGACAATCATGTAATGATGGGACTATTACAGATGCTTCTGACGATTACAGTCATGGTGATCAACCAGAAGTTTTTCATCAGTGGATTCAAAGGACTGATCCACAGAGCACCGAATATGGATACCCTGGTGGCACTTGGATCCGGAGCGTCTTTTGTATACAGTACGTATGCACTGTTTGCAATGACAGATGCGCAGATGCATGGGGATATGGATGCAGTAATGTCTTATATGCATGATTTTTATTTTGAATCAGCAGCTATGATCCTTGCACTGATCACGGTCGGAAAGATGCTGGAGGCAAGATCAAAAGGAAAGACGACCGACGCATTAAAAGGATTGATGAAGCTTGCGCCAAAGACAGCGGTTGTGATCCGTGCTGGAAAAGAAGTTCAGGTATCGATTGAACAGGTACAAAAGGGAGACTGCTTTGTTGTAAAGCCGGGAGAGAATATTCCGGTTGACGGAGAAGTCATAGAAGGAAACAGTGCGGTCAATGAATCTGCTCTTACAGGTGAAAGTATTCCGGTAGATAAGGCTGTCGGTGATAAGGTATCGGCCGCAACTGTAAATCAGTCCGGATATCTGAAGTGCCGTGCGACCAGAGTCGGCGAAGATACGACACTTTCACAGATCATCCAGATGGTAAGTGATGCGGCTGCAACAAAAGCACCGATCGCAAAGATTGCGGACCGTGTATCCGGTGTATTTGTGCCAATGGTTATCACAATTGCAGTGCTCACAATTATTGTATGGCTGATCGCAGGACAGAGTATTGGTTTTGCGTTATCCAGAGGAATTGCGGTGCTGGTGATCAGCTGTCCATGTGCGCTTGGACTTGCAACACCGGTAGCAATTATGGTCGGAAATGGAATGGGTGCCAGAAATGGTATTATGTTCAAGACAGCAGTTTCACTGGAAGAGACTGGAAAGATGCAAATTGTTGCGCTGGATAAGACCGGTACGATCACAAGTGGAGAACCGAAAGTGACAGATATCATTCCGGCAGCGGGAGTGACAGAAGATACCTTATTAAAATGTGCGTATGCACTGGAGAATAAGAGTGAACATCCACTGGCAAGAGCAATCCTTGAAAATGCAAAAGAGGAAAATGCCGGCATCGAAGAAGTTACCGGATTCCAGGCTCTTCCGGGTAACGGCTTGACAGCCATACTGGATGACCATACATTATATGGAGGGAATCATACATTTATCAGCAGTAAGGTATCCGTTGATGGAGATATCCAGAAGAAGGCAGAGAAACTTGCCGAAGCAGGTAAGACACCATTATTCTTCGGAAATGAAGACCGTTTATTAGGTGTAATTGCAGTGGCGGATGTCATCAAAGAAGACAGCCCGCAGGCGATCAAAGAATTACAGAACATGGGAATCCATGTAGTCATGCTGACCGGAGATAACGAACGTACTGCAAAAGCCATCGGACAGCAGGCCGGAGTTGATGAAGTGATTGCAGGCGTACTTCCGGAAGGAAAAGAGCAGGTGATCCGTAAGCTGAAAGAAAAAGGAAAAGTTGCGATGGTCGGAGACGGTATCAATGATGCGCCGGCACTTACAAGAGCCGATATAGGTATTGCGATCGGAGCCGGAACGGATGTCGCAATCGATGCAGCGGATGTTGTGCTGATGAAGAGCCAGTTAAGTGATGTGCCGGCAGCAATCCGCATGAGCCGTGCGACACTCCGTAATATTCACGAGAACCTGTTCTGGGCATTCTTCTATAATATTATCGGAATCCCGCTTGCGGCTGGTGTATGGTATCCGCTGTTCGGGTGGAAATTAAATCCGATGTTCGGTGCGGCAGCCATGAGTTTATCAAGCTTCTGCGTAGTATCGAACGCATTGAGATTGAATCTTTTTAAGATGTATGATGCATCAAAAGATAAAAAATTAAAATCAAAAAGAAAAAAAGAGATCCAAGAAGGAGGACAAGACAATGAAAAAAATAATGCATATTGAGGGAATGATGTGTGGACACTGTGAGGCAGCCGTAAAGAAAGCACTGGAAGCACTTCCACAGGTAGATGAAGCGGTTGTAAGCCATGAGGCAGGAACAGCAGAGCTGACATTAAATGCAGAGATCGCAGATGATGTGCTGAAGAAGACAGTAGAAGACAAGGATTATACGGTGACATCTGTGGAATAATCTATGATTTCTTATATACAGAGTATACTTTTTATTTGAAGCATCCAAAGAACACTGCTATACTTAATTATAAGTATCATAACGAGGAAGGAACGAAAGTTAATGAGAAAGAGTGGAATGTTAATGCCGGTCTCTGCACTTCCGGGGGCATATGGAATCGGATGTTTTTCAAAAGAAGCGTATGAATTTGTAGATATATTAAAAGAAGCAGGACAGAAATTGTGGCAGATCCTGCCGCTTGGACAGACGGGATACGGCGATTCACCGTATCAGTCTTTTTCAACATTTGCGGGAAACCCGTATTTTATCGATCTGGAGACGCTGATCGAGGATGAACTTCTGACGAAAGAAGAGTGTGATCAGGCAGATTTCGGAGAGAATGAAGAAGAAATCGATTATGAAAAAATATATAATGCAAGATTTAAAGTATTAAAGCTTGCATATGCAAGAGCCAAAAAGAACGGATTGATGGAAAGTAAGACATACCGTACTTATCTGGAAGAAGAAAAAACATGGCTTACGGATTATGCATTGTATATGGCAGTGAAAGACTCGTTTGGTGGAAAAAGCTGGGATCAGTGGGAGGAAGACATCAGGCTGCGTAAGCCAGAAGCAATTGCGGCATATCAGGAACAATTAAGTGCAGAGATTGATTTTTATGAATTTCTGCAGTATCTGTTCGCCGGACAGTGGGCCGGACTGAAAACATATGCCAATGAACAAGGCATTGAGATTATCGGGGATATCCCGATCTATGTAGCATTTGACAGTGCAGATACCTGGGCGAATCCGAAGCTGTTCCAGTTAGATGAAGAGAATCTGCCGGTTGCGGTAGCGGGATGTCCGCCGGATGCATTTTCGGCAACCGGGCAGCTGTGGGGGAATCCATTGTATGCATGGGATTACCATAAGAAGACAGGCTATGACTGGTGGATGAAGCGGGTGGCCTGCTGCTTTAAATTATATGACATCATCCGTATCGATCATTTCCGTGGGTTTGATGAATATTATGCAATCCCGTATGGAGATGAGACGGCAGAGAATGGTGAATGGATGCCGGGACCGGGCATGGATCTGTTCCGTACGATGAAAGAAACATTAGGTGACCTTCCGATCATTGCGGAAGATCTGGGATTCCTGACGGATACGGTGAGACAATTGTTAAAAGACAGTGGTTATCCGGGAATGAAAGTACTGGAATTCGCATTTGTGGCAGGAGAGGACAGTGATTATCTTCCACATAATTATGATAAAAACTGTGTAGTTTATACGGGAACCCACGATAACGATACCCTTCAGGGATGGTATCAGACACTTTCCGAAGAAGATAAAGAGATGACAAAGGAATATCTGAATAATCCATACACTCCGGATGAAGAAGTACACTGGGATTTCATAAGTCTGGCGATGAGAAGTGTGGCAGATACGTGCATCATTCCGGTACAGGATTATCTGGGACTTGGTAATAAGGCAAGAATTAATATGCCATCTACACTCGGCGGTAACTGGATGTGGAGAATGAAAAAAGGCGCATTTACAGATGAACTGATCAAGAAGATCAGAAAAACGACAGAAGTCTGCGCAAGATAAACATAACAGGAAACAAAAAGAAAACACAATATTCAAACGAAGGATTCACTGAGAAGGGAATGGAAACGTTTTGGATATTGTGTTTTTCTTTTTGTTTTGTATATGCCAAAACCTCTGATTTTTCATAAAAGTATAATTTTTGACATAAAAAGTATGATTTTTTGCATAACAGATATGATTTTTGGTAAAGAAAAAGTATAAAAAATTATAGAATGAGACTGTAATATGTTAAGATGGTATTAATAAAAGGTATGAGGTGTACTATGGGGTTGTTAAAACTGGTGATCGTAGATGATGAGCCGATCCTGCTGGAGGGTCTGGTGAAGACGTATGACTGGAACGGTATGGGATATGAAGTGGTTGGCTTTGCACAGAGCGGAGAGCAGGCGTTAAAGGTAATACGCGGAAAAAAAAACCACACGTGTGCTGACAGACATCAGGATGAAACAGATTTCCGGACTTATGGTAATGGAAGAAATCAAGAAAGAGAACCCGGAATGTCAGTTCGTGGTATTAAGTGCATACAGGGATTTTGAATATGCGAAGAAGGCATGTGATCTGGGGGCATTCGCATATCTTCTGAAGCCGATTGAAGATGGAAAAATTACAGGCGACGATGACAGATGTCGGTAAAATCTGTGAAGATCAGATCCGAAATGAGGAGAAGTATGATCGCTGGGAGAGACTTCTGAAAAAGGACGGAGATGGATTTCTGCAGGTTGTCGTGCAAAAATATGTCCAGAACCGGCTGCCGGAAGAAAAAGTAGATGAAGTCTTCCATACGCTGCAGGATGTCATGAAGGAAGGAGACCGGTTTATTACAGTATATGCAGATCTTGATCTGGCCTATAAGATTACCAATGAACTGGAATATGAAGCCTCGAGATTTTCCATGGTCAGAATGATTGAAGAAAAGATCGCAGAGAGATTCACATACTGGAAATTCGAAAGTGAAGAAGGACATCGTACATTTATTATAAAGACGCAGGAGAACACAGCGGTACATGAGCTGAAAGAACTGCTGGAAGAGGTAAAAAAAGAAGAGAACAGCCCGGTTATTGCAGCAATATCCAAACCATATAAAGGGATCCGCGGAATCAGAAGAAGTTTCGAAGAAGCGCAGGGATTGTTTGCTGTTACAAATGCATCCGGAGCGGGAGTATTTACAATCCCGGAGACTGTTGAAGAAAAAGAGGAAAGCCCATATCCGGCGGAGGCAGAGATGATGGTGGTCAACAGCGTGCGGAAGAACGACGCTGTACAGTTAAAGCAGGCATTTGTACATTTTATTTACCAACTGCCACACAGAGAAGAACTGCAATGCCAGTATATGCACAAGATCATGGTAAAGACAGAATTCATGTTAAAAGACAGTTACGGGATGGACGAATCACTGAATCAGCAATTTGAAAATTATTATTCGAATATGAGAAACTTAAAGGCGGCAAAAGCGGTGGATGTCTGTTATAAGATTCTGGGAACTGCTATTGAAAAAAGACTGGAAAATGCAGAGAAGAAAGAGAATAAAGGATCAAAAGAATACATTGCAGCGGCTGTGGCATATATAGATGAACATCTGGATAATGAAGATCTTTCGATTGTATCAGTGGCGACACATGTATATCTGAATCCGGTATATTTTGGACGGGTATTCAAGAATACCTTTCATATGACATTCAAACAATATCTGCTGCAGCGTAGAATGGAGCTGGCAAAGAGACTGCTGGAAGACGGAAGAACCAGCATCGGTAATATCTGCGAGCAGGTCGGAATCAGTAATCCATCCTATTTTCACATTGTTTAAAGAATATACAGGACAGCTTCCGAGAGATTACAAAATGGGAATATGAAGTATGAAAAAAGTAAATGTCAGGAATCCAGAAAAAGTATCTGAAGTATATGTGTACGCTTCTGATACTGGCACTGGTTCTTTCCAGCATCTGTGTATGGACTTATGTCAGACGGAATATGACAGATGTGATTGTGGATAAGTATGAATTCATGAATGAGAAGATGGGGATAGCCCTGGATAATCTCTACCGGAAGACGGATGCCGTGACAGCAGAGATCATCCTGGAAAATGATGTGCAGAAGAGTCTGAAGAATAAAGAACTGCAGGAAGTAGAGAAGAATGCACTGAGCAAATATTTTGCATATATAGATCTGAATCATGTCGCTGATTATTGCTACATTGATAATAAAAGAAATGTTTACGCAAAATCCTATTCCCAGATTGGTTATTCGGATTTTCAAGCAGCGGTCTGCGTGAGAAAATGGGGGATGAGTATGCGAAGACGCAGTGGATATGGACCCGGGATTACCTGTTTGGTACGGGGGACGAAGCTTTGTTTATCGGAAGATATGTGAACAGTATGGATTACGCACATGAACCTGGAATCGTGTATCTGAAGATGAATCAACAGTTTCTGGAAAGTGTTATGGATAAAGACAGGAAGATTGCAAAAGATGTTGCAGTGGGAATCATAAGTCCGGAAGGAAAGACTTGCATCCGGCAGGAACCGGAAGATCTCAGTATCGAAAAAAGGACAATGAAGAAGATTACGGAACTGACCAGAACGAAAAAATCCGGTGTGATCGTGCGGGGAAAAAAGATAGAAGGCGGGATTTTACAGGCATACCGGCAGGAAGAGACAGGGATGGTGATCTTTACACTGGTGCCGGATATGGTGTTGAATCAGGGAATGACGCAGATATTGATCGTATTACTCACTATCTATGCGGTGATCGCAGTGCTGGCGTTTGTATTAAGTCTTTATGCATCACAGACATTTACCCGGCCGATCAGACAGATCAGTGATGCCATGACAAGTTTTGATGGAAATGATTTTACACATACCATTCAGATCCATACGGACACAGAACTGGATAAGATCGGGCATGCCTATAACGAGATGTTAAAGAATATCGAAGAGTTCCAGAACGAGGTCAAGAATCAGCAGAAAGAACTAAGAATCAGTGAGATGAATACGCTGATCAGCCAGATCAATCCGCATTTTCTCTATAATACCCTGGATACCATCTATATGCTGGCGCGGATCAACGGGGAAGAGAAGACGATGAAGATGATACAGGCACTGTCAAAGTATCTGCGTCTGTCACTGAGCAAAGGACGTGAGATTGTGACAGTAGAAGACGAGCTGGAAAATGTAAAAAGTTATATGGAGATCCAGCAGATCCGCAATGAGAATCTGTTCCGTTATGAGATCGAATGTGCAGAAGAACTGAAAACAAGGTGGATATTAAAGCTGATCCTACAGCCAATTGTGGAAAATGCAGTCAAATATGGATTTTGTGATATCTTCGAAGGCGGTCTGATAAGGATCAGTGTCACTGAACAGGCAGGACAGCTTACATTCAGTGTCTATAATAACGGAACTCCGATGGAAGAGCAGATGGCGGAGAAGTTAAACGGACTGTCAGAGATACCGGTATCAAAAATGAAAGACAGTTTTGAAGACAAAAAACATGGTTACGGTGTGATAAATATCATTACGCGACTGCGGTTAAAGTATGGGGAGGATGTGAGATTTTTCTATGAATCGGATACAAATGGAACCGTCTGTGTTATCCAGATCCCGGATGACGGGAAAGAAAACTGTGAACAGTAGACGGATTATGGCAGCAGTGATGGTGATCGCCATGCTGACAGCACTGACCGGCTGTGCGGGAAAAGAGAATACACAGACCAGAAAAAAGAATAAAGTAGTAGAGATCCCAATGATCCTTACCGTAGATTCCAGTACCGGTAATAAGAATGAAGAGGAAGTGGTGGAGCGGTTCAACAGGGCATACAAAGGGAAGTATCATATAGATGTGGACTGGGTGATGGAGACAGAGGAAGAATACCGGAAGAATCTGAAACGTATGAATGTGACAGATGAATTACCGGCTATTATCACTGATCTGCGTATGCTTCCGTCTTTCTATCAGATGATGATCAAGAAAGGCAGGATTGAGGACCTGACACCTTACATAAACGAAGATCAGGAATGGAAAGATATGATCGAACCGTCAGTAATGGAATCGGTCCGGGAAGAGGATGGAAAGATTTATCTGGGTCCGGTCAGCACGGCGGCATTCGCCTGTTCAGGGGTTTTCTGGAACCGGGAGTTATTTGAACAGGCAGGAATCAGCAGATTTCCTGAGACATGGGAAGAATTCTGGAAATGTTGTGAGAAACTGAAAGCAGCAGGGATCACGCCGCTTGCCCTGCATACGGAAGGAACAGCATGGGCCGCAATGCTGCTTGCAACAGCAGAAGTAGCAGGAAGTGAAGAAGGTGCGGCATTCATGAAGCAATTATATCCGGATACCTATCAGAATGAACCGGGGCTGGAGATAGCCGGTACAATTAAAAAAATTATTCCAATATACGACCCAGGATGCATTACATAATGATTTTGACGTAGCTCATGATAATTTCGTGGCAGGAAATGCAG
>ENA-OQDL01001017-OQDL01001017.1-human-gut-metagenome-genome-assembly--contig:-NODE-1017-length-15301-cov-3.039475_pt1 | contig 15301 bp, 14 predicted proteins | sample MGYA00242782_ERZ504609 | MGnify/ENA primary metagenome ERZ504609 (study PRJEB26092, sample SAMD00036320) | human gut metagenome | host: Homo sapiens | study: EMG produced TPA metagenomics assembly of... | reverse complement strand
GGTCATGGAGGAAAAATGATAGAGATTCTACAAAAAATCAAAGAAGTGCTGTTGCCTGACGGAGTCATTGTATTCAATTCGGTTTCGGAAGAGAGCAAGGCCCTGTTCACAAAAGGTATAACGCAAATCAACAAGGAGGTAACACAGTGTACCCGTATTGCTGTGGATGCCTTTAATCCGATAGAGATAATGAGAGCGGAATAAATGATTTAAAACAGATAACAAATGAAAGCAATCATACTGATATCAGAAGCCAGCCTGCCGTTGGCAAAAACACTACAAAGAGAGTTGCCGGATACCCTTATTTATACCAAAAACGAATGCGAAGGCTGTATTTCCATCACATCCTGCCATCGGTTCATAGAGGAGCATTTCAATGACTTCGACAGCATCATCTTTATCGGTGCCATGGGAATCTGTGTACGCAGCATTGCAGGATGCATAAAAAACAAATATAAAGATCCGGCAGTGGTCTGTGTGGACAGTACGGGGCGCTTTGTCATTTCAGTACTTTCCGGGCATGTGGGGGGAGCCAATGAACTGACCCGCCATATTGCCGCCATTACAGGAGGAGAAGCTGTGATTACCACCCAAAGTGACAATGCCGGGTTATGGGCGCTGGACACGCTGGCTGGAAAATATGGCTGGAAAATAACTGTTCCTCATGCAAAAAATTGAACAGACTGGTCACACTTTTTGTCAACCGGGAACCAACGGCGCTGCTGCTCGATATAAAGGATAAAGGTACGGAGTATCTGGAACGCACGCTTCCCGCACACGTAAAAAGTGTTCTATCATTTCGAAGACATGCCCCAATCGGAATTCAAGTTGATTATTGCTGTTACACCTTATATATATAGTGCGGAGATTCCCATGCTCTGTTTCCATCCCGCCGTCCTCCACTTGGGAATAGGTTGCCGGAAACAATGCGATCCTTCGGGCATTGCGGAATACATAGAAGCCGTGATGCACAGACATGGTTTGTGTCCGTTCTCTCTCGCCTCCCTCAATACCATCGAACTGAAAAAAAGACGAGCCTCTGCTGGAAATCCTCCACCGGCGATGGGCCGATACGGAAACCCATATTTATCCTGCGGAAGAACTGAAAGATATCACAGTTCCCCATCCGTCTGAAAAGGCATTCGAAGTGACAGGCGTCTATGGAGTGGCCGAAAGCACAGCCTTGAAAAAGCAGCGGTGAAGGAACACTTGTATTGGAAAAAGCAAAAGGGCATGCTGACAGAAGGAAAACCACTTCACTTTTGCCATAGCCGTCAGTGCGACAGCCATGCGTGGCGGACATATAGAGATAGTGGGTGCAGGTCCCGGTGATCCCGAACTGATTTCGGTACGCGGAAAACGAATGTTGGAGAAAGCGGATCTTGTTTCTGTATGCCGGAAGTCTTGTTCCCCGCGAACTGACCTTTTATGCTAAAGAAGGAGCGACCGTACGCAGTTCCGCCGGTATGGATTTGGAGGAACAGTTCGCCTTGATGAAAGAGTTTTATGATAAAGGATTGTTTATTGTACGCTTGCACACGGGAGACCCTTGCATTTATGGAGCCATCCAGGAACAAATGGCTTTCTTCGACCGCTACAAGATGAGTTATCATATCACTCCGGGGATCTCCTCGTTCCAGGCGGCTGCGGCAGCATTAAGGTCACAGTTCACCATCCCCGAAAAAGTACAAAGCATAATCCTCACCCGTGGGGAAGGCCGTACTCCGATGCCCGAAAAAGAACAATTACATAAATTGGCGCAATCGCAAAGTACAATGTGCATTTATTTAAGTGCGGGCATTGTGGAACAGGTACAGGAAGAGCTGATGCAGGCATACCCTCCCGAAACTCCGGTTGCCGCCTGTTATAAGCTGACTTGGAAAGAAGAAAAGATTTATCGCGGAGAGTTGAAGGATTTGGCTAAGATAGTACGTGACAATAACCTGACGCTGACTACCTTATTGGTAGTAGGCGAAGCGATAGACAACCGGAAAGGTCTGTCCCGACTCTATGCGCACGAGTTCAAACACTTGTTCAGAAAGTAAAAAAAGAATCATTCACATCCAGCCTATGATACTGATTTTAGGAGGAACTACCGAAGGACGCACCGCCGTGAAAGTTGCCGATGAAGCCGGAAAGCCCTACTTCTACTCTACCAAAGGAGAATGGCAGGAGATACAATGCAAGCACGGCATCCGTATCACCGGAGGAATGGACACGGAGAAAATGGAAAGTTTCTGCCGCCAAAACAACATCCGTTTGTTGGTGGATGCTGCCCACCCGTTTGCCTCCCAACTCCACCGGACTGTGGATGAAACAAGCCGGACGCTACATCTTCCTGTCATACGTTTTGAAAGGAAGTATCCTCCACGCACCGAAAACATCATCTGGTGTGAAGACTATGCAGATGCCATTTACCGGTTAGAGAAAGCAGGAACCGATCGTCTGCTGGCACTGACCGGAGTACAGACCATCGGGAAGTTACGCCCTTATTGGGAGAAACATACCTGTTGGTTCCGCGTACTGGAACGGGAAACTTCCATCACATTAGCCCAAGAACAAGGCTTCCCGAAAGGAAATCTGGTATTCTATCATGCCGGAGAATCCGAAGCTCTTTTATTAGAGACACTACATCCACAGGCCATTCTGACCAAGGAAAGCGGAGAATCCGGAGGATTTTCGGAGAAAGTGAAAGCGGCACAGGCTGCAAAAATCCCGGTCTTTGCTATAAAACGCCCTCCCCTTCCCAGGCATTTCATGATCGTTACCGGTGAATATGGATTGAGAAAACAGATAGAAAAGAACATCCCTGCTTTTTACCCGTTGAGAAGCGGCTACACCACAGGGGCCTGCGCTACTGCAGCTGCAAAAGCAGCATTGACGGCTCTGATTTTAGGGGAAGAACAGAAAATGATATCCTTCCGCCTTCCCGATGACGAGGAAATGACCTTACCGGTAGCCCATACAGAAATAGAAAAGAACAGTGCCACCTGCACCGTTGTTAAAGATGCGGGAGATGATCCGGATGTCACTCACGGCGCATCCATTGTGGTAACGGTAAGTTTTAGCAATCACCCGGACATCCGTTTCCTGCAAGGTGAAGGAGTGGGACGAGTCACCCTTCCGGGGCTGGGATTGGAAATCGGGGAACCCGCCATCAATCGCATCCCCCGGCAAATGATAATGAAAGAATTATCGGCGCTTTATGACAAAGGGCTGGATGTTACCATTTCCGTTCCCGGAGGAAAAGAGTTGGCACAACGTACTTTCAATCCTAAACTAGGAATTGTGGACGGCATTTCCATCATTGGAACTTCGGGCATAGTCCGTCCTTTTTCTTCAGAAGCTTTTGTCGAGGCTATCCGCAGGGAAGTGGAGGTTTGTGTGGCTGTGGGCTCATCCAGACTCATCATTAATTCGGGAGCAAAAAGCGAACGTTTTGTGAAGAAGGAGTATCCGGGATTACCTGCTCAGGCTTTTGTACATTATGGAAATTTTATAGGGGAGACACTCAAGATAGCTGCCAAGCTTAAGGTTCCATTGGTTACTTTAGGCATTATGATAGGCAAGGCGGTGAAACTGGCCGAAGGAAATTTGGACACACACAGTAAGAAAGTGGTGATGAATAAAGAATTCCTAAGGCAGGTGGCAATGGAAGCCGGATGCTCTCCGGATGTTGAAAGCATGATAGAAAAGTTGACATTAGCCCGTGAATTATGGACCTTGCTGTCTGAAGAAGACAGCGGAAAGTTCTTTCCGTGTTTGTTGGAACATTGTTTTGCACATTGCGTCCCCTTATTGCCCGAAGGAAAATTGACAATCCTCTTGATTGATGAAGAAGGGAATATTCCTTTCAGGATACAATAACTGATTATTTAGACGCTGCTGCTAAACGGAAGCTAATATAGCAGTGACTTGTTCTAACAATTCCTCTATGGTATCTACCTTTATCGTCCTCCCGGCTACCGGGTGGATAATATATCCACTGGTAGTCATATCTCCCGTTTCAATATAAAAATCGGACTCAACACGCCGGCTTGCCAGAATACCATTCCGCTGCAAGGCTTTCCGTACCATCGCATACTTATTCCCATGTCCCACCAGACGGACTTCTTTTTCAAACTCATTGTCAATGCGGAACAGTCCGGTTTCCTATCAAAAAATCAATTCCCTTACGGGAGAAAAAATTTACTCAGGCATCCGTCTATGGAAAGATCTTCAGGAGTTCCTATAGTCACTCCATTGGCTTTATCCATCAGCCAAATCTTATCAGCAATCTGCAAAGCTAACTCTAAATCATGGGTGGAAAGAAAATCGTCTTGTTGGTAGAACGTGACAAATGATGAAGCAGTTGCATAATCTCCACTTTACTGGGAAATCAAGAAAAGCAGTCGGCTCATCCAGAAAAATCACCGGGGTTTCCTGTGCCAACGCCATTTGCTATCATTACTTTCTGACGCTCACCGTCACTCAAAGTATGTACCATCCGGTATTTCAAATCCTCAATCCTTACCAGCGCAATGGCATCGTTTACTGTATTCTTGTCCTCCTTGCTTAAATTTTCCCCAGAAACCGGTATAAGACTGCGCCCCATACCCACCAGTTCTTCCACGGTCATGTTCCGCAGACTGCATTTTTCGGTCAATACCACTCGATAACTGTCGCCAACTGTTTATCGGTGTAATCCGTCAGTTTCTTTCCCATTATTTCTATCTCTCCTCCTACAGGCGGCTGAAAGGCAGACAAAGCTACGCAATAAAGTAGATTTCCCTACTCCATTCGCCCCCAAAAGACAAGTCAGTTCCCCACTGCGGATAGTAGCATCAATGTCCTTCGCTACAATCTTGGTTCCCCCCTTACCGGGATAACCGGTAGTCAGTTTCCGAATATGTATAGTTTCTTGATTCATCATTACTCATTCATTTCATTGCGACGTTTATTGAATAAAACCGACATCACTACCGGAGCACCTACCAAAGCCGTCACCGAATTTACCGGCAATGCACCTTCGAAACCGGGCATACGGGCAATCAGATTACATACCAATGCCAATGACGCACCTGCCAGTAAAGAAGCAGGCATCAGAATACGATGATCGGATGTGCGGAACATTCCCCTGCAAAGATGCGGAACGGCCAGCCCCAGAAAAATAATCGGGCCGCAATATGCGGTAACAATAGCTACCAATACTCCCGAACAAGTAATGACAAGCAGACGGGCACGTTTTATATTCAATCCGAGATTCCGTGCGTATGCATCTCCCAGCAGCAAAAGATTCAATGTTTTGACAAGCAGGAAGGAAAGTGGCAACAATACCACCATGATACATATAAATAAAGTCATCTGATCTCCCGATACACGGGCAAAACTTCCCAACCCCCAAATGACATATGCACGAATATCCTCCTCCACACTGAAAAATTTCAGCACACCGATCACCGCATTGGCTATGTAACCAATCATCACACCGATAATCAGCAAAGTAACATTGCCCCTTACTTTTTGGGAAACGAAGACAATAAGTGCCATAATGGAAAGTGAACCTGCAATAGCTGCTATGGTAAGGGCTATTTCCCCCATAAAGCCTAGCTTGCTCAAAGCAACACCACCCAAACTGCCCGAAAGAAGCACCACAAAAGCAACTCCCATACTGGCTCCCGAACTGATGCCCAGTACCGACGGACCGGCCAAAGGATTGCGGAAAACAGTCTGCATCTGTAAACCGCTGACAGAGAGCCCCGCCCCCGCCGCCAATGCGGTAAGCGCCTGTGGTACCCGTGATTTCCAAATAATATTTTGCCATATAACAGACTCATTCCCTGTTCCCCAAAGGATATTCCACACAGCACGAAGCGGTATGGAAACAGAACCTAATACCAGATTCAGGAAGAAAAACAGAAAAATAGAAGCCATAATTAACAGCATATAAAATGCAACAGGTCGTTTCATATACTATTTTCCTATTTAAGCAATTCATAATATCCCGGTTGGTGACCGGACAAAAGCTGCGGATGAAAGATTTGAATCAAATCTGCCAGAACAACTTCCGGTTCTGTAGGCATACTCTCATAAAAAGGTTTTTCACGCATGTTACAATAAATCACCCCTTTCTCTTTGTATGCTTTAAAATCAACATAACGGGCATCTTCCTCTTTCAACGTGTTATAAGAAAATTCTCCTTGATAGCTATTCACAATACGCCAATAATCGGCACCTGCCGCTTGGCTGTAAACTGTTTCAAAATCGAGGGTGACTCCTCCAGACTGTTCATCGTCTTTCAAAAAATAATCGGCACCGGCATCTTTAAACAATTGTGCGAGAAAACTCCTCCCTCCTACAGCATACCAATTGCCGCCCCGCAATTCTCCACTGAATACCACCGGGCGTTTTGTCACCCGACCGGTCAGTTCCTTCAGCTCGTTATATCTTTTCTTAATAGTGGCAAACTGCTCATTAGCTTTATCTTCTCTTCCCAATAACAAGCCCACAAACTTTATCCATTCAGCCTGTCCCAAAGGAGTCATTTCCTTATATCCCAAATGCGGCATCAAAGGAATGCCTACCTCTTTCAAAGCATCGTACCCCCCTCGTTTAAAAGGAGAGATCAAAATCAAATCCGGGTTTACACTCATAATCACCTCATTATCGAAATTCCCTTCAATACCTATCTTATGAATGCTTCCATCTTTCAAACGATCATTTATTTTCTTGTTAAACAAATGACGTGTACTGGTGATACCCACCACCGCATCCAGCTCTTCCAACTTGATAAAATTGGAAAGTTGCAGGGAAGTCATGCAGATAACGCTTCGTATGGGAGTTTCAATAACCGTATAATCCGCAGGTATGTTTTCCGCTTCCACACCTCTTGGCACCAAAGCATAATGAAAAGACTGACTTTCTTTATTCTGAGGGTCCTGAATGTCAAGCAGACAAGCCTGATCCGTATAGGTTATTTTAAACCCTTGGGCATATTCCGGAATAATCTTCACAATAGAAGAATCTGTCAATGTCTTATGTTCCAGATTCCCGGAGCCCTGTTTGTGCTTATTTTGGCAGGCTGTAACAGTCAATAATAACAAAAGGCCCGAAGCCCATATTAGTTTTTTCATGTTCTTTTCTGTTTTTCAGCCAACAAAGGTAATCAATTCTCTTGCTTTATACGGAATTTTTCAGCACTTTTGCGTGCTTAAAAACTGTAAATACCTACAAAAGATGAGTCGTCCGATCTATTTTGTTTCTTTAGGACCCGGTGATGCCGAACTGATTACATTGAAATCATTGCATGCTTTACAGCAAGCAGACATAATATATTGTCCATCAACGGTTCGGGAACCAGACAAAATCTTGTCACGTGCCGCCACCCTGTTACATAAGCTAGGCATCAAAGGAGATATACACCTATTCTCGCTCCCGATGAGCAAAGACAGAACAAAAGCAATCAAAGTCTATCGGCAACTTTTCGAAGAAATGAGGCTGGAACAAAAAGCAGGAAAACGGTTGGCGGTAGCAGTAGAAGGCGATGCGGGAATTTACGCCTCCGTTCACTATGTACTGGATCTCCTCGAAGAAAATGGAATCCCCGTAGAGCAACTTCCCGGTATTCCTTCATTCATCGCTGCGGAAGCGGCCGCAAAACTACATCTCATCAGCCAAAAAGAAAGACTGGTCATTATTCCGGGCAATATTACTTCGGACGAACTGGACATGTATCTGAGCCATCATCATGTGCCGGTTATCATGAAATTATCTCAATGTGCAGACATAGTACAGGATTACATGGAGTCCCACCCCAATCAACAGTTATCATTATTTTGAAAATATATCGACAGCCGAAGAATATCATTCTTCCCATCAGGCGGAACTGAAAAGAAGAGTATTTCCTTATTTTTCCTTAATGATCATCTTTAACGAACAGACACGGAAGGACGATAGTGCAAAATAGCGTTCAGAATACCTTCAATATTTACATCATCTTTCTTGATAACTGAAAAAAATTGTGGTACATTCCTTCTTTCCGGTAATGGATCACAATCGACTTGAGTTTACCAGACTTTGTGTACTCCTTTTCTATCTCTGTGATGTTTTGCAAAGGAAAAACATGCCGAGGCTTCATCCCTCTTATAGCTAAGGTAAAAGAATCAGGAGTAATAGTATAAACAGACAATAACCTTACCCCCGTTATCAACAGAGGAGGAGTCAGGACCAGCAAAGATGCATATCTTCCATGCGCTATAAAAAGGCATGTACACGCCACCAACATAATAGCAATAACTGCCCAAATCCATAAAGGATAGCCGGGTCTGAATTCTTGTTTTTCCATATGCCACATCTATCTTGTATAGATACAAAAATAGGGAGATTCAGTTTTATAACCAAATCTCCCTCAAGGAATTTATAAACTATTTCTAACAATTAATCTGATTAGAGAATACCCTTTACTGTTTCCAGCATACCCTTTTCTTGAATAGAGTCAAGATCAGCTTTTACTGCGGCGGTCAAACCCGGAATGTTGTTCAAGTTCTCACCCCAAATAGATTCTGCTGCCAACACGCCTTCCGCCACTTTCTGAGTGCAGCCTGTAGCCCAAAGTTCTTTCAGCAGGTTCATGATTTCAGGAGCATCGTTCGGAACAATCTCAGCACCGTCAGCACGAACACCACCTTTATAATAAGTGATGATAGCCGCCAGTCCCAATACCAAGCCTTTAGGCAACTCACCCTTACGCTCCAGATAAACTTTCAAGCCCGGGAGGTCGCGAGTTTCATATTTAGGGAATGAATTCAGCATGATAGAAGTCACCTGGTGATCAACAAACGGATTGTTGAAACGCTCCAAAACATCTTCCGCAAACTTCTTCAATTCTTCTTTCGGCAGGTTCAGGGTTTCCATCAACTCATCGAACATAACTTTATGAATGTATTTACCTACCACTTCATGCTCGCAAGCCTCGCGCACAATGTTGATTCCAGACAGATAAGCTACCGGAGACAGCACTGTGTGAGGACCGTTCAGCAAAGTAACTTTTCTTTCGTGATAAGGAGCTTCAGACGGAACGAACAATACATTCAAACCGGCTTTGTCGGCAGGGAATTCCTTGGCGACTTCCTGCGGAGCTTCAATTACCCACAAATGGAAGATTTCTGCCTGTACCACCAGATTGTCATCATACTGCAATTTTTCTTTAATAGCAGCGATATCTTTGCGGGGGAATCCCGGCACAATACGGTCTACCAAAGTAGCATAGACACCACAAGCTTCCTCAAACCATTGCTTGAAGTCTTCACCCAAGTTCCACAAATCAATATATTGATAGATGGTTTCTTTCAGTTTATGGCCGTTCAGGAAAATCAATTCGCAAGGGAAAATTATCAAACCTTTGCTCTTGTCACCATTGAACGTTTTATAACGGTGATACAGCAACTGGGTCAGTTTGCCCGGATAAGATGAAGCAGGGGCATCATCCAGCTTGCAGGCAGGATCAAAAGCGATACCGGCCTCTGTCGTATTAGAGATAACGAAACGCATTTCCGGCTGTTCCGCCAATTTCATAAATTCATCATTCTGAGAATAAGGATTCAAGGCACGACTGATCACATCAATTTTTGTCAGGCTGTTTACCACCTGTCCTTTATCCAAACCCTGCAAGTTTACATGATACAGACAATCTTGTGCGTTCAACATGTCAACCATACCTTTTTCAATAGGTTGAACCACCACCACACTGCTGTTGAAATCAGTTTTTTCGTTCATGTTGTAGATAATCCAATCCACAAACGCACGCAGGAAGTTACCCTCACCAAATTGAATGATTCTTTCGGGACGTTGAGTCTTTGCTGCTGTCTCCTTGTTTAATGCTTTCATATTTTTAATTATATTATGTGTTTATCCATACCTGTACTTATTGAAGACGAATCAGATTTTATTGTGTACTCATAGTATTCATGCTTTCTTTTAAATGGTAATATATATTTAAGTTTTTATATATCATCATTGAACCAAGCATTTAAAATCTTTAAATCTTCGTCGCAAAGATACAAATAATTTTGTTATTCCAAATAAAATTTCTACTTTCGTGTTCGATAACGGTTAATAAATCTAAAGAGATGCTCTTTGACATCTTTTTTAGAATGAGTTTTTACTGTAAGTCAAAATAAACAACAATTATATAGATATAAAAAGACTACTTATGAAAAACTTTATGGATGAAAACTTCCTGCTTCAGACAGAAACTGCGCAGAAGTTGTATCATGAACATGCGGCTAAAATGCCTATTATCGATTACCACTGCCACCTGATTCCCCAGATGGTTGCTGATGACTATCAGTTTAAGTCACTGACAGAAATCTGGTTGGGTGGAGACCACTATAAATGGCGTGCCATGCGTACCAACGGTGTGGACGAACGTTATTGTACCGGTAAAGACACCACGGACTGGGAAAAATTTGAAAAATGGGCGGAAACAGTTCCTTATACCTTCCGCAACCCATTATACCATTGGACTCATTTGGAATTGAAAACCGCATTTGGAATCAATAAAGTATTGAATCCGAAAACTGCCCGCGAGATTTTTGATGAATGTAATGAAAAGCTTGCCAAACCGGAATACTCCGCACGAGGCATGATGCGTCGTTATCATGTGGAAACCGTTTGTACAACCGATGATCCGGTAGATTCATTGGAATATCACATCAAAACCCGTGAAAGCGGATTCGAAATTAAAATGCTTCCCACTTGGCGTCCGGACAAGGCGATGGCAGTAGAAGTTCCCGCTGATTTCCGTGCTTATATGGAAAAATTGTCTGCTGTAAGCGGTGTCACGATATCTTCTTTCGATGACATGGTGGCTGCTTTGCGGAAACGTCATGACTTCTTTGCTGAACAAGGTTGTAAATTGTCTGACCACGGAATTGAAGAGTTTTATGCTGAAGACTATACTGATGCTGAAATCAATGCTATATTTAATAAGGTATATGGTGGTACAGAACTGACCAAGGAAGAAATTCTGAAATTCAAATCAGCCATGCTGATCGTATTTGGGGAAATGGATTGGGAAAAAGGATGGACCCAGCAGTTCCACTATGGAGCAATCCGCAACAACAACACCAAGATGTTCAAACTTCTGGGACCTGATACCGGTTTCGATTCAATCGGTGAGTTTACCACCGCCAAAGCGATGGCTAAATTCCTTGACCGCCTGAATACAGAAGGAAAACTGACCAAAACTATCCTTTACAACTTGAATCCTTGCGCCAATGAAGTAATTGCCACCATGTTAGGCAACTTCCAGGATGGCACAATTCCAGGCAAGATTCAATTCGGTTCCGGATGGTGGTTCCTCGATCAGAAAGACGGTATGGAAAAGCAGATGAATGCACTGTCATTGTTAGGCTTGTTGAGCCGCTTCGTAGGTATGCTGACAGACTCTCGTTCATTCCTGTCTTATCCGCGTCACGAATATTTCCGCCGTACTTTGTGCAACTTGCTGGGTAATGATGTGGAAAACGGCGAAATCCCTGCTTGCGAAATAGAACGCGTCAATCAGATGGTGGAAGATATCTGCTATAATAATGCCAAGAAGTTCTTCCAATTCTGACAACCGTCAGAATGCTGAATATAAATAAATGAGGATGGAACAAATGTGTCTGCAAAAGTTTTCACTTTTTGTTCCATCCTCATTCCAGTCATAGCAATTCTTCTATAGCCTCCGTTATTTCCTTGTCGGTTTTTCCCATGCCATATCCTCGGATGACTTTCCGTATAATCCGTTCTTTATCCAAAATAAAAAAGTACGGAGCCGCCCCACCCGTCCGGTAATCTTCTATCACTTTATCATCTCCATCCAAAAACATATAATTCAATTCCTTTCTCTTTGCATAATTCTGAAGTGAATGCATCCGGCTCCAACTTTCAATGGCTACCAATTCAAAATCTTCTTCTTGGTACTTTCTTTTCAGTTCTTTCAGAAAAGGGATAGAAGCCTGGCAAGCTCCACAGCCTATTCCTGTTATATTTACCAAGATGACCTTACTTTTCAAATCACTCAATGACACGGGACGCTCCTTTATATCATTCAATGTCCATTCCGGTGCTTTCTTACCCGTCAGATTAGCGGTCATATTCCTGGAAGGAGCGCCATAATCATATTTTTTTGTTTCATAACCTTGCGGAACATAATCGAAAACATCAAACCTGTCAATTGTTTCTTTGTTTATTTCCACATTACAGCAAGTTTCCACCGATATATTATGGGACATCGCTCTCCGTTTCTTATAAGGCAAACCATTCGACTTGTGAATCCACAGTTCATAAATAGAGGTCGGCTCTACATAAAAAGGAGGTGGAAGCATGTGATAAGCTTTACCAAAGAACTCCACTTGTGTATCTTCGTTTATGACAAGTTTAAAATGAAAATAATCCCCACAATCTTCCAATGTGGTAACTATGCTGTCTTCTGTTTCCAAAGCATACCTGACAATATTCTTGCAATAATTAAAGAAAGGTGGGGTCAACGGTCTGAAAGGTAACGGTCTGGTGGTAAAATTATCGATTTTTATTTCCTTGACAGCATGATTCACCAACACACGTACTTCACCATTATAACCGAATTGGAACTCTTTACCATCATCTGTTCCCAAATTCACAAAACTTGCCCCTATCGTAGAATCAGCCGGATTATCGAACTCTTTCACCATATATTTTCTAATACTGGAAGGAATTGTATCACCAGGATTCCAGACTTCGCCCTCTACTTTATACGTTGCTGACTTAATCTGCTCTAAATTATCCAACACCTTTTTCAAATACTCTCTCTTGTCATCTTGGCCATTCACCACATATACCGGCAATAACAAGAGAAAAAATAAAACAGCTTTTGTTCTCATACGTTTCTTGCTTTTATTGATTCGCAAAATATTTTGCTGACGCAAAGAAGAAGAAAAGCCTGTATCTCTGCAAAATATTTATCTGAACTCTTTCTGAATTTTCTCCTTTTTCAGAAAAAGATCAGATAAAACACCTGTTTTTTCCTTAACGTTATTTACTTTTGCATTCAAAATTCATACGATGAAAAGGGCAAAAACACACATTATCTTATTTATGGCAGTCACCATCACCGTTCTATATACTGTTTATATCGCTTTTCATAATAGTGCCGAACGAGTGAATACCCAAATAGACCACGCTTTCAAATCCGCCATTACGGAAGATTACAATGAAAGACTTGCCTACATCAGCTATTATCATCCCGAACCTACAAACTGGGATATAAAAATGTATACTATCGCTCCCAGCCTACACCAAAAAGTAAAAAGCTACACCATAAGAACCAGACAAGGAAAAACAATCTATACCTTTAAAGACAGTCTGGACGAGCAGACCGCCAAACGTATGCTGAACCAATACATTCTATCCCAACTAAAACCCATAAAGCCCGATGAGTTAAATGCAACCTTTAGAAAAATATTATCCGATCATGGCATAACCGGCAGGACCGGAACTATTTATTATAACAAATCCATTTCCCAACACAGCGACCAAAGTTCTGCAATTCCCCGAACGGCATACAATACTCCCCGATACATAGTAGATATCACCCAGAACATCAAGGTACAAGCATGGGTAAATTATGACTTCAAAACTATTTTACGACACATAGACAACACACTCTTTTGGCTCATCGGACAATTGATGATTCTTATTTTCATACTCATTTTTCTTAAAAAGGAAAAGGATACTCAAACACTCCTTACCTGATATGAACATAGAACATGGAGAAACAAGAGTTGTATATAGGAAACAAAAAGTGCAACATTCAGAAATTAGACCTCACTTTACATAAATATGCTTATGAAAGAGCAGGAACTTGCGTAAGCCGTGAAGAAATAAAAAGAGTTTCTGGCCTACGGATGATAATAGCCAATGAAAAATAGATGCACACATCAAATCAATCCGGAAAGTTTTAAAAGAAATTCCAGAATATAAATTATAACAGTCAGAGGAAAGGTTATTATCTACGTATTCCATAATCCAGATTCCAGGCATTCTTTTAAAACAATATCCGCTAAATCATCTTTCCGAAAAAGCCTTGTTTCTATTTTATTTCCTCCTTTTTTATGTATAATTTGCGGCTCTTTTAACACAAAAAACTGTGGGGATTCACTAGAATTGGGAGGCAACAAAATGAAAATCAAATTTATAAGTCTCGCAAGCGGAAGTAGCGGCAACTGCTATTTTCTCGGAACAGACAGATATGGCATATTGGTGGATGCAGGCATTGGCATCCGTACAATAAAAAGACATTAAAAGAACTTGGAATCGGACTGGATATTATCCGGGCAGTATTCATAACACACGATCATGCCGACCACATCAAAGCAGTAGGGCATTTAGGAGAGAAATTTGGAATTCCTGTTTACTCCACTCCGGAAGTACATGCAGGAATCAACAAAAGTTATTGCATGACCGAGAAATTATCGACCTGCGTACACTATCTGCACAAAGGTGAGACAATGGAATTGGAAGATTTCGCAATTACTGCCTTTGAAGTACCTCACGACGGAACTGACAATGTAGGCTATTGCATGAATATAGACGGTAAAATATTTTCTTTCCTTACTGACTTGGGGCACATCACCCCCACTGCCGCCGAATATATATGTAAAGCAAACTATTTGGTATTGGAAGCGAATTACGATGAAGAGATGTTGAAAATGGGACCTTATCCCCAATATTTAAAAGAACGTATTGCCGGGCCTAATGGACATATGAGTAACCGCGAAACCGCCGATTTTTTGGCAGAAAATATCAATGAAAGTCTTAAATACATTTGGCTTTGTCATCTTAGCAAAGACAACAACCACCCCGAACTGGCATACAAGACAGTAGAACTCTCACTACGAAACAAAGGGATTATCGTCGGCAAAGATGTGCAAGTCATTGCTTTAAAGCGGAATACACCTTCAGATGTTTATGAGTTTGAATAAATTTCGATGAAAAGGTGAAAAAATGGTGCAAAATGTTGGATGTTTAAAAGAAAACACCTACCTTTGCAACCGCAAATCAGAAATGAATGCACTCTTAGCTCAGTTGGTAGAGCAACTGACTCTTAATCAGTGGGTCCAGGGTTCGAATCCCTGAGGGTGTACGAAAGAAAAACAGTTTGTAATTTGCACTCTTAGCTCAGCTGGTAGAGCAATTGACTCTTAATCAATGGGTCCAGGGTTCGAGTCCCTGAGGGTGTACAAAAAAGTGGTTTGCATTTTGGCACTCTTATGCTCAGTTGGTAGAGCAACTGACTCTT
>ENA-OQDL01001016-OQDL01001016.1-human-gut-metagenome-genome-assembly--contig:-NODE-1016-length-15308-cov-3.267044_pt1 | contig 15308 bp, 15 predicted proteins | sample MGYA00242782_ERZ504609 | MGnify/ENA primary metagenome ERZ504609 (study PRJEB26092, sample SAMD00036320) | human gut metagenome | host: Homo sapiens | study: EMG produced TPA metagenomics assembly of... | reverse complement strand
TCAAAGAAGAACAAAAAATCTTATTGGATATTGCACCAATTTGAGCAGAATCTAAATCTCCAGATATGGAAAGATTTCGTGGATGAGTTAAGAATACAGCTGGAATCTCCATCGGGAATATCTTATGAGATCACAGATAAACAGGGAAAGTCACAATATGCATATGGAAATACGATCGTCTTTGTATACAATGGTTATCCAACACCGTACAATGTAAGGCAGGAAATATTCCTTAGTTTTATTGTGCAGGAAGGAAATCATATAGAGAGTGGACAATGGAATCTTACATTGATTCCACGAAATATCAGAAATGGGGAATATCAGATGTGGCTTCCGGTATCCTTAGGAAGTAATCAGGAAACTAGATTTTTAGAGCCAGATAAAGAGTTTACTTTAACAATCCCATCAACTGCAGAAAAAGTGATCTCAGCAGGTGCGTATGATGTCAGATATCAGTCCTATGCAGATTTTTCGGGGCGGGGTGATCAAAGATATGGTGTAAAGAAACCAGATCTTGTGGCACCTGGAGTTGGAATTTTGGCAGCAGCACCGGGAGGCGGTGAAAACAGTTTGTCCGGGACGTCAATGGCAACGCCATTTGTCACAGGAGCGGCAGCTCTTTTGATGGAATGGGGGATCATAAGAAAAAATGATCCTTATTTGTATGGAGAGCGGATCAAAGCTTATTTTCATAAAGGTGCAAGGAAAATGAATGGATTTTTGGACTATCCAAACAATGAAATTGGATATGGAAAATTATGCGTGGCAGCTAGTTTGTATAATTAGAAGAACTTACGAAAAAAAATACAAATGATATTTGTAATTTTTGTATCATATTTCCAATTTATATGATAAAATTAATAACACACTGGGAACACGAAAGGGGAAGAGACAATCATGAAAACAGAAAGATTTGATAAGAAACTGTTTAAACAGGAAGTACTCAATAATCTAAAGACTCAGTTCAGAGTTGAGCTTGATAATGCATCCCAGCAGCAGATTTATCAGGCTGTGGCTTATGCCCTGAAAGAGTGGATCATTGAGGACTGGATGGATACTCAGAAGACCTACGAAGAGAAAGACCCAAAGATTTTATATTATATGTCCATGGAATTCCTGATGGGAAGAGCACTTGGAAATAACCTCATTAACATGAGTATGTATGGAGAAGTGAAAGAAGCACTCGATGAATTAGGCGTAGATCTGAATGCCGTTGAAGACCAGGAACCAGACCCAGCACTTGGTAATGGTGGTCTTGGAAGATTAGCAGCATGTTTCCTTGATTCATTGGCAACACTTGGATATGCAGCATATGGATGCGGAATCCGCTATCAATACGGAATGTTCAAACAGAAGATCAAAGACGGATATCAGATAGAAGTACCAGATGAATGGTTAAAGAATGGAAATCCATTTGAATTAAAACGTCCGGAATATGCCAAAGAAGTACGTTTCGGTGGAAATATCCGTACAGAATATGATGAAGCAACTGGAAGAACCAACTTCATTCAGGAGAACTATCAGTCAGTTATGGCAGTCCCATTTGACTATCCGATCGTAGGATATGGAAATCATATCGTTAATACATTAAGGATCTGGGATGCAGAAGCGATCACTGACTTCCAGCTGGATTCTTTTGATAAAGGTGAATATGACAAAGCAGTAGAACAGAAGAACCTTGCAAAGAACATCGTAGAAGTATTATATCCAAACGATAATCACTACGAAGGAAAAGAGCTTCGTTTAAAACAGCAGTATTTCTTTGTATCTGCAAGTTTACAGGCAGCAGTAGCCAAATATAAGAAAAACCACGATGACATTACAAAACTTTACGAGAAGATGACGATCCAGATGAACGATACTCATCCAACAGTATCTGTTGCAGAACTTATGAGAATCTTAATGGATGAAGAAGGTCTTGGATGGGATGAAGCATGGGAAGTTACAACAAAGACTTGTGCATACACAAATCATACGATCATGGCAGAAGCATTAGAGAAATGGCCAATCGACTTATTCTCAAAATTACTTCCTAGAGTATACCAGATCGTAGAAGAAATCGACCGTCGTTTCGTAAACAAGATCCGTGAGATGTATCCAGGAAACGAAGAGAAAGTCAAGAAGATGGCGATCCTTTGGGATGGACAGGTACGTATGGCACATATGGCGATCGCAGCAGGATATTCTGTCAATGGTGTTGCAAAACTTCATACAGAAATCTTAAAGAATCAGGAATTAAAAGATTTCTATCAGATGATGCCTGAGAAATTCAACAATAAGACAAATGGAATCACACAGAGACGTTTCTTAATGCATGGAAACCCATTACTTGCAGATTGGGTAACAAAGAAACTTGGAACAGACACATGGGCAACAGACCTTTCTTTAATGTCAGGACTGAAGAAATATGTGGATGATCCAAAAGCTCAGAAAGAATTTATGGATATCAAACTGCAGAATAAAAAACGTCTTGCAAAATATATCTTAGAACACAATGGCGTAGAAGTTGATCCAACATCCATCTTTGATGTACAGGTAAAACGACTTCATGAATACAAACGTCAGCTGATGAATATTTTACATGTGATGTATCTGTATAATCAGTTAAAGAAGAATCCAAATATGAAGTTCTATCCAAGAACATTTATTTTTGGTGCGAAGGCAGCAGCTGGATACCTTCGTGCAAAACAGACGATCAAACTGATCAACTCTGTAGCTGATAAAGTAAATAATGATGCGTCCATCAAAGGTAAGTTAAAGGTTGTATTTATTGAAGATTATCGTGTATCCAATGCAGAATGGATCTTTGCGGCAGCAGATGTCAGCGAACAGATTTCAACAGCATCCAAAGAAGCATCAGGAACAGGTAACATGAAGTTCATGTTAAATGGTGCACCAACACTTGGAACAATGGATGGAGCGAATGTAGAGATCGTTGATGAAGTTGGAGCTGAGAATGCATTTATCTTCGGTATGAGCTCAGAAGAAGTTATCAATTATGAGAATAACGGTGGATATCATCCATATGAGATTTACCAGAAAGATAAAGACATCCATGAAGTCTTAGATCAGTTGGTAGATGGAACATATGCAAATGGTGATCCAGAACTTTACAAAGATCTGTACCAGAGTCTGTTATTTGGTGATACAGGAAGCCAGGCAGATATGTACTTCATCTTAAAAGACTTCCGTTCATATGCAGAAGCTCAGAAGAAAGTAGAAGAAGCATATAGAGATACAAAAGGATGGGCTAAGATGGCGATGACCAACACAGCAGGATGTGGCAAGTTCTCATCTGACCGTACAATTCAGGAATATGTTGATGATATCTGGCACTTAGATAAGATCAGATAGTCTTATATAGAGTATTGAAATATAGTATTGAATATGATAAGTTAAGAGGAAGAGTTCCCAAAGGAGGGATTCTTCCTTTATTCATGTAAAAACAGATGATAAAATATTTTAAAAAAATTGCAAAAATATTAAGATGTGTTAAAATTCGAATGTAAAAAGAAATATCAAGAATAAAGATGAAAAACAAAGAAAGGGAGTAACAAATGAGGAACATTATAAGGAAACTTGCAGTGTGCTTTCTGGCATGGATATTGGTCTGCACAACAGTTGTAACTGGGCATGGAAATGCATACGGCAAAAGCAGCACAGACATTTAAGATTCATTTTATTGATGTCGGATGTGCAGATGCTGCATTATTACAGTATGGAGAAGGAACAGAAGCAAAGTATGCATTGATCGATACAGGAGCAAACCAGTATCATAATACAAAGGATACGACGATTGACACAACAAAGACACCAGTCTATGAATATTTAAATAAGATGGGAGTAAAACATCTGAAATTTATACTTCTGACACATCCTCATCAGGATCATATTGGAGGTATGGAGAAGATTCTTTCTGATACAACGATCAAGATCGATAAGATTTATGGGAATGATCTGAATATTCAGTACTTGAAAAGCAGCGAGGATAAGAGCAAGCAGTCTTCAGATGAAACAAATTGGACAGAATTTGATACCAAAATATACAAGAACTTTAAAGCAGCTTTAGAAGCAAGAAATAAACTTGCCGAAGAAACAGAAGACAAAACAGAGAAAGAAAATCTAAAAGTAGATTATGTAGTGCCAACTGCAGGAGAAACAATTAGTCTTGGAGAAGCAAAAATGACATTCTATGGTCCATTAGAGAATGATTATCAATATGGTAGAACGGTTGATTTGAATACAAGACAGGAAAATAAATATTCTATCGTCACAAAGATCGTTTACGGAAGCAACTCTTTCTTAATGACCGGAGATGCCCAGAAAGAAACAATCGAGAAGATCATCGCGAAGGGATATGATCTGACAGCACAGGTGCTCAAGGAGCCACATCATGGATTTCAGGATGTCACAGAAGAAGAGTTAGCCAATGGCTACCAGTATTCTGATCATAAAACAGTGATCGATGCGTCACAGGCTAGTATTGCGATCATCAGTAATGGATACATGAATACAGGTGGTGTTCCATATACAAAAGTCTTAAGAGACTTATCAAAATTAGATGTCTATGAGACAGGAGACCGTGGAACGATCATTGTAACATCCGATGGCTCACAGTTATCTATCCAGACAGAGAAAGGAGATAACCAGCCAAGTGTCAAAGGAAAGGAAAGTGATGATGAAACATCATCCCCAGTGATGAAATCCATGAATATCACAGCAAACACAACAAAGCCATTGACAGCAACGAGTGTGGATGCTGCGAATACTTATAATCGTTATGAAAAGAAGAATATCACAGTAAGATTTTCAGGAACAGCCCAAGGATTTACAAAGCTGACAAGCATTGAATATAAGTTTGTGCCAAAAGGTGTGAATAATAAAACCATAGCATATAAGACAGGAAGTTCCTATACAGTCAAAAATGGAAATTGTGGAAGGTTTTATGTAAGATATAATACACCATTAGGATCAACAGAGATCAAACTTCCTGGATTTACAGTTGATACGAAAGCACCAACCAGTGTGAAGATCAAAGCGAATAAGTCAGGGATCAAAACACTGTCAACATCTGCAAAGAATACTTACAGTAAACGAATCAAGAAGTCTGCCAAATTTACATTTAGTGCAAATTATGGAACCAGTGGAAAATCCATGACACAGTATAAGTTTGTACCAAGAGGAAAAAAAGCTTCCAAGTACAAATGGAAAACAGCAAATAGTGTAACTTATAAGACAAGAAATAAAAAAGTTCGTTTATATGTAAGATATATTGATAAATCTGGAAATATTACAACAAAGAAGACAAATGGATTTTACATAACTAAGAAATAACAAAGAAAATGCTAGGATGGAAGTATGAAATATTTTACAAAGAAGATCATAGCGGTACTGCTGACAGTGATGCTTACAGGCATCACTGTTTTGCACGTATCGGGAGGTCAAACGATCAAAGTTAATGCAGCACAGACATTTAAGGTTCATTTTATCGATGTGGGGGCCGCTGATGGAGCTTTGCTTCAATATGGAGAAGGAGAAAACGCGAAGTATGCCCTGATTGATTCTGGGGCTTATTCTTATGAGACAACAGATTACGATACGATCGATGTATCAGACCGTGTGCACCAGTATTTGCTGGATCATGGAGTAAAACATCTGGAATTTGTTGTTCTTACTCATCCACATGGAGATCATATCGGTGGAATGAAAAAGATACTAGAAGATAAGAATATTACGATCGATACGATTTATGGAAATCCATTGGAGTTTGAATATCTGGAAAGCAGCGAAGATAAAGAAAAGCAAACAGAAGAAACAGCCCGATGGACAGCATTTGATACACAGACTTATCAGACATTCAAGAAGAAACTAGAGAAGAGGAATTCATACAAAGATGCATCATTGCATATCCAGTATGTTGTGCCACAGGCCGGAACATCCGTAAAATTAGGCGAAGCGGTAATGACCTTTTATGGTCCGTTAGATAATACCTACAGGTATGGAAGAGCACAGGATGCACCCAATTTAAATACAAGACAGGTAAATAAATATTCGATAGTGACGAGGATCGTTTATGGCAGTAATTCATTTTTAATGACAGGCGATGCACAGCAGGAAACGATCAAAAAGATTGTAGCTAGAGGTTATGATTTAAGTGCACAGGTATTAAAGCAGCCACATCATGGATATCAGGATGTTCGTTTGCAGGATAAACCGAAAGGTCGTTATGTATACGATTCGGATCATAAGTATCTGATCGATCGAACAGGTGCAAGTATTGCGATCATCAGTAATGGATATAAAAATGTAAATCAGACACCAGAGAGCAATGTACTTCGTGATCTGTCAGGAATGGATGTTTATCAGACATCAGATAAAGGAACGATCGTAGTATCGTCCGATGGTAAGAATCTAAGTGTGTCAGCACAAAAAGGCGGTAATGTACCAAGTCATGCGGGATATGTTGTGAAACAGAAGCGTACCCCTTTGATGCAGAAAGTTACAGTGCAGGCAAATACAAAGAAGAAAATGACACCACTTCGTTCCGATGCCTCTGCAGCATATCAGCATTATGAGAGAAAAAACATCAAGATCAGGATTTCAGCACAGGCAAAAAGCTTCACAAATCTAAAACAGATTCAGTACAAATTTGTGAAAAAAGGAACTTCCAAAGGAAGTGTACCATACAAAACCGGTACGACATTAACGCTCAGAGACGGCATGATAGGCAGGGTCTATGTGAGGTTTGTCACAGATGCAGGGATAGATGAGATGCAGCTTTCAGGAATCGCAGTAGATAAAAAAGCACCAACAAAGACGAAGATCAAGGTTAACAGATCAGGGATCAAGACATTGAAAACGTCAACAAAAACGTCTTACAATAAGAAAATCAAAAAGTCAGCCAAATTTGTATTTTCAGCATCCTATGGAATCAGCGGGAAATCAAAGACACAATATAAGATCGTGCCAAAAGGCAAAAAAGCATCCAAATATCGATGGAAAACAGCGAATAAGATAACCTATAAAAAGAAGAACAAAAAAGTGAGTATCTATGCAAGATTTATCGATAAATGTGGAAATATCACACAGCGAAAGAGTTCTGGATTCTATATTACAAAATAAGGGAAGAAAGATATAGGAAGGCTTAGCATTGTATGCGAAAAGAGAATTTGTTATACTAAGAGGCAGAAGAATTAAAAATGCAAAGCAGGAGAAAGATTATGAACAGTAAAGGAAAAGGAATCATTACAGCAGTTATAGTTGTCCTGATCGCGCTGGCTGTTTTTTGCGGATTTGGATATATCAGCCAAAGAATGACAGCAAGCGAAGGAATTACATATCTTGATAAGAAAGAATATCAGAAAGCATACGAACAATTTGACCATGCAGCAAGGGAAATTCACTCTCATTTTCACAAAGCAAAAGAAAGATGTTTATTCTACGAAGGAGAGGCTCTTTATCAGATGGGTAGAGTATGGGAAAGCCATAGAGATCTATGATGAGCTGATCGATCATGGAGAAAGCCGGGCATATTCTTTGAAAGCATATTGCCTTGCCCAGCAGAAGAAGCTAAACAAAGCAATAGATGTATGTGATCAGGGAATAAAAGAGCATCCAGACGATGGAGAAATCTATTGTACAAAATATGCGGTGTTAGCAAAGCAGGAGAAGTATACACAAGGGCTAAAAGTGATCGAGAGAGCATTAAAACAGAAGGAGCTTGAGAATAAGAAGGAAGTTTTATTCGCTAGGATCAGTGCGTATGAATCCATGTTTGATTTTGATACAGCATATCGTTATGCAAAAGCTTATGTAAAAGCCTATCCAAAGGATGCAAATGGCAAGAAAGAGCTGACATTTTTGGAGACACGATAATTTCGTGACAATTTCATGATAAGAGTTAGGAAGGACGAAAGTCCTTCATTTTTTTTGTGCAGAAACAGAAAAGATCAATTGAAAATTGTGCAAAATATACAAAAATAGAAAGCAAAAATCATGACTTTATACAAAAAATAAAATTTTACGAAAAATAAGTTGACGAAATTTAGGTTTATGACTATAATCAAGATACAAAATAAAATTTCACATGAGACAAAAGTAAAAAAATAAATTTCGTGCTAAAGGAGGGAGAGCAATGAAGTTAATTGTATCAGCCCATGGAATGTTGGCAAAAGAGGTTGTGAATTCTGCGGGAATGGTGTTCGGAGCAATTGATGATCTTGACATCGTAACATTTGTTCCAGGTGAGAATGCAGAGACATTAAAAGCCAGATACAAAGAATTGATCGATGGCTATAAGGAAGACGAAGAAATTTTATTCCTTGTAGATTTATTTGGAGGAAGTCCTTATAATGCAGCATTTGAGACCGTGATCGGACAAGATCGAATGGATGTTATTACAGGATTGAGCTTACCAATGCTGATCGATGTTGTAGGAATCAGAACAATGGAAGAAGATATCAAGGCTGGCGAAGTATATGACAAACTTTCAGGAGATTATGTGAAATCATGCAAGAAATTGCTTGGTAATACAAACGAAGATGAAATGGAGGATGATGAACTATGAAAATCAATTTAGTAAGAATCGATGACAGACTGATCCATGGACAGGTCGCAACCGTTTGGTCCAAAGAAGCAAACGCACAGCGAATCATCATTTGCAGTGATGAAGTAGCAAAAGACCAGATCCGTAAAACATTACTTTTACAGGTGGGACCTCCAGGAGTAAAAGTAAGCGTTGTAGAAGTAGCAAAAGCAGTTCGTGTTTACAACAATCCAAAATATGAAAAGGACACAGTATTCTTCTTATATACATGTCCACAGGATGTTCTGCGAATGGCAGAAGCAGGGGTTCCGATCAAGAGTGTTAACATCGGAGGAATGGCATTCAAGACAGGAAAGACTCAGATCACAAAGGCAGTATCTGTTGATGAAAGCGATATCGCAGCATTTAAGAAACTGCATGAGATGGGAATTGAATTAGAGATCCGTCCGGTAGCCACAGACAAAAAAGTAGATCTTATGAGCAAGATCGAAGGCATCGAAGGATAAGAGAGATACAAAGGAGGATTTAAAAATGGGAATATCTACAGTTCAAATCGTTTTATTAGTTGTTTTTGGATGTATCGCTGGAATGGGAAGCGTGCTTGATTCCTTCCAGACACATCGTCCACTGATCGCATGTACAGTTGTTGGATTGATCTTAGGAGATGTAAAAACAGGTATCTTACTTGGAGGTACACTGGAAATGATCGCTCTTGGATGGATGAACATCGGAGCAGCACAGTCTCCTGACTCAGCATTAGCAAGTATCATTTCTACGATTCTTGTAGTTGTAGGACATCAGTCTGTAGCAAATGGTATCGCGATCGCACTTCCAGTTGCAGTTGCAGGTCAGGTGTTAACAGTATTTGCTCGTACAGTAACAATCTTCTTCCAGCACGCAGCTGACAAATATGCAGAAGATGCAAACTTCAAGATGCTTGATATCTGTCATGTAGCTGCATTGGTCGTACAGGCACTTCGTGTAGCGATCCCTACATTCTTAGTAGCAGCAGTTGTAAGCCCAGAAGGTGTACAGACATTATTAAACAGCATTCCGAAAGTAGTAACTGGTGGATTAACAGTTGCAGGTGGAATGATCGTAGTCGTAGGTTACGCAATGGTATTAAACATGATGGGTGCAAAATACTTAATGCCATTTTTCTTCCTTGGATTCGTAATTGCAGCGTTTACAGAATTTAACTTAGTTGCATTCGGAATCATGGGTGCGGTATTCGCAATCGTATATGTACAGTTAAATCCTAAATTCCAGACACCAGTGGCAGCACCAGTAACAGCAGGTGCAGGTGGCAGCGATGATCTGGATGATGATCTAGACGACGAACTTGACTAAGAAAGAGGAGGAATTTAAAGATGAGTGAAAAGAAATTAACAAAAGGCGATAGATTTAATATGTTCATGAGAACAAACCTTCAGCAAGCATCATTTAACTACGAAAGAATGCATGCATTAGGTATGTGCTTCGACATGGTACCAGCTATTAAAAGATTATATGATACAAAAGAAGAACAAGTAGCAGCATTAAAGAGACATCTGACATTCTTCAACGTAACACCAGCAGCTGTAGGACCAGTCTTAGGTGTAACAGCAGCGATGGAAGAAGCAAAAGCAAATGGAGCAGATATCGATGAAGGAACGATCGGAAGTATCAAGATTGGTTTAATGGGACCTTTCTGTGGAGTTGGTGATCCAATCTTCTGGGGAACATTAAGACCGATCACAGCAGCGATCGGTGCATCCTTAGCATTAACAGGAAGTGCATTAGGACCAGTATTATTCTTCTTAGCATTCAACATCGTACGTATGGCAGCACTTTACTTTGGACTTGAATTCGGATACAAAAAAGGATTAGACTTTGTAAAACATTTAGCAGGAAATATGTTACAGAAAGTCACAGAAGGAGCTTCTATCCTTGGACTGTTCGTCATGGGTGCACTGGTATCTAAATGGACGACGATCAACGTACCACTTGTAGTATCTAGAGTAACAACAAACGGAAAAACAACAGTAACAACAGTACAGAATATCTTAGATCAGTTATTACCAGGATTATTAGCATTAGTTTTAACCTTGGTCGTATCTAAATTATTAAAGAAAAACATCAGTCCGATCGCAATTATCTTTATCTTATTTGCAGTAGGAATTGTTGGATATGGATTAGGAATTTTGGCATAATCTGTTAGGGGGAAAGTTATGAAAACAAAGGCAGTAAGACTTTACGGAGAAATGGATTTAAGACTGGATGAATTTGAACTGCCAGAGATGCAAGATGATGAAATTATGGCAGAGGTTGTAACAGACAGTTTGTGTATGTCCAGTTACAAAGCGATCACCCAGGCACAAAAACACAAAAAAGTACCAGATGATATCAGTGAAAATCCAATCATTTTAGGACACGAATTTTGTGGGACGATCAAAAAGGTCGGTAAAAAATGGAAAGATCAGTATCAGGAAGGTGACAAATTTGTCATTCAGCCTAACATTGGAGATATCAGAGGCTATGCCCCAGGATATTCTTTCCATCATATGGGAGGAGATGCCACAACGATCAATTTTTTCTGATCAGGTTATGGAAAATGGTTCACTATTAAAATACAACGGAGATTCCTTCTTTGAAGGATCTCTCGTTGAACCACTGTCATGTGTCGTAGGTGCATTTAATGCACAGTATCATATGAAGAAAATGTATTCATATGAACATGTGATGGGAATTAAAGAAGGTGGAGCGATCGCACTTCTCGGTGCAACAGGACCAATGGGATTTTTAGCAATCGACTTTGCAATCCATGGACCAAAGAAACCAAAGACATTGGTTGTCACAGGAAGAACACAGAAGAAGATTGATATGGCAGCAAGATTATACACAGTAGAAGAAGCAAAGAAGAATGGTGTAAAGCTTGTATATGTCAATACAAGAGATATAGCAGATGTCAATAAAGAGCTACGTAAATATTCAGAAAAAGGATTTGATGATGTCTTTATTTTTGCACCAAATGAAGAAATGGTAACATACGGAGTTAAAATGTTAGCATTCGATGGATGTTTGAATTTCTTCTCAGGGCCTGCTGATCAAGAATTTTCATCCAGAGTAAATTTCTATAATATTCATTATAATTCTACACATTTTGTGGGAACAAGTGGTGGAAATACAGAAGATATGAAACAATCCATTGAACTGATCGAGAACAAGACAGTCAATGTTGCAAAGATCGCAACACATATATTAGGGCTTGACCATGCGGTTGAAACAACAAAGGTGTTACCAGAACTTGAAGGAAGTAAAAAAATTGTCTATACGCACAAAAAATTTCCATTAACAGAGGTTGACAAATTCGATGAAAAACAGCGATGATAAGTATATCAGAGAATTAAAATCAATCGTAGAACGCAATGGTAATTTATGGAGCGGTGAGGCAGAAAGGTATTTCATACAGAATGCTCCTGAGATTTAGAAGGGAGTAGTATGAGTAGTGATATCTTAGTTAGAGACCAGATTTTTTCAACATATGATAGTTTATATGATGCAGAGAAGAAAGTAGCCGATTATCTGATCAGTCATCCATCCGAAGCAATCGAGATGTCTGTATCAGAACTTGCATCTCACTGTGATGCAAGCCAGGCAACGATCATCCGTTTTTTGTAAGAAGATCGGGTGTAAGGGATTTCATCAGTTGAAGATCAAGCTGGCCGGAGAACAACGACAGCAGGAAGAACAGGTGATATCGAACGAGATCGATATCGATCAGATGGACAAATCACTCAATAATATCATGTCAGTAAAGTGGAAGAGATCAAAGCGACGTTTCACAATTTATCCAGAAGAATTAAGAGAGATCGTGGATCTGATCATACATGCCAATCTGATTGAATTCGCTGCGATGGAGATACGATCCAATCGCACTGGATGGATCTTACAAGTTCAATCAGTTAGGATTGAAAGCAGTTAGTTCAACAATCTGGGAGAGTCAGGAAGCATTTTCCAGAACTTTGAGAAAAGGTGATGTATTTTTTGCGATTTCCGCCTCTGGAGCATCCAAAAGACTTGTGAAGATGGTAGAGATCGTGAAAGATAATGGTGTAACAACAATTGCGATCACCAATCAATCCAAATCGCCACTTGCAGAGTTATGTGATCATGTTTTGCTGACAGCAACAAGAGAACACATTTTCCATGATCAGGTTAGTTTCACAAGAATGGCAGCGATGTCAGTAATCGACACACTGTTCTTATTACTGTTCTCCACAAAATGGGATTCATTTGAGGAATGTGGCACAACACGAGCAGTCTGTTGCAGAAGAAAAATTATAAAAGGAGATCATAACGATGAATAACGATTGGTTAGAATTAGAAGGGAAGACAGTCATCGTCACAGGCGCAGCATCCGGAATCGGGAAGGCAGTTGCGCAGGAGTTTTTGAATATTGGGGCGAATGTAGTTATTTCTGATATGGCAGAGAATGCACCAGAGATGGATGCAAAAGAAGGCCAGTTATTATATGTAAGAACAGATGTAACAAAAGTTTCTGATGTTGAAGCTATGGTAGCAAAAACAATAGAAACATTCGGAACAATTGATGTACTAGTGAATAATGCAGGAATCAATATTCCACGTCTGTTAGTTGATCCAAAGGATCCAAAAGGACAATATGAATTAGATGAGGCAGTATGGGATAAAGTATGCAATGTAAATCTAAAAGGTGTTTTCTTCTGTGCGCAGGCAGTTGGAAGGATCTTGGTTGAAAAAGGTGAAGGTGTCATTATCAACATGTCTTCTGAAAGTGGTCTGGAAGGATCCGAAGGACAGAGTGTTTACGCAGCTACAAAGAATGCAGTAAACTCTTTAACAAGATCATGGGCAAAAGAATTAGGAAAACAGGGAGTTCGCGTTGTCGGAGTAGCACCTGGGATCATGGAAGCTACAGGACTTCGTACGATCGGTTATGAAACAGCTCTGGCTTATACAAGAGGGATCACAGTAGAACAGTTAAGAGCAGGATATTCCAAAACATCCACAATTCCACTAGGACGTTCTGGAAAGCTTTCTGAAGTTGCAGATCTGTGTGTATATCTTGCAAGCAAGAGATCTTCTTACGTACATGGTGTGACGGTCAACGTTGCGGGTGGTAAGACAAGAGGATAGAATAATTTCTGATAGAAGATATAGAAGATATAGAAGATAAAGATATCAGCTGGTTTTAGGATCAGCTGATATCTTTTTTTAACATAATATAGCAGGAAAATCCGATGGAACTCTCTATGATATAAGAAAGTATGGCAAAGCCGGTTTCTTTCTGGTTGCTACAAAAAAAGGAATCGTTGTATAATGATTCTTAGCATCACAAATTAAAAGAAAGGAAATAAGATGTTTTCGTTTCTATAAAAATCATCATACAAGAATAAAATGTTAATTCTGGCCGTAGGAATCGGAATTGTATTTGTATAATAGTATTTATTTGTTATTCTTATAACAAATCAACGGTCAAAATACACATCCGAAGTATACAAAGTATTTAAAGGGCAATATGGGAGAGAATCAGTGATCTCTATGGGTTATGCACAGACGAATGCATTTACAGAACCCCGTAACATTAATGTTGGCAGTCAGCAAGGATGATCACCGAGTTGTAGATGCATGGGAAAGTTACGCAAGAGGAGATGGAGAATAGCTGTCGGTCATGTGAAGAATATATAGGAATAGGACCTGATCAAATATTATAAAGAGAATCAGGAAAGAATTGCAAAAAAGTCAAATGATGAATCAGACGATGGGCAGGGATTCAGCGAAGAAGCAAGCATTTGACATGGCAGTCCAACAGATATTAGGGAAATTAGGAAAATAGATACAGGAACATATATTATGGAAGAAATCAAAAAAGAAATCATAGAGAAAGTGATCTTGGTCGCGGTTGCTGATCAAGACACAACAGAAGCAGAAGAATCTCTGGATGAGTTAGAAGAACTGGTTAAAACGGCAGGAGCCGAGGTTGCAGCAAGGGTGATCCAGGTAAGAGAAACACCACATCCAGGAACTTATATCGGAAAAGGTAAGATTGATGAAGTCAATGCTTTGTTATACGGAACTAATGCGACAGGGATCGTCTGTGATGACGAATTATCACCAGCACAGATCAGCAATTTAGAAGAAGCATTAGATACCAAAGTGATGGATCGAACACTGATCATTCTTGATATTTTTGCGAAGAGAGCATTTACAAGAGAAGGTAAGATCCAGGTCGAACTTGCCCAGTTAAAATACAGAGCATCCAAGCTTACCGGACAAGGAAGAGCTTTATCAAGATTAGGTGGAGGAATCGGAACCAGAGGTCCGGGAGAGAAGAAACTGGAGATGGACCGAAGACTGATCCGTACAAGAATCTCCAGATTAAAAGCAGAGTTAAGAGATGTTGTAAAGCATAGAGAAGTCCAGAGAAAACAACGCCAGAAGAATCACCTGCCAGTGGTTTGTATCGTTGGATATACCAATGCAGGAACGGGAAAATATTATTGATATTGTCATACTTATCGTGTTCTCGCTGATCGTGTGGATCTATGCGGCCACAAAGCAGAGGATCAGCCGGAAAGAGGGAATTTCCCATGGTGTGTATGTACCTGATCTATGCGGGGTATATTATCTGGAGATAGCCGCTGTGGCATGCAACTGGTCCGACGTGGACAATAGTATCGGATAGGGTTTATATCAATGCAATTTATAAGAAAGCTCCAACCGTATCGAATATCGGGAATAC
>ENA-OQDL01001015-OQDL01001015.1-human-gut-metagenome-genome-assembly--contig:-NODE-1015-length-15330-cov-2.082155_pt1 | contig 15330 bp, 15 predicted proteins | sample MGYA00242782_ERZ504609 | MGnify/ENA primary metagenome ERZ504609 (study PRJEB26092, sample SAMD00036320) | human gut metagenome | host: Homo sapiens | study: EMG produced TPA metagenomics assembly of... | reverse complement strand
ACAGCGAAGAATATCCGGCTGCTCGTCATATGCGCGATGCTAAGATCACTCAGATCTACGAAGGCACGAACGAAGTTCAGCTCATGGTTACAGCTGGTGCTCTGTTAAGATAATTGAAGTTTATGATGCAGGCTTGGCATCAAGCCAAGCCTGTTGCATAAAAAAAGACTTTAGGAGGCAAACGTAAATGGAAATATTGGTATGTGTCAAACAGGTTCCGGACACAGCAGAAGTTAAGATTGACCCCGTAAAAAATACCATCATCCGTGCTGGTGTTCCTAACATTTTCAACCCCTTCGACCAGAACGCACTGGAAGGTGCTCTGCAGTTGAAAGACGCTGATAAGGATAACGTCAAAGTCACGTTACTCTCCATGGGTCCTGAACAGGCTAAAGATGTCCTCGTGAAGGTCTCGCTATGGGTGCTGACGATGCTTATCTCGTATCTGACCGTAAACTCGGCGGCTCCGATACGTTAGCCACGGGCTATGCTTTGGCACAGGCTGTTAAAAAAGTTGCTGAACTCAAAGGCATCGAAAAATTTGATTTGGTTCTTTGCGGCAAACAGGCTATCGACGGCGATACCGCTCAGGTTGGCCCGCAGATCGCTTGCGAACTCGGTATTCCGCAGATTACGTATGCTCGCGACATCAAAGTTGAAGGCGACAAAGTCACTGTCCAGCAGGAAAATGAAGAAGGTTACATCGTAACCGAAGCTAATTTCCCTGTCCTCATCACCGCAGTAAAAGACTTGAATGAACCGCGTTTCCCGACCATTTGCGCGGCACGAATGAAAGCAAAACGCCGTGAAATCCCGACCTTAGACGCTGCTGCTATCGGCGTTGACGAAACGCTTATCGGTTTGAGTGGTTCTCCGACAAAAGTTCGTAAAACTTTCACTCCGCCTCAGAGATCCGGCGGTCTCGTTCTCAAAGTTGAAGACGACAACGAACAGGCAATCGTCGACCAGCTCATGGAAAACTGACTGCCCAGAAAATCATTTAATTCAAGGAGGAACAGTGAAAATGGATTTAGCAGAATGCAAAGGCATTTATGTAATTGCTGAACAGTTTGAAGGCAAATTACGTGATGTATCTTTTGAATTGTTGGGTCAGGCACGCATCTTGGCTGACACCATTGGCGACGAAGTCGGCGCTATTCTTATTGGTAAAGATGTAAAACCGTTGGCACAGGAACTGATCGCTCACGGTGCTCATAAAGTTTTCGTCTATGACGATCCGAAACTCGAACATTACAATACGACGGCATATGCAAAAGTTCTTTGCGACTTCTTCGAAGAAGAAAAAGCTAACGTATTCCTCGTCGGTGCAACCAACATCGGCCGTGACCTCGGCCCTCGCGTTGCCAACACCTTGAAAACCGGCCTTACGGCTGACTGCACGCAGCTCAGCGTTGACGACGACGGCAAGACCATCGTTTGGACTCGTCCGGCTCTCGGCGGCAACATCATGGCTGAAATCATTGTAAAGACAACCGCCCGCAGATGGGTACGGTTCGTCCGCACGTTTTCAAAAAACCGGAAGCTGACCCCAATGCAACGGGTGAAGTTATCGAAAAAGAAGTTAAAGTTTCCGATGCTGACATGATGACTCGTTTCGTCGAACTCATTAAAATGGGCGGCGAAGGCGTTAAGATCGAAGACGCTGACATCATCGTTTCCGGCGGCCGCGGCATGAATGGTGAAGAACCGTTCGCTACGGGCATCCTGAAAGAATGCGCAGACGCTCTCGGCGGCGCTGTCGGTGCTTCCCGTGCCGCAGTTGACGCTGGCTGGATCAGCGCTCTCCATCAGGTCGGCCAGACGGGTAAAACCGTTGCTCCGAAGATCTACATTGCCTGCGCTATCTCCGGTGCTATTCAGCACTTGGCTGGTATGTCCGGCTCTGACTGCATCATCGCCATCAACAAAGACGAAGATGCTCCGATCTTCAAAGTTTGCGACTACGGTATCGTAGGCGATGTCTACAAAGTTCTCCCGATGCTCACCGCAGCTATCAAGAAAAAGAAAGGCATTGCATAGTTACCTGATTGTTGCATGATCAAAGCACTGTCTCTTGTGAGGCAGTGCGTTTTTTTTTACGAAATATTCCGGGTGGAAAGATGCTTTCTCTGACTTGACAAGGGTCGGAACCTGCCGTATAATTTACGCATACCTTAGATATAAGAGAAAAGCTTTGAAAAGGACAACACTTTACAGCTCCTTTATTGCAGAGAGAGGTACACTCGGTGCGAGTACCTTATAAAGACTGAAAAGTTACCGCCTTGGAGCTGAGTTTCCGAACTGAGTAGGGAGCTCCGGACGCCCCGTTACGGCGCTTGAGTACACTGGGAGTTTTTCCGGTGAACTAGGGTGGAACCACGTGAGTAATGCTCTCGTCCCTTGAGGACGAGGGCTTTTTTTATTAAGGAGGATGTTTCGTATGGCAGAATTACTGTTGAAAGATGGAAGCAAAAAACATTTTCCGATGGCATTTCTCTTGCCCAGGCCGTAAAAGAACTGAGCAACAGTCTTGCTAAAAAAGTATTGGTCGCAAGGGTAAACGGCGAAGTCACGGACCTTCGTGAAACGATCGTTGACGGCTCGACCGTCGAATTCTTCACCTTTGCCGATCAGGAAGGGAAGGATACCCTTCGCCATACAGCCTCTCATATCATGGCCCAGGCGATTCAGCACCTCTATCCGGGCGTTAAGTTCGCCATTGGCCCGTCCATTGAAAACGGTTTCTACTATGACCTCGATACAGAACACCGCTTCACACAGGACGACTTCGGTGCCATTGAAGCTGAAATGGCGAAGATCGTAAAAGAAAACCTTCCCATTACCAAAGAAATCCTCTCCCGTGCCGATGCGTTGAAGCTGTTCAAAGATGCCGGCCAGGATTATAAAGTAGAACTCATCCAGGACCTTCCGGAAGATGCCGTCATCTCCGTCTATCGCCAAGGCGACTTCTACGACCTCTGTGCCGGTCCGCACTGCGAATCGACAGGCCGGGTCAAAGCCTTTAAGATCCAGACCGTCGCCGGTGCGTACTGGCGGGGCGATGAAAAGAACAAGATGCTCCAGCGTATCTACGGGACGGCTTTTGAAAAGAAATCCGAACTCGACGACTACTTGAAGATGATGGAAGAAGCTGAAAAGCGCGACCATCGTAAATTGGGCAAACAGCTCGGCCTGTTCATGCTCAGCGAATACGGTCCGGGCTTCCCCTTCTTCCTGCCGAAGGGCATGATCGTCCGCAACCTGCTCATCGACTACTGGCGCGAAGTTCACCGCCGCTACGGCTACCAGCAGGTCATGACTCCGATGATCATGAACCGCGAACTCTGGGAAACTTCCGGCCACTGGGATCATTACAAAGAAAACATGTACTTCACCAAGATCGACGATGAAGATTACGCCATCAAACCGATGAACTGCCCGGGCGGCATGTTGGTCTACGCCAACGAACCTCATTCCTATAAGGAACTGCCCCTGCGCATCGGCGAACTGGGACTCGTTCACCGCCATGAATTGTCCGGCGCCCTCCACGGCCTGTTCCGCGTCCGCTGCTTCACTCAGGACGATGCCCACATCTTCATGATGCCCAGCCAGATCGAAGACGTCATCCAGGAAACGATCCGCCTCTTCGACGAAGTCTATGCTACCTTCGGCCTGACCTACCACGCTGAACTGTCGACTCGTCCGGACAACTCCATGGGCGACGACGCAACCTGGGAAATGACGACCGACGCCCTGCGCAAAGCCATGGATGACTTCGGTCTCGACTACAGCATCAACGAAGGCGACGGCGCTTTCTACGGTCCGAAGATCGACTTCCACCTGAAGGACTCCATCGGCCGTACCTGGCAGTGCGGTACGATCCAGCTCGACATGCTCCTGCCGGAAAAATTCAACCTGACCTACACCGGGGAAGACGGCCAGAAACACCGTCCGGTCATGATTCACCGCGTCGTCTACGGTTCGATCGAACGCTTCATCGGCATCTTGACCGAAAACTATGCCGGTGCCTTCCCGACCTGGCTGGCTCCGGTTCAGATCAAGATCCTGCCGATCTCTGAAAACACTTGGCTTACTGCCAGGACGTCGCCAAGAAGATGGAAGCCAAAGGCATCCGCGTCGAAGTCGACGAAAGCAATGAAAAACTGGGTTACAAGATCCGTAAGGCACAGATGGAAAAAGTTCCTTACATGGCCGTCGTCGGCGATAAGGAAATGGAAAACGGTGCCTTCGGCCTGCGCGACCGCTCGAAAGGTGATTTAGGCGATAAGCCGATCGATGACGTCATCGAACACATCCTTCATGTGAGCGCAACCCGAGAAGGTTAATCTCCTTTGTCGAAAGCATGCCCTGTGGTAAGCCCTCGAAGGACGAAATCGCTTATACTGTAATCTACGGTCTTCGGACCGTAAAAGGGGCTGTTTTTAGGAACAGCCCCCTTTCTTTTTCTATAAAGGAGTTCTTATGATAATCAACTGGTATCCCGGCCATATGGCCAAGGCCAAGCGCCTGATTCAGGAAAATCTCAAAATCATCGACGTCGTCATCGAACTCGTCGACGCCCGAATCCCTTTGAGCAGCACCAACCCCATGATCAAATCCCTCATCGGGCCGACAAGCCGTCCGTCGGTCGTCCTCAATAAGGCCGATTGGCCGGATCCTGCCGTCGTCGACGAATGGGTGGCCTACTATAAACAGCAGGGGCGAAAGGTCATGGCCCTCAACAGTAAGGGCGGCAAGGGGGTCAAACAGCTCGTGTCCCTCATCCGCTCCTTAGCGGCGCCCAAGCTCGAACGCTGGAAGGCCCGGGGCCTCAAGAACCGCGCCGTCCGGACCATGATCCTGGGCATCCCCAACGTCGGAAAATCGACGCTGATCAATAAGTTGTCCCACAGAAGCGCCGCCAAGACGGCCGATAAGCCCGGGGAAACGAAGGGCAAGCAGTGGGTCCACATCGGCGACCAGCTCGACCTCCTCGATACGCCGGGCGTCTTGTGGCCGAAATTGGAAAATCAGACCAGTGCCTACCGATTGGCCGCGACGGGGGCCATTTCCGACACCGTCTTCGATATGGAAACGGTCATTTGCCGGCTCATCGAAGAGCTGACCGACCGGTATCCGGAAGCCCTGAAAGGCCGGTATAAGCTGGACGCCCTCAGTGACAAGCCACTGGAAACGATCGAAGCCATCGGCCGCAAGCGGGGCTGCATCGTCTCCGGCGGCGTCGTCGACCTGGAAAAAACGTATAAACTCATCTTGAAAGAGTTTCGCGAAGGCGTCATCGGCGCCATTTCCCTCGACCGCCTCGGGGAATTTGAAGGGGATGAATGACATGGACATTGCCAAATTAAAGGTGGCTGACCTGAAAGGTCTGTTGGCCCAAGGCCGGGACATCGAAGCGTTGCTCTCGGCCATGAAGGGCGACGGCCGGGTGTCGGTCCGAAAGCTGGCCGATGCCTATATGAAGCGGAAAATCAAGGAAGAAGAGGAACGGGAACGGGTCCTTCACCTCTATGATCCGGAAGGGCAGTATTACCGCCAGGGCCTGTACCATGTGGCCGGTATCGACGAAGCCGGCCGTGGTCCTGCGGCCGGGCCGGTCATGGTGGCAGCCGTCATCCTGCCCCCTTATTGGGACTGTCCGGGCCTCAATGACAGCAAAAAAGTACAGCCCGCCAAACGAGACGAGCTGTACGATAAAATCATGGCCGAAGCCGTGGCCGTGTCGTGCATCGCAAAATCGGAAAAGGACATCGACCGCCTCGACATCTACCATGCGACGATGCAGGCCATGTATGAGGTCGTAGCACACCTTTCGGTTCCGGCCGAAGCCGTCCTGGTCGATGCCATGCCCCTCAGGGACCTTACGGTGCCGCACCGATCTCTCGTCCACGGCGACGCCTTAAGCGCGTCCATCGCCGCGGCGTCGATCATCGCCAAGGTGACGCGAGACCGGTTGATGGTCGAATACGACAAAAATATCCCCGGTACGGCTTTGCCGTCCACAAGGGATATTTGACGAAGATGCATATGGAAGCCCTTCGGGAATATGGGCCCTGTCCGATACACCGGCGGTCTTTTGAACCGATCAAGAGCATGATGCAGGGGCAAGGCAGTTTTAGCATAACTTTTAGAATAAATCCTTTCGCCACAATAAGATAGCCGCCGTAATCGTACAGATGAGGGCAATGCCGGATACGTAGAAGAAGCCGTTGGCCGTATCTTGGAAGGGGACCTGGACGTTGATGCCCCACAAACTGAAGATAATCGTCGGAACGGCCAGCATGATCGTAATCGAGGCTAAGAATTTCATGACTAAGTTCAGGTTGTTGGAAATGATCGACGCGAAGGTATCGGACATACTCATAAGGATGTTGGAATACATTTCAACCATTTCGATAGCCTGCTTGTTTTCGATGATGACGTCTTCAAGCAGGTCTTCGTCTTCTTCATACATTTTAATGAGATGGTGAAGGGCCGTGTTGCGGCGCAGGCGCATGAGGCGCTCCATGACGATGCCGTTGCCACGCAGGGCCGATGTGAAGTAGGTCAAGGATTTCTGTAATTCCAAGAGCATGAAAAATTCCTTGTTGCGCATGGAATGGCGCAGTGTTTCTTCGAGATCATCCGTTCGGTGATTGATCTGCATTAAGTAACGAAGGAATAAGGTTGCCGAACGATAGAGTATTTGAAATAAGAAGCGCGTCTTTTTGAAGGTGTGGAACAGGGGATAGGTGTTTTTCGTAAAAGCGCGCATGACTTCCGTCTCCTCGATACAGAGGGTGATGATGAAGTCGGATGTGATGAAGATACCGAGGGGCAGTGTGTCGTAACTGTCCGTTTCCAGGACGACGGGAATGTTGATGACGACGAAGATGTAGTTGTCTTCGATTTCAACGTGGGAACGTTCTTCCGTGTCCAAGGCGGTTTTCAAAACATCGGTGGGGATTTCCGTGACCATGGATACGAGCTGCAAATCGTCGGAATCCGGATTTACGACGTTGATCCATGAGCCTTTTTCAGCCGATGCCAAGGAAATGTTTCCATCCAAGTGGCCGTTGCTGTGCTTGTAAACTTGAATCATGTTACGGTACTCTCCCTTTCTGCAGAATCAGGGCCTCTAACCCCAAATTCTAATATAATCATTAATCTTTCGTTCGTCAACCCTTTTGAGTATTTTTTACACAATCTTTGTCTGTCCCGACGGGGAAGCGATGCGGCTGGCGACGGACGGCTAATTATGGTATGATAACTATACGAAAAAATAAGGGGAGGCCTGCGTATGACAAGAGAATTCGTACCCATGCCGAATGAAGTGAGTAAAACATCATGCAGTTATTAAAAATGGAGCTGAGAGGCTTCAAATCCTTTGCCGATAAGACAATTTTGAACTTTGATACGGGCATTACGGCCATCGTCGGGCCCAACGGCAGCGGGAAGAGCAACATTTCCGATGCCGTCCGCTGGGTCATGGGGGAACAGAACATCCGCCAACTCAGGGGCCAGCGTGCCGAAGACATCATCTTTGCCGGTACACAAACCCGCCGGCCTCAGGGGGCGGCCGAAGTATCGCTCTATTTTGATAACAGCGACCGTGCCCTGGACACGGAATTCACGGAAGTCGTCGTCACCCGGCGCCTCTTCCGGTCCGGTGACAGTGAATACTATATCAACCGCCGGCCGTGCCGCTTAAAGGATATCCATACCCTCTTTGCCGACACCGGTATCGGCCAGGATTCGATGGCCGTCATCGGTCAGAACCGCGTCGACCGCATCTTGAACAGCAAGCCCGAAGAACGGCGGGTCATCTTTGAAGAAGTTGCCGGCATCAGCCGTTTTAAGGGGCGAAAAAGCCGAAGGCCTGCGAAAAATTGCTGAAACGGAACGCAATTTGGAACGCATCGGCGACCTTACCAGTGTCCTCGAAGAGCAGCTGGAGCCCTTGCAGAAACAGGCGGAAACGCTGAAGGAGTTCCGAACCCTCGACAGCGAACGCCTGGCCTATGAAGGGACCCTGACCCTCCAAGAACTGCGCAACAGCGAACGCCTCTTGGCCAAAGCCGAAAACAGCCGCCAGTCGGCATCGGTGGAGGAACAGGAAGCGTCCAAGGCCTTGACCGATGCCGAACAGCGGCGCAAGGCCCTCATGGCCTCCATGGCGGCGGAAGAAGAAAAACTGCGCCGCCTCGATGAGGAAGCCATGGCCGTACACAACGAATTGGACAGCCTGACCCATCGCCATGAAGCCTGCATTCAGCGAAAAGCCGAACTGGCTGAGCAGCAGGCTGCCGATGAAAAGGAAGCAGGCCAGCTCAAAGAGCGGCAGACGTCTTGGGAAGACAAAGAGAAAGAACTGCAGCAGCAGAAGGCACAAAAGGAAACCGAACTGGCAGCGGCTCAAAAGGCCCTGGCCCTGACCGAAACCTTAGTCACTCAGGCTGACGACAAGGCTGAACAAGCAGCCGACGCCTTAAAGAAACGCCTCGATGCCAATTCCAGCCGCAGCCGCGACGCCTTCATGCTGCGCCGCGACCGCGATGACCTGCGCCGCCGCTTAGAAGAAAATGCCGACGCCTGTGAAGAAGCCCTGCGTGCTTTCGAAGAAAAAAAGCAGGCCTTGGAAGACTTGAAGGGCCGGCGTCAGGACGTCGAAGACCGAAGAGACCGGTGGCAGCAGCGCCTTCAAGATCGGGAAAAGGACGTTGCCGCTCAGAAGGAAGCCGCTGCCAAGGTGCAGGCCCTTTTGGGGGACGTCGAACGGGACTATCGCCGTCTTCGCAGCGACGTCGACGGAGCTCAACAGCGAATCGGCGTCTTACGGAGCATGGAACAAGAACACGAAGGCTTGGGCCGGGCCGTCAAGGTCGTCCTTACGGCCTCGCAGCCCTGGCGCAGGGAGCTTTGCGGCGCCGTCGGCGAATTATGCCGCATTCCCGGTAAATTTGCCGTCGCCGTCGACATTGCCCTGGGCGCCGCGGCCCGGTACGTCGTAGCTGAAAACGAAGGGGCGGCCAAAGAGGCCATTTCTTATTTAAAAGAAAAGAAAGCCGGTCGGACGACCTTCCTGCCCCTCGATACGCTGCGGAATCGGACGCGGACTGCCGATGAAGAACGGGCCGCGTCCGAAAAAGGCATCCTGGGTTTTGCCTCGGATGTCATTACCTATGAAGAAAAATATAAGACGGTCTTTACGTCTTTATTGGGGAAGACCCTCTTGGCCGATACGATGGATACGGGATCGGCCGTGGCTAAGAAGTACGGCCACCGTCTGCGCATCGTCTGCCTCGACGGCACGCAGTTCAATGCCGGAGGCTCCCTGACCGGCGGCAGTACGCGGAATCAGGAAGGTTCCCTCATCAGCCGCAGGGCCTTGATGGAAGACTTGCAGCAGCACCTTGACGACGGTCAACAAAAGCTCCAAGCGTTGACGGAAAAGGGCCGGGCTTTGCGCCGAACGGCTGAAGACGGGAAACAGGTCTTGGAAGGGGCCGAAGAAGCCCTGCAAAAGGCCAAGCAGGAATCGGGCCAAGCCGCATGGCAGGCTGCGCAGCTCGCTAAGGAATGGAGCGGCCTTGAAAAGACCGTGACCGATATGGATAAGCGCGTCGAAGCCCTCGACACGGCCCGCTCGGATATCCAAGCCGACCTCGTTTCCAAAGAAAAGGCGCTCTCGGCCCTGGAAGAAGAACCGGAAACGGACATCCACCGGTGGCAGGCCGCCTCTGATGCGGCTAAGGCCGAAGCGGAGCGGTGCCGGAAGAACCTGACGGAATGTCAGATTACGGCGGCGACCTTGAAAGAACAGGTCCGCCACTGTGACGACCAGCTGTCCCAGCACGCGTCCTGGCAGGACGAACTGACGAACCAGCAGCAGGCGTTGGAGAAGCGGCGGCAGGAACTTCGGGAGCGCCGTCAGACCACGGAACAGCTCTTACGGGAGCTGGCTCAGAATATCGAAGTGAAGAAGGCCGAAACGGCTCGTTCCGATGAGGCCAAAGAAGCTTTCTATAAGCAGCGGAGCGAACGGCTGCAGCAGAGCCACGACCTCGATGAGATCGTCGACGACCTGCGCCGGCGCAGTCAGACCTGGCAGCAGCGCCTCAATGCCGCCGATATCCAGATGGAAAAATATAAGAGCGACATCAGTCATCATGAAGAACGGCTGGCCATGCAGGGCCTGAGTCGGCAGGAAGCCATGGATCGGCGCCGCGAAGGCTCGCTGAAAGAGCTTCATGACAAGGTCAGTCAGTTAAAATCACAGATAACGGCCTTAGGTACGATCAACCCGGCAGCCGAAGACGACTATCAGGCAGCCCTGGATAAACAAGAATTTTACAAGAAGCAGTGCCTCGATTTAGAAGAATCGAGAGAAAAGCTGCGGGGCCGTCGTCGCCGACATCAGACAAGGCCACTGGCCGACCAATTCAGTCAGGCCTTTCAAGATATCGGCGTCCATTTCCAGCAGATTTTCAGCTGCCTCTTTGAAGGCGGGACGGCCCATTTGGCCCTGACCGATAAAGAACACATCTTAGAGTCCGGCGTCGAAATCTACATCCGGCCGCCGGGAAAGAAACAGCAGTCCCTGACCCTCCTCTCGGGGGGCGAACGGGCCCTTACGGTCATCGCCCTGCTCTTGGCCTTCTTGGCCTTTCATCCGGCGCCGTTCTGTCTGGTCGACGAAGTCGACGCAGCCTTGGACGAAGCCAATGTAGAGCGCATGGCCAAGTATCTCCAGAATTACAGCGGCTCGACGCAGTTCATCGTCATCACTCACCGCCGCAAGACGATGGAAGCGGCCAATACCCTCTTGGGGGTCACGATGGAAGAAAAGGGCGTATCGCGGCTGCTGTCGGTCAAAGTAGATGAATTATTAAAGGAAGGAACATGATCATGGGATTTTTTTTCAAAACTTCGAAAAGGCTTAGAAAAGACGAAACACTCGCTCATTCAAAATATCGAGACCGTCGTCCGCGGCTACGCGAAAATCGACGACGACATGTATGACGACTTGGAAGCCGTCATGCTGACCGGCGACATGGGCGTACGAAACGACGGAATACCTCCTCAATCAGATTCGGACCGGCGTCAAGAACCGGGATATCAAAGACGGGAACGACGTCGTACCCTACCTCGAAGGGTGCATCGTCAAGCTTTTGAATGAAAACGATGACCCCGTACCGGAAACGGAGGGGACACGGGTCATCTTCGTCGTCGGCGTCAACGGCGTCGGCAAGACGACGACCATCGGGAAATTGGCAAAATACTATGAAGAACAGGGGAAATCGGTCATGCTGGCTGCCGGCGATACCTTCCGGGCTGCCGCGTCGGAACAGCTGACCATCTGGGCCGAACGGGTCGGCGCCCCCATCGTCAAGCATCAGGAAGGGGCCGATGCGGCTGCCGTCGTCTTCGACGCTACGGCGTCGGCGAAAGCCCGGAACATCGATATCCTCTTGGTCGATACGGCAGGCCGATTGCAGACCAAGTCCAACCTCATGGAAGAACTGCGGAAAATGGCCCGCATCGCCGGCCGCAACATCGACGGGGCTCCCCAGGAAACGCTCTTGGTCCTCGATGCCACGACGGGGCAGAATGCCGTCAGCCAGGCCAAGCTCTTCGGCGACGTCGTGCCCTTGACCGGCGTCGTCCTGACCAAGCTCGACGGCACGGCCAAAGGCGGCGTCATCCTGTCGATCAAACGGGAATTGGGCGTTCCCGTTCGCTGGGTCGGCGTCGGCGAAGGCGTCGATGATCTTCGTCCCTTCGATGCCGCCCAGTTTGCCGATGCCCTCTTCGATAAGAACGTCGCCGCCCGTGAAGAGGGCGACGACTAAGGAGGGAGGAGGTCATGTCCATCCTTGAAGACATCGGTTCGAGCCTTGCGGCCCTGCGCCGGGAACGGCCGCTCATTCATCACATTACGAATTTTGTCACTATGGACGACTGCGCCAATGCGGCCTTAGCCATTGGCGCCTCGCCGACGATGACCAATTCCGTCGAAGAAGTGGCCGAAATGGCGGCGGCTGCGAAGGCCTTGGTCCTCAATCTGGGGACCCTTCAGCAGTGGACCCTCGAGGCCATGATCCTGGCCGGAAAGGCGGCGGCCCGTAAGGGCGTTCCCATCATCTTCGATCCCGTCGGTGCCGGCGGGACGACCTTTCGCACGGCTGCGGCCCTGCGCCTGGTCCGGGAACTGCCCCTTTCGGTCATCCGCGGCAATGCGGCGGAAATCACCTGCCTGGCCGACCATCAGAGCGGCCGCAACCTCGGCGTCGACAGCCGGGTCCGTCCCGTCGACGGTACCTTAGCGGCCGACCTTGCCGATAAATTGGGAACGACCATTGCCATTACCGGCGCCGTCGACTTCATTTCCGACGGCAAGCAGACGGCTGCCGTCCATAATGGCTGCCCCATGCTGACCTATGTGTCGGGCACGGGGTGCATGACGTCGTCCCTCATCGGCTCCTTTGCCGCCGTCAGCGACGCCTTCACGGCAGCCGTCGCCGGCGTCACGGCCATGGGCATCGGCGGGGAACTGGCCTTTGAACGAGGAGGCAGTGCCGGTCCCGGTTCTTTTCACGCCCGCCTCTTCGATGCTTTTTACAGCCTGAACAGCGATTTGTTGCAACAGTATGGAAAGGTTCTGATTACCCATGAACAATGTTGAACTTAAAAAAATTGACGGTGACGGCCATCTTCATCGCCATCGGGGTCTTACTGGCTCCCTTCGTTTCATTTCCCTTCGGCGGGGCCCGCGTCTTTCCCCTGCAGCACCTCATCAACGTCCTCTTAGCCGTCCTCGTCGGCTGGCGCTATTCGACGGCCGGTGCCTTCTGTATCTCGTCCATTCGCATGGCTATGGGCGTCGGGACGGTCCTGGCATATCCCGGCAGCATGATCGGCGCTGCCCTGGCCGGTATCTTCTATAAAGGACGGGATCCATCTGGGGTGCCGTTGCCGGTGAAATCATCGGGACCGGACTTTTAGGCGGCCTCATCGCCTATCCCGTGGCGGCCTTCGTCTTAGATTCCAAGGCCGTGGCCCTGTGGTTTTTTATCGTTGCTTTTTTACCCAATACCTGCCTCGGTGCCGCCTGCGGAGCCTTGTTATACCGCTTTTTGCCTATCCGCAAGCTGGCCGGTGAGCTGGAAAAATTAATAATTACAACTTGTTTACAGCCGTATATTGACTTATATGGTGCGGTATATTAAACTATAAGTTGGTACTGGGTTTTATGTTTGAGTTTCAGAGACAGTATGTTATATTTTTTTTCGAGTAGGATGTGTTTACATGACAGAAGATATCCGCGCCAAGATTCTGGCGGAGGCCTTGCGTGAAATCGACCGGCATGGTTCTGAGTTTCACATGGATGATTTAGCCCGCAAGCTGCGCATCAGTAAGCGAACCTTGTACGAATATTTTTCGTCAAAACAGGAAATCGTGGAAGAAGCGATCAGTTCGTTTCTTGAAAGGGTCTACCAATACCATCGGGAGCTCGTCGACGACGACGGCCTGACCTGTGAAGAGAAATTGATTGCCTATTTCGACGTGCCCAATGAAAACTGGCAGGTCTTGTCGGTCCGGAAGGTCTGCGATCTCTTAGTGAAGATGCCCGACGTCTGGGAACGCCTGCAGTCCCGCTACAAAAAGGATTGGAGTCTCTTGGAACAGCTCCTCGATGAAGCTCAGCAGACGGGAGAATTCAAGCCTTTTGATAAGCTCCTGTTATTGCGCATGCTGCACAGCGCAGCCGATGATATCATCGATTATTTCAATGATGTCAATCAAGATTCCAGTTTTAGTGACTATATGAAGCGTTGTATAAAGGTCTTATTATACGGCATTAAAAATCAGGAATCGAAAGAAATAGGAGGAAAAAAAGATGATACAAAAACGCAAACTTGCGACGATGAGCGTTGCCGTCCTGACGGCTGCGGCACTCTTGGCCGGCTGTGGTGCTGATAAAGACGCAACAAAAGCGCCCGTTGCTGTCAATACGTATAAAGTCGTTGCGTCAGACACGCCCGTTCGAGCCGAATACAGCGGTACCGTATCGGCCATGGATAAGGTTCCCGTTCAGCCGAAGATTTCCGGCCGCGTCGTAGAAAAATACGTCCAAGGCGGTCAGGATGTCACGGCCGGTCAGGCCTTGTTCCGCATCGACAGCCGTACCTATGATGCTGCCTTAGCTCAGGCCAAGGCAACCCAAGCCCAGTCCGAAGCGAACTTAGCCAATCAGCAACTCAATCTCCGCCGTTATCAGGCCCTGGCCAGCCAGGATGCCGTTCCGCAGCAGACCGTAACCGACCAGGAAGCGGCTACGCGCCAGCAGGCAGCCGTCGTCGCGGCTAACGCGGCCCAGGTCGATGCTGCCCAGGACAACGTCGACGACACCATCGTCTATGCGCCCTTCAGCGGCAAGCTGAACGTCGACGACGTCCCCATCGGTACCTTTGCGACGGCAGGCTCGACGGCACTGGTCACCATTTCGTCGACCAATCCGGTCTACGTCGAATTTTCCATCAGTGAAGCCGAATACCTGCAGATGACCAAACAGGGGGCAGACGGCAGCAACTGGGGCGACCATCTCCTGCTCCGCCTGAGTGACGGCACGATGTATCCTTATGAAGGCCGCATTGCCCAGGTCAACCACGGCATGGACGGCAACTCCGGTTCGATCATCGTCAAAGCCGTCTTTGACAACCCGGAAAACCTGCTTATCCCCGGCCTGTATGCTACGGTCGTTTCCGATACGCAGATCCAGCGCAATGCCTTGTCCGTCCCGCAGCGGGCTGTTCAGCAGACCCTCGGGAAATACTACGTTTCCGTCATCGACGGCAACGGACAGGCTCAGACTCGCGAAGTCACGCCGGGCCAGAAAGTCGGTAAATTCTGGATCATCACCAGCGGACTTCAGAGCGGCGATATCGTTATTGTCGACGGCTATCAGAAAGCAAAGGGAGCGACCCTCGATCAGCACTTGCTGACCAAGGCGGATATCGACAACGATAACTCCAATACGGCCGCTGACTCGTCGTCAAACAAGTAGGGAGGCGAGACCGTGATATCAAAGTTTTTTATTGACAGGCCCTATTTTCGCCGTCGTCATTTCCCTGATCATTTCCATCCTCGGTCTGCTTTCCATCGCAACCCTGCCGGTGGCGAAGTACCCGAACGTTACACCGCCCCAGGTCCCGCGTGGTCGGCATCTTACCCCGGGGCAAACGCCGAAGTCATCGGCACGACCGTCGCCAGCGTCATCGAACGCCAATGTCGGTGTCGACGACCTGGTCAGCTTGGCAAAGCTCCAGT
>ENA-OQDL01001014-OQDL01001014.1-human-gut-metagenome-genome-assembly--contig:-NODE-1014-length-15330-cov-4.154641_pt1 | contig 15330 bp, 12 predicted proteins | sample MGYA00242782_ERZ504609 | MGnify/ENA primary metagenome ERZ504609 (study PRJEB26092, sample SAMD00036320) | human gut metagenome | host: Homo sapiens | study: EMG produced TPA metagenomics assembly of... | reverse complement strand
GAACACTTCGACAAGGCACACAACCGTTCGCATGTACAAACAGTCATTGACGAAAGCCTCGTTCTTGCCGAGCTTTATCCCCAGGCAGACGAACGCCTTGTCTACACCATAGCAGCCTATCACGACACAGGGCTTTGCCGCGACCGCGCCACGCATCACCTTGTTTCGGGAGAAATCATAGCCGCTGACAGCAACCTTCTGCAATGGTTCGACAAAGAAGAGATGGCAATCATGCGGGAAGCCGTGGAAGACCATCGGGCATCCAGCGACCATGAGCCGCGCAGCATTTACGGAAAAATTGTGGCCGAAGCCGACCGTATCATCGACACAGACATCACCCTGCGCCGTACCGTACAATACGGACTGAAACAAAATCCTGCGGCGGACGAAGCATGGCACTACCAACGTTTTCACAAACATCTGATGGAAAAGTACGCACCCGGCGGCTACCTTAAACTTTGGCTTCCCGACTCAAAGAACGCCGAAAGGCTGAAAGAACTGCAAAGCATCATAGCGGATGAGGTGCGTCTGAAAAGCATTTTTCACCGCATGTTCGAAGAAGAGAAAAGATAAAAGACTATCTTTGCAGTCAATTAACTGAATAATAATTAAAAAACAAGATATATTTATGGCATTAAAAGCAGGTATAGTGGGACTGCCCAACGTAGGGAAATCCACTCTTTTCAACTGTCTATCCAGTGCAAAGGCACAGGCGGCAAACTTTCCTTTTTGTACTATCGACGCCCAAATGGGTCAGGTATCCGTGCCTGACGAGCGACTGACCAAACTCGCCGAAATCGTTCATCCAGGACGCATCGTGCCCGCCGTATGCGACATTGTCGATATTGCCGGACTGGGTGAAAAGGCGCCAGCAAAGGTGAAGGACTGGGCAACCAGTTTCTGGGCAACATCCGCGAGTGCGACGCCATTATCCATGTGCTGCGTTGCTTCGACAACGGCAACATCGTACACGTGGACGGAAGCGTAGATCCGGTGCGCGACAAGGAAATCATCGATACCGAACTCCAGCTCAAGGACCTCGATACGGTAGAAAACCGCATCAAGCGTGTAGAGAAGATAGCCAAAGTTGGCGGAGATAAAATGGCGAAAGTAGAGTACGAACTCCTGCTCCGCTACAAAGACGCATTGGAACAGGGACAGAGCGCCCGCACCGTAATACCTCAGAACGATGACGAGGAGCAATGCGCCAAACAGATGTTCCTGCTCACCACGAAACCGGTACTCTACGTCTGCAACGTAGACGACACCAGCGCCGCCACCGGCAACCAATACGTAGAGCAGGTGCGCGAGGCCATCAAAGACGAAGATGCCCAGCTCATCATCATCTCCGCACAGACCGAAGCTGACATCGCCGAACTGGAAACTTACGAAGAAAAGCAGATGTTCCTCGAAGACCTGGGACTGAAAGAGAGCGGTTGCAACCGTTTGATTAAAGCTATCTACAGCCTGCTGAACCTCGAAACCTTCATCACCGCCGGCGAAATGGAAGTAAAGGCATGGACCTACCGCAAAGGCTGGAAAGCCCCGCAATGCGCCGGTGTTATCCACACCGACTTCGAGAAAGGGTTTATCCGTGCAGAAGTCATCAAGTACGAAGACTACATTAAGTATGGCAGTGAAGCCGCCGTGCGCGAAGCCGGAAAACTGGGCGTGGAAGGCAAGGAATACGTGGTGCAGGACGGAGACATCATGCACTTCCGCTTCAACGTATAAAAATAACAGGAAGAGGGTATGTCGAAATGAATGACAAACTATATGTTTTGGGCAGGGCCAATGATGTAGCAATCAAAAATTTCGACATCCTCAATCATAAAGCTGAATTCGGCATTTCGAGACAATTCAATAATCATCCTTTTTACTCCTAAAATTTATGGAACAGCAAGGAGAAATAGTACTTTATCAGCCAGAAACAACCTTCAAGCTCGAAGTGCGATTAGAAAACGAAACAGTTTGGCTCACGCAAGCACAAATTGCAGAATTATTCGGTACCGGCAGACAAGCCATTACCAAACATCTGAAAAATATCTTCAACAGCAATGATTTGGAAGAAAATTCAGTATGTTCCATTTTGGAACTAACTGCTGCGGACGGCAAAACCTATAAAACCAAGATATATAATCTTGATGCGATTTTATCCGTAGGATATCGTGTCAATAGTAAAAATGCAACCTCTTTCAGATGTTGGGCAAACAAAATATTAAAAGAATACCTGCTGAGAGGATATTCGATTAATAAACGGCTAAACAACATCGAGCAAAGAATAAACAATGATTTACCGAAACACGAACAACGTATCGGGCAAATAGAAGGAAAAAAATAGATTTTCTTTGTCCGTACCGCCCCTTCCACCCGTAGAAGGTATCGTTTTTTTGAAGGACAAATCTTCGATGCCTATGTTTTCGCCTCTAATCTGATAAAATCAGCCCAAAAGACAATTGTTCTCATTGACAATTATATTGATGAAAATACCCTTATGATGCTTAGTAAGAGAAATGAAAAAGTGGAAGCTACTGTATATACAGCCAAACTCACCAAACAGTTGCAATTGGACCTGCAACGACACAATGCTGAATATCCGGCAATAGCCATCCATGAATACAAGCAGTCTCATGACCGTTTCCTCATCATAGACTCCGAAGTTTTCCACATAGGGGCTTCCTTGAAAGATCTTGGAAAAAAATGGTTTGCTTTTTCAAAACTGCATTTCTCCCCGCAAGAACTGATTGAGAGGATGCTGACAGAAATACAGAAATAATTAATCTTCTAAAGATACGCTACAAATGAAAAATAACAACCTGAAGTATCTCATTGCAGGAACCGGCGGTGTAGGCGGTTCAATAGCCGCATTTCTCGCTCTCGCCGGAAAGGACGTCACCTGTATTGCCCGTGGCGGACATCTTGCCGCCTTACGTGAAAACGGATTGAAGTTACATTCCGATTTAAAAGGCGAGCATACATTGGACGTTCCGGCTTATACGGCAGAGGAATATGCCGCCCTCGCCTCTTCGGCGGACGCTTACAAGGCAGACGTTATTTTCGTATGCGTCAAAGGCTATTCCGTAGACTCCATTACGGAATTAATCAGGCACGCCGCACACAAGGACACGGTAGTAATCCCCATCCTGAACGTCCATGGCACAGGTCCGCGCATCCAGCGGCTGGTTCCCGGCGTCACGGTACTGGACGGCTGCATCTACATCGTAGGATTCGTATCCGGCAAAGGCGAAATCACGCAAATGGGCAAGATATTCCGGTTGGTTTACGGGGCACACAAAGACACCATTGTTTCCCGTGAAACATTGGCAGCCATACAGCGGGATTTGCAGGAAAGCGGCATCAAGGCCGACATATCTCCCGACATCAACCGCGACACCTTCGTCAAATGGTCTTTCATCTCGGCCATGGCCGTTACCGGAGCTTACTACGACGTGCCTATGGGCGAAGTGCAGAAGCCCGGCAAAGTACGCGACACCTTCATCGGGCTTTCGCAAGAAAGCGCGGCCTTGGGACGGAAACTGGGCATCGGGTTCGAGGAAGACATCGTAGCGTACAACCTCAAGGTAATCGACAAACTTGCCCCCGAAAGCACCGCTTCCATGCAAAAAGACATGGCGCGCGGCCACCAAAGCGAAGTGCAGGGATTGCTTTTCGACATGATTGCGGCAGCCGAAGAACAGAATATCGACATCCCTACATACAGAATGGTAGCGGAGAAATTCAAATAATTTTATACCTTTGCCTCACCATCTTATACAGTTTCATCTTCCGGAGCGTAGCGCAGAACCTCTTCCGTGCAATACATAAAAAGAGCAGATTCTGCGCTACGCTCCGAAGGACGAAAACAAAGATATAAACTAACTTAAATTGCTTATGAATATGCTGACTCTCCTCTCTATCAACTGGAATCCCAACCCGGAACTGTTCAACCTTTTCGGCAGCCTTCCAATCCGGTATTACGGCCTGTTATGGGTGGTAGGTATTGCTCTTGCCTACGTAATAGTACACCGCCAATACCACGACCGGAAAATCGACGAAAAGACATTCGAACCGCTGTTCTTCTACTGCTTCTTCGGCATCCTGATAGGAGCGAGACTGGGGCACTGTCTGTTCTACCAGCCGGATTATTACCTGAATCACTTCTGGGAAATGATACTTCCCGTGAAGTTCCTGCCGGACGGCGGCTGGAAGTTTACCGGCTACGAAGGGCTTGCCAGTCACGGCGGTACGCTGGGACTGATTATCGCCCTTTGGATGTACTGCCGCAAAACCAAGATGCACTATATGGATGTGCTGGACATGATAGCCGTAGCCACACCTGTCACCGCCTGTTGCATCCGCCTTGCCAACCTGATGAACTCCGAGATTATCGGCAAGCCGGCCGATGTGCCCTGGGCTTTCGTCTTTGAACGGGTGGATATGCTGCCCCGCCATCCGGCACAGCTCTACGAGGCAATCGCCTACTTCATCTTCTTCCTGGGCATGGTCTACCTGTACAGGCGCGGACAAAAGCAGCAGGAAAACAAGCTCAAAACGGACTTCAGCACCACCAAAGCCAAGTCCACCGCAGTGCAAACCGGCGCTACCCTACCCTACCACCGCGGCTTCTTCTTCGGCCTCTGCCTGACTGAAATATTCGTATTCCGCTTCTTCATCGAGTTCCTGAAAGAGGATCAGGTGGATTTTGAAAGCGCAATGACGCTGAATATGGGGCAATGGCTCAGCATTCCGTTCATACTTATCGGAGTGTACTTCATGTGTTTCCACGGCAAGAAAACGGCAGGAAAATAAGAACTCCGCAACAATAAAAAAATATCAAGGCATGAAACCAACAGTTCCACCTAAGGAAACTGAAAGTTCCATGCCTTGATACTTCTTGTTCCACTACGTGAAACAAAGAGTTTCTCACGGGGAAACAAACCGTTCCCTCAGGAGAAATTTTTTGTTTCATTCTTTGAAACCCGACTTACGTCGCAGGTTACTTTCCTTTGACTATCCGCTTGATGTCATTCAGCTTGTTCAGCGCTTCGAGCGGTGTCAGGTTGTTCACATCCAGGTTCAGTATCTCGTCGCGTATCTGGCACAACACCGGGTCGTCGAGCTGGAAGAAACTGAGCTGCATGCCGCCGCGCGTCTCTCCCACTTCAACCATCGGCTTGGCCGCGATGCCTTGCTGGCGGTTGTCCTTTTCAAGCTGTTTCAATATATCACCGGCGCGTTTCACGATACTTTTGGGCATACCCGCCATTTTGGCTACATGGATACCGAAGGAATGCTCGCTGCCGCCGCGCTCCAGTTTGCGCAGGAAAATGACCTTATTGTCGATTTCCTTCACCGATACATTATAGTTCTTGATGCGCTTGAAGGATTTCTCCATTTCGTTCAGTTCATGGTAGTGCGTGGCAAAGAGCGTACGCGCCTTGGCATGCGGATGTTCGTGGATATACTCCACAATGGCCCAGGCAATGGAGATGCCGTCGTAGGTGGAAGTACCGCGCCCCAACTCGTCAAAAAGCACCAGGCTGCGGGGAGAAAGGTTATTCAGGATGTCGGCCGCCTCGTTCATCTCCACCATAAACGTAGACTCGCCCACGGAGATATTGTCGCTGGCCCCCACACGGGTGAATATCTTGTCCACCAGACCGATATGCGCGCTTTCCGCCGGAACGAAACAGCCGATTTGCGCCATAAGCGTAATCAGGGCGGTCTGACGGAGCAATGCCGACTTACCCGCCATGTTAGGACCGGTAATGATGATTATCTGCTGCGTACTGCTGTCCAGCATCACATCGTTGGCTACGTACTTCTCGCCTATCGGAAGCTGCTTCTCGATGACCGGATGACGTCCCTGGTGTATCTCCAGCACCTCGTCGTCGGAGATTACGGGACGGATATAATTGTTTTCGCGGGCTGCGGTGGCAAAAGACAGCAGGCAGTCCAGCCGGGCTATCTGGTTCGCATCGGTCTGAATGGCAGGAATAAACTCACTCAAGGACTGCACCAGCTCTGCATAAAGCTGTGTTTCCAGTACCAGTATCTTGTCCTCGGCGCCGAGTATCTTTTCCTCATATTCTTTCAATTCCTGCGTAATGTAACGCTCGGCATTGACCAGTGTCTGCTTGCGAATCCACTCCTGCGGCACTTTATCCTTGTGCACGTTGCGCACTTCGATATAGTAACCGAACACATTGTTATAGCCGATTTTCAGGCTGGGAATGCCCGTAAGCTCACTCTCCCGCTGCTGTATCTGCAAAAGATAGTCCTTGCCGGAATAGGCTATCCGGCGCAGCTCGTCCAATTCGGCATTTACGCCGGATTTTATCACACCGCCTTTATTGACAAGCAACGGCGGGTCGTTGTTGATTTCCCTTTCGATGCGGTCGCGGATGGAACGGCAGATGTCCAGTTGTCCGCCGATATGGTTCAGACTAGCGTTATCGGCATCCATACAGGCTTCCTTAATCGGTTCGATAGCCTGCAGGGCCACTTTCAGAGCGACTACCTCGCGGGGAGAAACACGTCCTACGGCTACTTTGGAGATAATGCGTTCCAGGTCGCCTATCAAGTGCAACTGCTCTTCAATCACTCCCTTGAACTCAGGCTTCCGGAAGAAATACTCCACCACGTCCAGCCGTCCGTTAATGGGCTTCACATCCTTCAGGGGGAATACCATCCAACGCTTCAGCAGGCGGGCCCCCATCGGGCTGATTGTTTTATCTATCACATCCAACAAGCTGCTGCCGCCGTCGTTCATGCTGCCCATCAGCTCCAGGCTGCGCACCGTAAACTTATCCAGACGGACGTACTTATCTTCCTCTATACGTGCCAGCGAGGTGATATGTCCTATCTGCGTATGCTGCGTCATAATGAGGTACTGCAAGATAGCCCCCGAAGCGATGATACCGTTTTTGAGATGCTCCACGCCGAATCCCTTCAGGTTTTTCACTTCAAAGTGTTTCAGCAGTTTCTCGCGGGCGGTGGTTTCCGTAAACACCCAGTCGTCCAGCTCGAACGTAAAGAACTTGCTGCCGAAATTGCCTTCGAACATTCCCCGGCGGCCACGTTCAAACAGCACCTCTTTCGGGGCGAAGTTGTTCAGCAGCTTGTCTATATGGTCAAAGGAGCCTTCGGCGGTCAGGAACTCACCGGTGGAGATATCCAGAAACGCCACCCCGCAGGCGCCTTTACCGAAATGAACGGCGGCGAGGAAGTTGTTTTCACGGTAATTCAGTATATTGTCGTTAATGGATACGCCCGGCGTTACCAATTCGGTGATACCGCGTTTCACCAGTTTCTTGGTGAGCTTCGGGTCTTCCAACTGGTCGCAAATGGCTACGCGCTTGCCCGCACGTATCAGTTTGGGCAGATACGTATCGAGCGCATGGTGGGGAAAGCCTGCCATTTCAATCGTTTTTCCCTTGCCGTTGGCGCGCTTAGTCAAGGTAATGCCTAATATTTCAGAAGCCAGGACGGCATCGGTGGAATAAGTTTCATAGAAGTCGCCGCAACGAAACAGCATGACCGCATCGGGGTGCTTTGCCTTCAACTCAAGAAACTGCTTCATCATCGGGGTAAGGACAATATCTTCGTGCATACAGGTATATCTTTGCGGAACACAGAAGCCCGGTGGCGCAGAGTTTTAACGGTATGAACTCCCGGTTTCATGAAGCAGACGCTCTGCACAAGCAACTCTGTGCCACCGTATCTCTGTGTTCATTGATTAATGTCACAAAGATAATCCTTTTTTAGAAAATACGTATGTAAAGGGATTTAATCCTTAGCAAGCCTTAACAAAGCCGGTGTTTTTGCCAAAACATGTTATAAAACACACTTTTTATTTGCTTTATTTGGAAATTTCCCGAAAGTCCGTACCTTTGCACTGTGTTTTCATAGTATTAGATTTAAGGTTAACAAAGGTTGGAGTACAGCGGTACTCCTTTTTTTATGCCCGTACGTCCGGTTCATACATCCGCAGCGCCCGCGCACGTCCGGCTTCAACCGCTAAAACCGGCGCAAAAGTTCCTCGAGCGTCACACCGCTGTCCGCTTTCATCTTCTCCATACGAATACGCTTCAGGCGCTTCTTTACCGAATCTTTTTCCAGATGCATGATTTGTGACATTTCCAATTGGGACAGTTGCATCTTCACCATACAGCAGTAGCGCAAATCCTCTTTATTCAAAGCAGGATAGTGTTGTTGCAGCCGCCTGGTGAAGTTATCGAAAATAATGTCCGCGTTCTGCACAATGTCTTCCCAGTCATCGTCCGAAAGAAGGATATTGCTCCCCTTCTCTATCTCCTGAACGATACGCTGGTTCAGCCTTCTGAAGAAAGTCTCCTTCAGCCGGGCTTCCTTCTGCTCCATTTCGGCCATACGCTGCAAGTTCTCGGTAGTCACTTGCCGCTGATGATGCAATTCTTCCTGCTGACTGGCAAGCTGGTGCTGCTGCTCCACCAGCCGGCGGCGGTTGCGCCAATAAAGAAATAAATGGTACTTGCTATCCACAGCGACAATAGGGACAAGGTAGCCATCAGATATACATTGCTCTGCCTTTCGGCGGCCTGAGTGCGCCAATAAAGGTTCTCCACGGACAGTTGCTCGTGCTTGTAAAGCTCCTGCAACGCAATGACTTCCGCCGTATGGCGTTGCTTCCTCACGCTGTCCGCCAGTTCCGTAAAACGCAGCAGAAGAGAGTATGCCTCATTGCACCTTCCCATTTTATAATACGCTCCGGACATATGGTTATAGGCATCCGCCTGTGTTGCCAAATTCGGGCTGGCAACGGCTTTCCGGAAATAATGGTAAGCGGAGTCATACTGCCCCAGCTTCCCGAACAAATCCACCTTATCGGCATACAGGCCGAGAATGGCAAGGGTATCTTTACGGGGACGTAACCCGATAGCTTTGTCTATATATTCCAGTGCCTTTCCGTTCTCTCCCATTTTGGCATAGATACTGCCCAAATCGGTATATACATGAGGTAATTGCGACGGCAGGGAATCCGCTATTGCCGCATCATAGGCGGCCTGTGCATAATAAAGGGCGCTGTCCAGCCTGTTCAGAAAGTAATAGCCGGTGGCGATATCGCACAACGCCAGGTTCTTGTAAAACAGATTGTCCATCCTCAACGCCGCCTTCAACGCCTCTTTGGAATAGCGCATCTTGCCCTCATACTCTTCCTGGTTCAGGCAGACGACTCCCAGCCATGTATTGACCCTGTAGAGCTGCTCGTCATTGCCGCTTCCCTGCAGGAAAAGCAAGGCTTTCAGAAAAGACTGCATGGCATCCTTCATGCGGTACAGCCGCCTGTCCAGGTGCGCCTTGCAGTACAACGCCCGTTCGGCATACAGAGAATCTCCCGACTCACTGAAATATTTGATGGCCGGCAGCAGCAATGTATCGGTTTCCGCATTCAACTGCTGTTTCCGGTGCATGGCTTCGGACAATAATAAAGCGTAGAGCGCATAGTCGCGGTCGGTAAGGTTGTTCTGCGGCTCTTTGATTTCCTGCATCACGGCGATAGCACTGTCCGTCTCTTTCTCCGCCATCAGTTTTTCCGCCAGCGCTACCCGGCGGTCGGGACCGCACGCCACCAGAAACATACTCCACAAAACAACCGAAATTATATGTTTATACCTCATCGTTCCAAAATTTGTCATTCATAAGAATCCATTACCACTTCACCGGTTTCCCCGTGCACAAGTATTACCTTCACTTTATCCGGCTGCACGGAGTCGCGTACATCAATCTCCCATAACGGCATATCCCGGCTTGCATCCACATAACGGTTTACACTGACATGTGCCGTGTCCGACAGATTTATGCCACGCAGTTTAGCAAATATATGAATATCCTGCCATGTATACAGAAAAGTGTGCTTCTTTTTAGCCTGCCCGGACGAACCCGCTGCCACCCTGGCCTGCGCACCGGCAGAATAACGGATTTCATCCTGCGGCTGCGAATACACGGTTGCTACCGGATGTATTCCCTTGACGACTCCCCAGCCCAGCCAACCGTCCGCCAGGTCTATTTTCAGGTAAACACGTTCCGAACCTTCAAACTGCCGTGCCATGCGGGGCGACACATTGACACATGTGTACCGGTCTCCTTCCACAAACAGTTCGCCATACGAAAAGGTATTCAGCAGCCAGGAAGCGGAATAGCGCGAAAAACGGGATTTAGGCCTACGGTCGTGCACCTTGGCGGCTATAATCCTATAGTCGCAGGTTTTATCGGCAGAAGTAAAGCACGCATTCAGCCAAAAGAGAGAAACGACTACCACATTCGTACACAATGCCGACAAACCTGCCCCCCAGAACAAACCGTAAAGCATGTTTCTCCCCAATCGCCTTACTCCTTTCTTCTCGTCCCGGCCGCAACAGAGATACACATACAGCATCCGGCCCCCCATGCCGATAACGAACAGAACAGAAGCGACAACCGCATTCAGACTTCGATAGCTGCCCGTTGAAAAAGCCGTGCGCAGCAACCATGCTTCTTCCGGATGCCAGGCACGGCAATGCAGCAAAAACAGTACGATTATCACCGGAACTGCAATCTTCCACAAAGCAATCCTGCCCTTTCGCCCGGCAGATTCCGCCCGTATGCTTTCCTCACGGCACCGCTGTCCGGGTGTATGCTTCAATCTTTGCTTTTTCCCACTCATATGGCAGTACGGTTATCAGCCGGTTTCCTACAAATAGGTCTCACCGTCTATTTTCAGCAAAAAAGGTTTTATCGGATAGTCCGTACCGCCGAAGGTCAACTTCCTGACTCTGATAATATTGCTTCCGGACCGTACCACTTCCATTCTGTACACAAACGCATACTCCTCTTTCCCGTCCTTTTTGCTATACCGGGTGGAAAACGACAGTTGCCTGATACCGGGATGCTCCAGTTCGGGTCTGCTCTCATCGGGATGGCGGTTGCAGGTCAGGACGAATTTAAAGACTTCTCCCGGCCGGAGTGTTTCAGGCTCGGTGCTGACACTACAGACCACTTCTTCTATATTCTCTGCAGGAAGCACGCAGACCTTCATCGTAGAGCAGGTACGCATCTTCCCTCCTGTCATGGCCCGTACCGAAGGCAGAGTAACCCAACCGGCTTTCTTGAAACGGACTATGTAATAGTTTCCGTGGAGTGAAAGATTCTCCTGCTTGCCGTTTACAAAAGAAGTCCTTGACGACCGCGTAGAATGCGGGCCCGACACCAGCTCCGCCTCACAGTCGTCCCACCGGGGAACGGACATGTCGTAAATCTCTCCGGTACTGTAATAGCCGACCCGGACATCCTGCCCCACATGCACTTTGCAAAAAGACGTATCTACTTCATTGAAGAATCTTACACTGTCATTTTGCGCCGACAAGGTTGCAATATGCAATGCCAGACAACACAAAACGACAAACACTTTCGAATAGCGTATCTCATTCATCCCGGTACTATTTTGTTTCTTCCCACTCTTTTTCCAGCTTACCGTCTATGTCATACATTTTCCACCGGCCTACACGTCTGCCGTTGAGGTATTCGCCCGTTTCACGAACGGCGTCGTTCTTCACGTAACGCGACTCGAACAGTCCGGTTTTCCGCCCGTTTACATAAGTGGATATTTCCCAATAATCATAACGGTTGGTAACAATCAGCCGGCGCTCCTTACCATGCAGACGACCGTGTTGGTAGGTCGCTTCGTAAACAAGCTCTCCATTGCCAGGATTATATTCGCGATAAAGCCCGTCCTTACGGTCGGCTTTCAGGTAAAATTCACGGCTGCGGGCGCCCGTATTACGGTCATACGATATATGCAGTCCTTCTTCCCTGCCGTTGACGTAGGTCTTCACTGACAATGTATCGCCACTTTCGGCAATTTCAATCCACCGGCCGTCCTTTTGGTCGTTCTTATAATGCCCCAGAATATGCGGCTGCCCGAAAGTGAACATCGAGGAGTATTCACCGTCTTTCATGCCGTATTCATTATAATATTCCGTCTCATAAAGTTCGTACGTCCCTTTCAGGAAAGTAAACTGTTTGCCTACCTGCTTACCGTCCTTATAAGTATGGTCCCTGCGCAACGTACCGTCCCACTCATAAACCATATCCTTTCCATCCTGCTTGCCGTTGCGGTAGTTCACCTCGCGCTCTACCTTGCCGGTAGTAAAATAGGTTTTATGGGCGCCGTGCAGCTTGCCGTCCTTATAGGACTTCTCTTCCTGCACACGCCCCTCGCTATCGTACATCTTAAATACGCCGTCTTTCTTGCCGTCCTTGTATGTACCGTCGCATTTCAGCTTGTTGTATTCATACTCTCCATACTTGCCGTTGTAAAAACCGTCCTTAAATTCAGCCTGTATATAAGCAGAGTGATAACCGTCTATGATGCGGTGGTCTCCGTTCAAGGGTTTTTCTGTTTTCAGGTCACGAAAAAGAATACGTCCGTCACCCACATTGATAGCCGATACCTGTTCAATCGGATACTCCTTCTGTGCCTGTACCATAACAGGCAGAAACATCAGAAAAGAAATCAATGCCACACATTTCTTCATAGCTTTTTCTTTCAAAATCCTACTCTTTTTATCCATAATTATTACTTTTTATAAAAGTTGAAAACAGTCGTATAACGCACCAACGGGCCTATAGGACAAAAATAAAAGATAGGTACTGAATAAGAAAACGGACAAGGGGTATAATTACGGGATACTTCACACCCGATAAATATTTATTTTACAACTCATTATCATGATATACAAAGAGGTATGCAAGGGTATATTTATATATCAATAAAAATATACGTTATAATTTTTCAAAGCAAATAAAGAAAATGGAAAAGCAGGTATCCAACTAATGTTTCTTTATTGTTTTGTATCCATTTTTCTCTATTCATAGAATACTTTTTCTTTCTAATCCAAATAAAAGAAGGTGTGCTATTGTGATATGAACACGCATTCGTGAAATTCAATCGGACACACCTTCTTCTATCCTGTAATTCCGGCTAAAGCCGTTATGCTTCCTGCTTGGAATATTCCGAAAACTCACATCCGAACTGTTCCACCAGCATATTATCCATGTCATCGGCCTTAAAGGCAAGATTCACCAGATTCGTACGGATTTCATCTTCCGACTCTTCCGTGAGGTCGGACAGATGGATGCGATAAGCCATGTAAATCTGCCGGCCTTCAATGCCCAGTTTATAGGGAGCGAAATCCTCACTCAGGATATAGTCCAATACACGTTCCACCTCTTTTTTAGGCAAGAGGTTAATGGGAGAAACAGCAAACAGATAAGTGTTTTCATACACAAAAATACGAATCTCCGAACTCCCTTTATGAAACGTCCACGAATCGTAACCGTCCCGCGCAAGGATAGGGTTAACTCCCATTTCGGCAATAGCCTGTTCGCAGAACACACTCAAAGGCGACTGTTCACGCTCCGCAAAAACTTCTTCCGGCAACTTTTCGCCGCAGGAAGGACAAAATTCCTCTTCCTCGGATATCAGCTCATCGCAACTGTCGCACTGTACCTGGAATGTATTGCGGTCAACCACGTCAACCGACTCCAAAAGCTTACGCAATGCCTCTACACGTACACCGAACCCCATATTGTCCGCATTGGTGAACTTGCTTACCGTTACTCCCACCACTTCACTGTTTTCATTGAAGATAGGTCCGCCCGAATTACCGGGATTTACGGCAGCATCGGTCTGTATATAATATTTTCCTTCCATAAGCTGCTTGGGCGAGGAAACCGACCCTTCCGTTACCGTAAAAGGCATGCCGTAAGGATACCCCGCCACACTGACCTTTCCGCCGATGGCCAATGAATCGTCCGCGGCCAGACTCAGTTCAGGAAGAGCTGAAAAGTCTGCATCCACAGCCAATAAGGCAATATCCAAAGAAGGATTTACGAGCACCACTTTGGCAAGGTAAGGATTCCGGTCGTTATCATGTATGGCAACAGTATGGAAACCGTTCACCACATGGTAGTTCGTTACAAAAAGATTATAAGATTTCAGATAGAAACAGCTTCCGGAACCGCCGGCATGTGTCACCTTATATACGAGTTTATAAATGTTCTGATCCATAATATATAGTTTAGATACCGTTAAGTTAATTCATAATTCCCATCACCTTCTTCTGCATTTCAAGCATCAGTCGGGAGTATTCCTGCATATTACCGCTCATCATGGCTTCCGCCATTTTCTGTTGCAACACCTGCATGTCGTCACTTCCCATGGTTTCCGTAATTTTCTGCACCTGTTCCATGCCGGCAGCAAAGTCCGTCTCATCCTCATCGTCCAAATCGCCTTCCATAATCTTGTCCATAGCATTGTAAAGAATTTCAGAGGCCTCTTCCAAAGAGCGGTTGCCTGCCTTCTTCAAAGCTTTTGATATAACGGCATTGATATCGTCCTGCATATCATTATAGAAATAAGCTTCGTAGAACACATAAAGCAAGCGTACCGCACTGCGTTCATAATTCTCCGACTGGATGGCTTCGGTGGCTTCTTTATAGACATTCATAAAATTCTCCTGCACGTTTTTCAGGGAAGAACGGCGCTTTGCAGACACCAACGTATCCGTGTAGTAAAGGTCTTCCGCCAGTTTTTCCTTCGGAACGGCAAGCAGCTTTTCAAGGAACGCTTTTCCTTTTGATACAACCTCTTCCGTAGGCAGGTCGGCATCCATATCATTCACTGCCTTGTCGAGGTCGTTCAGCAATTGTCCCTGAGGATGTGCAAAATAGGAAATCTGGTAGAAAGCGGTATCCAGCACATTCCACGAATAACCGTACCGGCGGTCGGCCCCATACTCTTTGAGTGCCTCCAACGTTTCGCGTCCCAATGTCTGTATGCCTTCATAAATGCGGTCTACCTCTTCCTGCGGATACGGAGTCACCTGCGGCTCGTAACAGCGGGTAGCGCCAAATTTCGTACAGAACTCATCGTCATACTTATCGCCTATGTGGCAGATATTCTGAAGCACGAAATACATTTTATGCGGATGACTCTGTGAAAGCGGACAAACATATTCCATATTCAACTTATCACCGTTCTTTACGAAGCGGGGCAATAACAATTTATTCAGGTTCAAGTCCGCCACCTGACGGAGCATGGCTACCCTACCCTTTTCCGGCAGATTCAGGAAATCGGCATTGATATGGAAAAAACCGTCGGCAATACGGATATGTACAAGAATGGAACCGTGAGGAATGTGAAACTCCGTACCGTCGGCATTACCGTACTTGGTACGAAAGTCCGCGTTCAAATAATCCAGCAAACTATGAAAAGCCTGTACATACTCACCCCGGTTATACAAGTCCACA
>ENA-OQDL01001012-OQDL01001012.1-human-gut-metagenome-genome-assembly--contig:-NODE-1012-length-15395-cov-3.722884_pt1 | contig 15395 bp, 19 predicted proteins | sample MGYA00242782_ERZ504609 | MGnify/ENA primary metagenome ERZ504609 (study PRJEB26092, sample SAMD00036320) | human gut metagenome | host: Homo sapiens | study: EMG produced TPA metagenomics assembly of... | reverse complement strand
AATTACATATTGACACAGAAGTAAAACGTGTTATCTTTATTATTGAAACAAAGCATGAAAAAGATACGAATGCGCTCGACAACGTGAGAACACTTCTTGGTAACCGTACCAGGGATTTTGTGACAGCTGTTGATGAGAAGAATATTATCGTGGTAAAGGAACTGGAACCGAATGATGGCCATGCGGAACTGGAGAAGATTGCGGAGAATATGTATACGCTCCTGAAAGAAGATGGAGAAGAAGATATTCTGATAGCATACGGAACAGTTGTCGGTGATATCAAAGAAGTTTCAAAATCATATAAAGAAGCCAAATTAGCTCTTGATGTCGGTAAGATATTCTTCAGTGAACGCAGCGTTATTGCATACAGTGCTTTGGGAATTGGACGTCTGATCTATCAGCTGCCGATTCCACTTTGTAAGATGTTCATACGTGAGATTTTTGAGGGAAAATCGCCGGATGATTTTGATGAGGAGACATTGATAACGATCAATAAATTCTTTGAGAATAATCTGAACGTATCAGAAACATCCAGACAATTATATATACACCGTAATACACTGGTATACAGACTGGATAAACTGCAGAAGAGTACCGGTCTGGATCTGCGTGTGTTTGAAGACGCCATTACATTTAAAATCGCACTTATGGTAGTGAAGTATATGAAGTATATGGAGTCGCTGGAGTATTAATAATCAGGAGGAACTTATGATTGAACTAAGAGAAGTAACGAAAGAGTACTCAAAAGGGGTTGCAGCCCTGAATGGAATCAATCTGAAGATTGAACAGGGTGAATTTGTGTTTATCGTGGGAGACAGCGGATCTGGTAAGTCTACGTTGATTAAACTTATCATGAAAGAGCTGGAGCCTACATCTGGAACAATTATCGTAAATGGTAATAACTTAAGCCGTATGAAACATCGGAGAGTGCCGATGTACAGAAGAAATATCGGTGTTGTATTCCAGGATTTCCGTCTGTTAAAGGATCGCAATATCTATGAAAATATTGCGTTTGCACAGAGAGTAACAGAGACATCTACAAGAATTATCAAGAAAAAAGTACCGGCGGCATTGTCACTGGTAGGGCTTGCCCAAAAAATACAAGGCATTTCCAAAGGAATTATCCGGTGGTGAGCAACAGAGAGTTGCAATCGCAAGAGCAATCGTGAATGAACCTGCAATTCTGCTTGCAGATGAGCCTACCGGTAACCTGGATCCGACAAATTCATGGGAGATTATGAAGCTGTTGGAAGAGGCAAATGACAGAGGAACTACGGTTCTGGTCGTTACGCATAACCAGGAAATCGTGAACGAAATGCAGAAGCGGGTTGTTACAATGAAAAAAGGTGTCATTGTAAGCGACGAGAAAAAAGGTGGGTACAAGCATGAGAATTAGTACAATAGGATATTCGATGAAACAAGGAGTTAAGAACATCCGCAGAAATAAGATGTTTTCCATTGCTTCGATTGCAACGATGGCGGCATGCATCTTCCTGTTTGGACTGTTCTATTCCATGGTAATGAACTTTAATTATATCGTGGAAAAAGCAGAAGAAGGTGTGGCGATCACAGTATTTTTCAACAAAGATACAACACAGGAGCAGAAAGATTCGATTGGTGCCCAGCTTAAGAAAGAGGACGGCGTACTGAAAGTGAATTATGTAAGTGCAGACGAAGCATGGAACAAGTTCAAAGGTCAGTACTTTGGAGAGTCCAGCGATCTGGCGGAAGGATTTAAGAGTGATAACCCGCTTGCAAATTCTGACAACTATGAAGTATATCTTTCGGATGTGTCAAAGCAGGAGAGCGTTGTATCTTTTGCAAAATCACTGGAAGGCGTACGTAAAGTCAAGAAATCAGATGTGGTAGCAAAGACGTTGACGAGCGTGAATAAGCTGGTGGGCTATGTGTCCGTAGCAATTATTGCAATTCTGCTTGCAGTATCTGTTTTCCTGATCAGTAAATACAGTTACTATGGGTATACAGTAAGACGTGAAGACATTGCGATCATGAAGTATATCGGCGCAAAAGACGGATTCGTCCGTGCTCCGTTTGTAATCGAAGGTCTGATCATTGGAGCTGTAGGAGCGGTTATTCCGCTGGTACTTCTGTACTTTATGTATGATAAAGTAATTACATATATTATGACAAAATTCAGCCTGCTGAATAACATTATAGAATTCCTTCCGGTAGCAACTGTTTACAGAACATTGCTTCCAATCGGAATCGCCTTAGGTGTGGGAATCGGTTTTGTTGGAAGTTTCTTTACAATCCGCAAGCATTTGAAGGTATAATGTTTCTGATCCGGAAAGGAACGACATATGATAATAGAAAGAAGATGATAAGTCTTCTGCTGACAATGGCATTTACATGTGGGATGTTCATGCCGGCGTATGCAACTGAGATAGATGATACAAAGAAAAAAGCAGAAGAGCTGGAGAACAAGAAAAAAACTGCCGAGAGTGAGAAGACATCTCTTGCCAATCAACTGAGTAATCTGGTAAATGAGATGGAAAAGACAAGAAAAAAATCTCGGATAAGGAAAGTGAAATCTCGAATAAAGAAGACGAACTGATTCTTGCAAAAGCAAAGGAAAATGACCAGTATGAAAGCATGAAAAAGAGAATCCGTTTTATGTATGAGAACGGAAATACCGGATTTATTGAAATCTTATGCTCTTCTAAATCAATCGGAGAATTTTTGAATAATGCAGAATATATCAGTACGATATCTGGTTATGACAGAAATATGCTGGTGGAGTTTCAGAAGGTTGTAACAGATGTGGAGAATCAGGAAGCAGAGCTTAAGAAAGAATACAAACAACTGCAGACAATGCAGGATGATCTGATCGCAAAACAGGATAATGTCAATCAACTGCTGACGAGCAAACAAAGCGAGATACAGAAGCTGGACAGTGAACTTGGCGATACAAAGAATAAGCTGGCTCAGTTAGAAGCAGCGGCAGCCGAAGCTGAGAAAAAACAAAAAGAGGCAGCCGAAGCAGCGGCAGCAGCGAAAAAAGCGCAGGCAGCAGCGGCATCTAAGAATACAGGTTCATCTTCAAGTTCTGCCGGTTCGCCGGTTGTATCAGGGAATGGAACATTTACCCATCCTTGTCCGGCCGGGTATATCTCAAGTACATTTGGCTATAGAACACAGCCGATTGCAGGAGCAAGTACGAATCATAAAGGAATTGATTTTGCCGCTGCAACAGGAACACCAATCTATGCAGCGGCAGCGGGAACTGTGATTTCAGCAGGATATGCAGGGAATGCAGGAAATCTGCTGGTAATCAATCATGGTAACGGTCTGCTGACATATTATATGCATTGCAGTAAGATTTATGTAAGTGCAGGGCAGAAAGTCAGCAAAGGACAGAATGTTGCGGCAGTGGGAACAACCGGTAATTCAACCGGACCGCATCTTCATTTTCAGGTAATGTTGAATGGAACACCGGTCAATCCGGCAAACTATCTGTAATAAAAGACAGATCATAGTAAGAGGCAGATAAATGAAAAACAGAAAAAGTTTTTTGAAAGGGGCGCTTTGTGGCGCCCTTGCTATGTTATTGGCAGCGGGACTTGTGTCCTGCGGATTAAAAGTAAATAGTGGAAGCAGTGATATCACATCAAAAACAGAGGATAAGATATCGGAATTACAGAACCTGGTCAAGAAGCATTATATGGGGGACGTAAAAGAGAAGAATCTGGAAGATGGAATCTATAAAGGCTATATCAATGGTCTGAATGATCCATACTCGGTATATTACAACAAGAAAGAGACGAAAGAATTATATGAATCGACCGGTGGGGAATATTCCGGAATCGGTGCTGTGATGTCTCAGAACACGGAGACAGGAGTGATTACTCTGGTTCAGATATATAAGGATTCTCCGGCTGAAAAAGCGGGACTTAAGGACAATGATATCCTATATAAGGTAGAAGGAAAAGAAGTAACAGGAAAAGATCTTTCGAAAGTTGTAAGTAAAATAAAAGGCGAAAAAGGAACAACCGTAGAGCTTACCGTATTAAGAGGAGAAGATGCGAAGGAGGTAACTGTGACTGCTACAAGAGACACTGTGCAGGCACAGACGATAGAGTATAAGCTGATGGATGACAAGATCGGTTATATCAGAGTGTCTGAATTCGATACGGTAACCTATGATCAGTACGAAGAAGCACTGGATGATCTTGAGAAGCAGGGAATGACAGGATTAGTGGTGGATCTGCGTAATAATCCGGGAGGTTCACTCAGTACGGTATGTGATATGCTGGATCTGATGCTGCCAAAGGGACTGATCGTCTATACAGAAGACAAAGATGGCAAAAAGACAGAGATGAAATCTGATGAAGAGCATCAGTTTACCAAGCCGCTGGCAGTTCTGGTAAATGGTAACAGTGCCAGCGCATCAGAAATCTACTCCGGTGCAATCCAGGATTATGGAATCGGTAAGATTGTAGGAACCCAGACATATGGAAAGGGTGTTGTACAGCAGATTTTTGATCTGGATGACGGAACAGCTGTAAAACTTACGATTGCAGAGTATTTTACTCCAAAGGGAAGAAGCATTAATGGAAAAGGAATTACACCGGATGTAAAAATCAAGTACCAGAGCGATGAAGAAAATCCGGATGCAGATAACCAGCTTGAAAAAGCAGTAGAAACAGTAAAGACACAGATGAAGTAATGGTGTGCCGGCAATGACATGGCAGAAGAAGAGTTTGGAAGGGAATGCAGTTAGGCATTCCCTTTTAGTATGCCTTATGGTAAAATATAAATAATGTAAAATTAAGATGATACATGTAAAATAGGAGGAAAAGACATTGATTAATCAGTTAGTAGCCAACATAAAGAAGACAGGAGCACCGATCGTAGTAGGTCTGGATCCAATGTTAAACTACATTCCGGAACAGGTTCAGCAGAAAGCGTTTGCAGAGTATGGTGAGACACTGGAAGGTGCCGCTGAAGCAATCTGGCAGTTCAATAAAGAAATCGTAGATAAGACGTATGATCTGATCCCTGCAGTAAAACCACAGATCGCGATGTATGAACAATTCGGTCTTCCGGGACTTGCGGCATTTAAGAAGACGGTAGATTACTGTAAGGAAAAAGGACTGGTTGTCATCGGAGATATAAAAAGAGGAGATATTGGTTCTACATCTGCAGCTTATGCGGTTGGTCATATTGGAAAAGTGAAAGTAGGAAGCAAGACATATGCACCATTTGACGAAGACTTTGTAACAGTCAATCCATACCTTGGTTCAGACGGAGTCAATCCATTCCTGGATGTATGCAAAGAAGAAAAGAAGGGAATCTTTGTCCTTGTTAAGACTTCCAATCCATCCAGCGGAGAATTCCAGGATCAGAAGATCGATGGGCGTCCGCTGTATGAACTGGTCGGAGAGAAAGTGGCTGCATGGGGATCAGAAGTCATGGGTGATGAGTACAGTTATGTAGGAGCAGTAGTTGGAGCAACTTATCCGGAGATGGGAAAAGTACTTAGAAAAGTAATGCCGAAGGCATATATCCTGGTTCCTGGTTACGGTGCACAGGGGGGAAAAGGAAAAGATCTGGTACACTTCTTTAATGAGGATGGACTTGGAGCAATCGTGAACTCTTCAAGAGGAATCATTGCGGCATACAAGCAGGAGCAGTATGCAAAGTTTGGAGCTGAGAACTTTGGTGATGCATCCAGAGCAGCAGTTGAGACTATGGTAGCAGATATCAAAGGAGCACTTGAGAACAGATAAGGTCTTATCTGACAAAAAAGACAGATAAAAACGTATGACAGAGTAATCTTAACAGGAGATAAAGGAAGATGGAGAAAAAGAAAGAACAGGCGAAAGTTCTGTCACAGGAGATGCTGGCAGACGGGATCTACAGTCTGTGGATTGAGACAGAAGCAGCACGGACTGCCAGACCGGGACAGTTTGTATCTGTATACACGGCAGATGCAAGCAAATTACTTCCGCGTCCGATCAGTATCTGTGAAATTGATAAAGAGGGGAAAAAAATTAAGACTGGTATACCGTGTAACCGGAGAAAAGACCGGAACAAAACAGTTCTCGGAATTAAAGGCAGGAGATACTGTGCCGGTGATCGGACCTCTGGGAAATGGATTTCCATATGAGAAAGCAGAAGGAAAGAAAGTATTCCTGATGGGTGGAGGAATCGGTGTTCCGCCAATCCTGGAACTTGCCAAACAGATGCAGTGCGAAGAAAAGCAGATTGTTGTCGGCTACAGAGATGCACATACATTCCTGAAAGACGAATTTGAACAGAACGGGACCTTATATATTTCCACAGAAGACGGAAGTGTAGGAACAAAAGGGAATGTCATGGATGCTATCCGTGAGCAGAATCTGGATGCAGATATGATATTTGCATGCGGACCGACACCAATGCTGCGGGCGATCAAGACTTATGCAGAAGAGAAGGGGATCGAATGCTATATTTCTCTGGAAGAGAGAATGGCATGCGGAATCGGAGCCTGTCTGGCATGTGTCTGCAAGACAAAGGAAAAAGATGCACACAGCAACGTGAATAACAAGAGAATCTGTAAAGACGGACCAGTATTCTTATCTACGGAGGTGGATTTATAATGGATATGAAAGTAAATATTGCCGGCGTAGAGTGGAAGAATCCGGTTACAGTGGCTTCCGGTACATTTGGTTCGGGAGAAGAATTCGGTGAGTTTGTCGATCTGAACCGTCTCGGAGCGGTGACGACCAAGGGAGTCGCAAATGTCCCGTGGCCGGGTAATCCGACACCACGTGTAGCTGAAGTTTACGGCGGGATGATGAATGCGATTGGACTTCAGAATCCGGGAATCGATCTGTTCTGCAAAAGAGATATTCCGTTTCTGAAGAAATATGATACAAAGATCATTGTGAATGTCTGCGGGCATGCGCCGGAGGAATATCTTGCGGTTGTTGAGCGGCTGGCGGATGAGCCGATCGATATGATGGAGATCAATATCTCGTGCCCGAATGTCAATGCGGGATTTCTTGCATTTGGACAGGACGCAAAGCATGTAGAAGAACTGACGGCTCAGATCAAAAAGATCGCAAAACAGCCGATCATCATGAAACTGACACCAAATGTTACGGATATTACAGAGATCGCAAAGGCAGCAGAAGCCGGTGGTGCGGATGCATTGTCTCTGATCAATACTCTGACGGGAATGAAGATTGATATCAACCGCAGAACATTTGCGGTAGCTAATAAGACCGGCGGCGTATCGGGACCGGTTGTACATCCAATCGCAGTCCGTATGGTATACCAGACGGCGCAGGCGGTCAATATTCCGATTATCGGAATGGGAGGAATTGCTACACCGGAAGATGCAATCGAGATGATCCTTGCAGGAGCATCCGCAGTATCTGTGGGAACCGCGAATTTCTATAATCCAAATGCAACAATAGAGATCATTGACGGAATCGAAGCATATATGAAGAAAAATGGATTTGAATCCGTGAAAGATATGGTTGGTATTGTAAAATAATGATAAAGAGACACTGCTATCGGCAATGTCTCTTTTTTCTTGGAAATATGTAAGGAAAATATAAGAAAAACCGTGAACGGTAAAAATACGGGTGTCTGTATGGCAAATGCTATAATAAAAACATGACTGACAGTCAGTTTTTTGAGTAGATTTTCAGAAATGTTTTTGTTATACTGATATGTATATGACGATACCAAAGGAGGATGTGTGGATGAAGAAATCATTTCAGATTTTCAAAAGAGATCTCGGCCGGTTATTCCGTAACCGTGCGGCGGTACTGATCCTGGTTGGAATCAGTGTACTGCCGTCTCTTTATGCATGGTTTAATATCGCTGCCAATATGGACCCGTACGGGAATACCAAAGGAATTCAGGTAGCGATTGCCAATGAGGATAAAGGTGCCGACAGTGAGCAGATGTCACTGGACGCAGGACAAAATATTGTAGACAATCTGAAGAAAAATGACCAGCTTGGCTGGAAGTTTGTAGATGCAAAAGAAGCAAAAAAGGGAGTAAGATCCGGAAAATATTATGCGGCGATCGTAATACCGGATAATTTCAGCGAATCGCTTCTGAGCATTTTATCGGGAGATATCAAACAGCCGGAGCTGGATTATTATATTAATGAAAAGAAAAATGCGATCGCCCCGAAGATCACAGATACAGGTGCAGGTACGATCCAGCAGGAGATCAATGACACCTTTTCTTCGGTGGCGGCAGAATCCATTTCAAAGCTGCTGAGTGAAAAAGCCGGAGATATCGCAGGAAGAGTGACGGAGGGAAATTCGAGTCTGATCCGTGCGGTTGCCGAGACAAGGAAGAATCTGGAAGAATATAACAAAGTGCTGGAAAATTTTCAGAAAACGGTGGATAAGTCAGATGAAGTGATCCAGAATGCGGTAAAAACACTGGATCAGGTCAATGCATCGGCAAAATCAGGAGTGCAGACACTTTCAGATAGCGGAACGGTACTTTCAGACACAAGAACAGCAGTAGGAATATTTTCGACACAGTTCTCGGATAATATGTCGAACGGCGAGACGCTTCTGAATAATACCTATGTGTCTGCATCGGCAAAACTGGGCATATTCGAGACGAAGGCAGGACAGGCTCTGACGACAGTAGACGGAAGCCTGACAACAGCATCCACTCTCCTTGCCAGGAATCAGGAATTGCTGAGTCAGTTAAAAGCGCTGAATGAACAGATTCAGGGAAATACAGAATTATCACAGCAGTTTTCGGCATTGATCGCACAAAAGATTTCCGAACTGGAGAGCCAGAATGCGTCCCTTCAGGGGCTGGTGGCTTCATTGAAGAATGGCAATAAAGGAATTCAGAATGCAGTGACAACAGCGCAGAGTACACGAACATCTATGGAAAAGCTTGCAAAAGACAGCAAGAAAAGTCTGCAGGATTACCGCAGTAATTTTGCACAGACATTAATGCCGCAATTGAACCAGTCACTGGACAGTCTGGCTTCATTAAGCGGAAGCCTGGCCTCAACACTGGATGGTGTAGAACCAACGGTTGAACAGATGAAGAGTATCCTGAATCAGCTCAACAGCAGCTTGAAAGACAGTGCCTCGGCACTGGGACAGACAAAAGAGGTGCTGAAGCGGGTAGATGAATCACTGGCTTCGGTTCAGGACGATCTGGGAGCACTGCAAAGTTCACAGATGTATCAGAAACTGACCTCTCTGGAGGGGATTGATGCGGATTCCATTGCCGGTTTTATGTCTTCGCCGGTAAGTGTTCAGTCGAAAGTATTGTATGATGTGGAAAATTATGGATCCGGTATGACACCGTTTTATACCAATCTGGCATTGTGGGTAGGCGGACTGATCCTGGTATCCATTCTGAAACAGGAAGTGGATAGAGACGGGAAGATTCACAGATTTACGGCATCACAGGCTTATTTTGGCAGATGGATGTTATTCATGGCGGTAGGCCTGGTACAGGGTCTGATCGTGTGTCTGGGCGATATTGTGCTTCTGAAAGTACAATGCGTACACCCGGTCGCATTCGTATGTGTAGGCATCTTCTGTTCCTTTATCTATGTAAATCTGATCTATGCGCTGGCGCTTACGTTCAAGCATATTGGAAAAGCACTGGGAGTTGTACTGGTTATTTTACAGATCCCGGGATCGGCAGGAACATATCCGATCGAGATGACACCTGCATTTTTCCAGAAACTTCATCCGCTGCTTCCTTTCACATATGGAATCAGTGCAATGCGTGAATGCATTGCCGGTATGTATGGAGCGAATATCTGGAAATATCTGGGAATACTGGCAATCTTCTTCCCGATATCGATTTTCATCGGTCTGGTACTTCGTCCGCTGCTTATGAATCTGAATCATCTGTTCGATAAGCGGCTGTCAGAGACAGAACTGATGCTGGGAGAGACGGAAACAGCAGAGCGGAAACGGCCGGAACTGACCATGATGATGAAGACGTTAATGGAAGATGATGAGTGGAAACAGGAATTCCTGGAAAGATCAGAAAAATTCGAGAAGCGTTATCCGAAGATGATCCGCTTTGGATTCCTTGGAATGATCATTATCCCGCTCATTTTCCTGATACTGATGTTCAGCCTGGAATCCAAACTGGTATTTCTGGTGTTATGGATCGTATCGCTGATCGCGCTTGCACTGTATCTGATCTGTGTAGAATATATACACGATAAGATGTTAAAACAGCTTGCTGCCACAGGAATGACAACAGAAGATCTGGTACGGGGAATAAAGGAGGAAAAAGGCGTATGAAAAATATATGGGAGATTTTCCGGAGGGATATAAAACGGATTAAAAATAATGTGATCGCTATGATCGTCATTATGGGGATCACCGTTGTTCCCTGCCTTTATGCCTGGTTTAATATTGCAGCAAGCTGGGATCCATATAAAAATACAGGAAACTTAAAAGTTGCGGTGGCAAGCGTGGATAAGGGGTATGAAGGCAGCCTGATTCCGCTCGAACTGAATATGGGAGATCAGGTACTGACATCGCTTCGCAGTAATTCGCAGCTTGACTGGGTATTTACCAGCAAGAAAAAAGCAGTATCCGGAGTAAAATCCGGAAAATACTATGCGGCGATCGTGATACCGGAAAACTTCAGTACAGATATGATGAGTCTGTTCTCTGAAAATATCAGTAAACCAAGTATCACATACTATTCGAATGCAAAAGAAAATGCGATCGCACCGAAGGTTACAGATAAAGGAGCAAGCGCGATCCAGAGACAGGTCAATGAAGTATTTATTGAAACGATCAGTGATACGGTTATTACTTCTTTCAAAGCAGTTACCAATGTGGCAGATCAGAATGGAGTAGAATCCATTGCAGGGAATCTGGCAAATAATCTGGACCAGATCGGTTCGGACCTGAATGTGGCATCTGCGACATTAAGTTCCTTTGCGGGAATGACGACATCTGCACAGCAGCTTCTGGATACGACAGGCACATTTCTGAAAGAGACACAGAACCGTTCGGATAAGACAACAGATTCCCTGAAGACGACACAGAAATCATTCAGCGGAATTGAAGGAACGATCAGCGGTGCAACGGATGGCGTAAATGTGGCACTGAATTCCGGAAAGGAATTTTATTCACAGATGTCCGGGATCATTGATTCCGCATTTGCATCCAATTCACAGAGTGCGGCAGATGTAGCGGCGACATTGAACACTCTGGCATCCAGCGTGGAAAAGGTAACAGCCGCCTATCAGTCACTGCAGAATTCGGTAGATGATATGGCAGATAAAGTGAGCGGACTTGGCAATACGAAACTGAATGCATTGCTCGGCAACATTTCAGGGAAGCTCGGTGAGACAATCGCAACACAGACAGAGCTTAAGAATCAGTTACAGAGCACGGCATCCTCTCTGACAGATGCATCCGGCACAGCAATCCAGAATAAAGCAGAGCTGGATAAACTAGTAAAAGAAAGTGCGGACAGTCTTGCAAATGTGAAATCCGACTATGAAAAGAATGTAAAAAACAGTTTGGATAAGCTTTCCAAATCCATGGGAGATACCAGCAGCAGTCTGGGCAGTCTGATGGATCAACTGGATGCAAGTGTGGACGGAGTCTATGATCTGTCATCTTCGGCTTCCGCAGATCTGACACAGATCAATAAGGCACTGGATCATTCCTGCAAGATGTTGGATAAAGCATCCGGAAAGATCAGTGAGACAACAGGAAAGATCAGTCAGATGCAGTCGGGCGGAGACTTTTCTCAATTGGAAGAACTGATCTCCGGGGATTCCAGTGTGATCGGAGAGTTCCTGGCAGCACCGGTAAGCCTGAAGACGAATCAGGTCTATAAGATTGAAAATTATGGTTCTTCGATGGCACCGTTCTATTCCACCTTGTCGATCTGGATTGGCGGAATCGTACTGGTTGCCATGTTAAAGACAGGTGTTTCGACAAAATGTACTGAAGGTCTGAAGAAAGTAAAACCACATCAGGAATACCTGGGCCGTTATCTCATCTTCCTGATCGTTGGTCTGCTGCAGAGCACTCTGATCTGTCTGGGAGATCTGTTATATCTGGGCATCCAGTGTAAGCATCCGTTCTTGTTTATGCTGGCAGGATGGTTCTCGAGCATCGTATATGTGAATATCATTTATACACTGACGGTGTCATTCGGAGATATCGGAAAAGCAGTCAGTGTTGTACTTTTGGTTATGCAGGTGGCAGGTTCCGGAGGAACATTCCCGATTGAAGTGGCACCGGCGTTCTTCAAAGCAGTATATCCGTTACTGCCATTTGTTCATAGTATGGCGGCATTCAGGGAGACGATTGGCGGAATGTATGGTATGACATACTGGACGGAACTTGGGAAGCTGGGAATCTTCCTGCTTTTGTCATTGATTCTAGGACTGCTTCTGCGCAAACCGGTAATCCGGATGAACGAGGCATTTGCAGAAAAGCTGGAAGAGACAAAGATTATGTAATGATTACGTGTATATACTGTTCCTTTTTTTCTGACGTGAAATTGAAAAAACTGATTTTCTTATGATAGAATTAAATGGAATTATTATGCAATAAATAAGACGCACAGAGTCTGAAATATATGGAGGGAATCAAAATGGAAAGTTATAAACAGGAGTTTATTGAATTTATGGTAGAGAGCGATGTGCTCAAGTTTGGAGAATTTACATTAAAGAGCGGAAGAAAATCACCGTTTTTTATGAATGCCGGAGCTTATGTAACAGGATCACAGCTGGAAAAAATTAGGTCAGTATTATGCGAAGGCAATCCATGATACCTATGGAGATGATTTCGACGTGTTGTTCGGACCTGCATACAAGGGAATCCCGCTTGGAGTGGTCACGGCAATTGCTTACAGTGATCTTTACGGAAAAGAAGTACGCTATTGTTCTGACCGTAAAGAAGAAAAAGATCATGGTGCCGATAAAGGAAGCTTTCTCGGAAGTAAGTTAAAAGACGGAGACCGTGTGATCATGATCGAAGATGTGACAACATCAGGAAAGTCTATGGAAGAGACCGTACCAAAAGTAAAAGGTGCTGCAGATGTAACAATCGTTGGTCTGATGGTATCTCTGAACCGTATGGAAGTAGGAAAAGGCGGAGAAAAATGCGCGCTGGATGAGATCAAAGACCTGTATGGATTTGAAACTGCAGCGATCGTATCCATGGCAGATGTGGTAGAATGCCTGTATAACAAAGAATGCAACGGAAAAGTAGTGATCGACGATGCGATTTAAAAGCAGCCATCGACGCATATTATGAACAGTACGGTGCGAAAATGAAAAAGAGAAAGAGGTAACAGAGATGAACAATGGAAAAAATTTACCGGACAATTTCCCACAGCGGCGGTGCCAGCCTTGCGCTCGGCATCGTGGTACTGGTGACAGGAATTGTCTCCGGTGTGTTGATGATCGTGACAGGAGCAAAGCTTCTGAAACAGAAATATCAGATTACTTTTTAGAAAGGCGTAAGCCGAAGTACGGGGATCAAGGGGTAAATAAAGAAGTGAAAAAAGAAACAAAAAACAGAATCCGGATCATAAGCTGGATTCTGTTTGTGATTTATATAGGATTGCTGGTCTATTTTCTGTTCCTTTCGGAGGAGTACGGAAGGACAAGCTTTGATCAGCGGATATATCGATACAATCTGACACCGTTTCAAGAAATCAAAAGATTCTGGATCTATCGTCACCGGGTAGGATTCTGGGTGGCATTTCTGAATCTGGCGGGAAATGTGATCGGTTTCCTGCCGTTTGGATTCTTTTCTTCCGATTCTGAGCAGACGCTTACGAAACGGAGCTGTGGTAACGGCTCTTGGATTTGGCTTAAGTCTTCTGGTGGAATCGATCCAGCTGGTTTTTAAAGTGGGATGTTTTGATGTGGACGATCTGATCTTAAATACACTTGGTTGTATTGCTCGGGTATCTGTCCTTTTGGATCTGTAACGGGATAAGGAGAATGATTTATGAGAAGAAAATTTAAATACACATTTTACCAGGAAAGAAGAGACAGAGGGCGGTTTTTCTTCAATGGTTTTTGCCGGCTGCTCGTTGCTGCTGTTTCTGGTATCTGCGTGTCTCTCTTTTTTTCTGGGAAGGGAAAGCAGAAAGCTGGATCGGAGCGCTTGGTCTGATGGCAGTGCTTTTTTCGGTCAGCGGCTTTGTGATCGGAATGAAGAGTTTTAAAGAAAAAGGAAAAAATTATCGGTTCAGTGTGATGGGGGCGATGGCAAACGGAGTGATCTCCGTGGGCTGGCTGGCACTGATCCTGATTGGATTATAAAACGAGAACAAGTAAAAAGAAATGTAGAGGGATTGCCTGTGGATGAATTAGCAAAAGAAAGATATGATCTGGCTGTGGAAAGGATCCGCGAGATCCGGGAGGAAAAGACGGTGGCAAAGCCGTATCTGGACTTTTTTAAAAAAACAGCCGGATTTCTCGAAGAGATGATCCGCCTGCGCGACCGGGTGGAAGCCGGAGAGATGAAAAAACTGTCCCTGGAAGAGCTGCGCCGGGAAAATACGCAGTGCTATCAGGATATTCTGCCGGAGAACTACCCGACTTCCTATGCAAGTCCGGATTATGCGGCAAAGATGCTGGGAGAAGATTTAGGCGTTTTATTAAGTTTTCTGTATACAGAACTTCGCGGAATGATCGTGTATGCCTGGGAGCAGAAAAACTGGGATTTTCTGGTGGGACTGGAACTGTTTTTTGCAGGTGTACAGCGAGTTTGAGGACGGGGAAGTACCGACCAGAGAAAATGTACGGAAAATCTTATACTGGTATGTGAACGATTACTGTCAGGAGATGGTAGAAGAACGGGTGCGCCAGGCGGTGGATCCGTCACTGGATTTTGCAGTAAAGATCATAAAAGATGCAGATCTGAAGGATCTTCGGTATCTGTATCAGTTCGGTGAATATGTGACCGAAGAGGAAGAAAAAGACTGCCGCCTTTTTAAATACGCTGCCGGAAGAAGAAATTACTGCGATGGCGTGTACCTATACGGAAGGTTATCGGATCGGTTTTATCGCTACCGGCAAAGATTTGTCCAGAAAGAAAACCGTGAATATTCGGTATGTGCTGGGATTTGAGCGGATGATCCGTGCTGCGATTACGCAGTTTGAGCAGATGGGATTACAGCCGGTGATCTACCGGAGTGCTGTGCACATGGTAAATAAGGGACTGCACCGGATCGGCTATTACGGAGCGATTCCGAATCCACAGTTTGACTATGACCACCGTAACGATATTGCACTGTATCTGGATGATGATTTTGTCAGCCGGAAGCTGCGGGCAACCCGCGGGGCATATGAAACTTATAAGGAACTGGCGGGTGTGCATGCCGGACCTGCCGTTGTGGAAATCTTCGGAGAACGGCCATTTGTACCGGAGACCTGT
>ENA-OQDL01001011-OQDL01001011.1-human-gut-metagenome-genome-assembly--contig:-NODE-1011-length-15408-cov-5.713108_pt1 | contig 15408 bp, 29 predicted proteins | sample MGYA00242782_ERZ504609 | MGnify/ENA primary metagenome ERZ504609 (study PRJEB26092, sample SAMD00036320) | human gut metagenome | host: Homo sapiens | study: EMG produced TPA metagenomics assembly of... | reverse complement strand
ACTTTCTTCTTCATGCTTAATGGCAACAGCTTTTCATTTTTCAAAAGGACACAGCTTTCGCCAGCCAGCTGATATGCTTTTTCCCGGTTATGCAGAGTCAGTTTTCCACTCTTTCCAAGACCGGCAACGGATTTTCAAAAAGCCCAAGCTGATTTTTCATCATCAGGACCCGGAATGCACTTTTCATCAACAAACGCTTCCGGGATTTTTCCGCTTTCTACCAGTTTTTCCAGACACAGCAGGCAGTCTGCGCACTTTCTGCCGGCAGACTTTCGGCAGAATACCGTTCGCGCTCACGCTTGCGTTTGGCCATGACCTGCTGACGGCTGCGGTTGTGTTCAAGGTAGTCGTGTACGACATAGCCGCCTTCCACGCTCTCGACCAATCCGGCCTGCTGCAATGCATCGAGTTCCTGTTCTGAGATGTCGAGTACGAACTCGGCAGTATCCGCGTCCACGTAGCCGTCCGTGAGATTGTCGCCGCAGTAGGAAAGCATGATGGCGTACGCGCCTATCGCGGAGGGCATGGTGCGGCGCAGGCGGCGTACCTTCCGGTTCAGATAGAAGCCGTTCGCCAATTGCACGTAGCCGCGCCTAACCATTTATTCCTCTCCTTCCTTCATCTTTCTCCGGTGCGCATTACGACGATCATGCTGGGGAATGGCGCCGGGCCGCCCGGTATGCCGTTCGTCTCGAACCGGAGTCGGCCTTTGAGGAACCTGACCTCCGCACGGTTGAGAATGAATTGTTGGAACCAACGTGTGTCGGTGCGGGCGGGCAGGAGCATGACGACGAGGGTGTCTTTGCGGCTGGCTTCTGCGCTGCATTTGCGCACCCATTCCGCGATTGCCTTGCCGTATGGAGGATTGCAGAATACCGTCTCCCCCCCCCCATTCATGGTTAAATGCGCTGTTTTCAGCGGTAAAGTATTTTGGGCATTTGTGGTTCGCATCACTGCTTGCCGCGTCTAACGTGAAGTGAAACTCCGCGTCGAGCTGGTCAAACAATTCCTGTGGAGTCTCCCAATTCATGCGGTTTGACATGTAAGCTGCGCCACCGGCACCAGTGAAATCGCTCATTTTTAGTCTCGTTTCCTTCCTTGTTCGGCCATCACATGCTCCCGAGCTCTCGGTAGAATTCGTCGTCGGTCATGCCATGCGGCGGATTCATGCCTGTCGGCTTGCGCGCGGCGGCCAGCTTGAATCCGCAGTAGGGGCAGGTCACGTAATATGTGCCGACGACTTCTCCGCAGTGGGCGCATTCCACGTATCTGATGCTCATGATCGTTTCTCCTTGACCGGTTTGCAGTTGTGTGGCGCTGGGGATATTCTGCTGGTCTGACATGCGTATGATTGTCCGTCATCACGGAGGATGATGGTGTCCGCCGTCGCTTCAGCCCAGCAGACATAGCCGATGAAGGCGATGAATATGACGAAGAACATTACCGCGACGGCGACGGCGATGGTTTCAGCCCTGTCCTCGATGCTCATTCGTTTGCCGCCTTCCGTGCGATTTCGAGCATTTCCCGAGCGTCCCTGATGTAATTGGCTCGCATCTCCGGCTCGGCCAGAGTCCAGAAGCAGTCCTCACTGGGCATGACGTCTTCCCAGGCTGGTGCCATGTCCCACCACATCAGTTTTTTCGCCACGGCTTCGACCTCGGCGTCAGCCGGTGGCGCGTTGCGTCCGCGCAGGTACGCTTCCTGCAAATCGTCCGTGTCGCAGGAAAACTGTTCCTTGACACGCGTTCCACTCCAGTAGCGGGTCGGATATACCTTCTCAGCTTCATCATCCGCGATGCTCAATTTGTCCTCTTTCCGTTCGCTTTGACCATTGCCCAGAGGATTTCGCTTGCCGGACGTCTCCGGTATGACATGTCGTTGTATGACTGCACGTGGCCGAGAATCAGTTTCGAGCCGGTCGAATCGGGGGTAAGGATCGCGTTCACTCGCGGCGGCACCATCTTCTGCCATACGATCTCGTCGCACAGTTCCTTCGTGCAGACCAGGTAATTCTGGTCGCCGTAGAACGTCAGGCCGTTGCCGCTCGTGAAGTCGGCCATGCATGACTTGACCTCGTAGAATCCGAAGCAGCCTTTCTCCACGCTTGCGGGCACCGGTTCGCCGTTGACGTTCCACGGTTTGAAGCCCACGTAATCCACTCGCCGCTCTTCAGGGGTATTCCGGTCGAAGTTGACCTCACTCGCCCAAAAAGCGGTCTGATTCTTCAGACGCTTCTCCACCAGCTCGGACAGCATGGCAGTGGTATCAGCCCTGCTCATTCCACATCTCCGTTTCGTCGTTCCTGTAGTTCTTGCATCTGAATATGCGTGCGAGCGTGTCAGCATCATCCATAGTTAGTGTTCTTCCTCTTCGATTCGGATTGTGATTCGGTACCAGCCTTTTCGGATGCTTGGTTCTCCACCTCGGTAATCAGGGCCGATGATGTGTTTTGAGTCATCGTCGGGCCAGAAGCCGGTATCGGTGAGCGCGTCAAGGATGGCTTTGACCATGGGCGCCGCGTTCTCCGGGTCGAAGCGCCCGTGGGTCAATGGGTGGATGATCGCGGTGACGTGCACGGGGAAGTGTTGTGGCCTGTGGTGGCCGTTTTGGAGCCAGAATCTGGCGAATGCCATGGCACGCTGTTTGACTGCGCTTGTGTGCGCGAATTTCACTCGCCAGTGGCCGCGACGGTTTTGCGTCCACCATTCGTCCCGTGGAATGTCCACGATGAATTCCTGCATCATTCCTCCTCTTCCTCGGCTTCGATTTCGCATTCGGGGCATGGGATGGTGCGCGCCGGATACAGCGCGCACCCATGCTTCGGACATGTGGGTTCCACATCCGGTGGCTCTATCCATTCGAGCATCAGAAGTCAGGCTCTCCGGCTGGCGCGCCCCACGGGTCATCGGCCGGAGCCTGCGACTGCTGCCGTGTCTGCTGCGGCTGCTGATAGCCGCCACCGTTGGCGTTGCCGCCCTGGTATCCGCCTGACTGCATCTTCTGCACCTGAGCCGTCGCATACCGCAGGCTTGGTCCGATCTCGTCAACCTGCAACTCGATGACCGTGCGCTGCGTGCCATCCTTCGCCTCGTAGGAACGTTGCGTAAGCCTGCCCTGCGCTATCACACGCATGCCCTTCGCAAGACTGTTGGCACAATGCTCAGCCAGATCACGCCACGCGCTACAGCGCATGAACAAAGCCTGACCATCTTCAAACTGGCCCGTATTACGGTTCCAGGAGCGCGGCGTGCTGGCGATCGTGAACGACGCGACCTGCGCGCCAGCGGACGTCGTGCGCAATTCCGGATCTGCGGTCAGATTGCCGACGATCGTGACAACGGTCTCCCCTGCCATCACTCAGCCTCCTTGACATCGTCGTTCGTGGTTTCCTCGACCTGTTCGACGGCAACGTCATCATCGTCTGCCGGAACGTCCATGTCATACAGTTCGTCGGGCGTGTACTGCACGCCGAACAGAATCTCCGGGCACGCCTCACGCGCGGCGGCGGTGATGGCACGCCACGTGAGCATGGTCAACGGCTGCTTGCGGTAGTTGTCCTTGCTCAGCAGGCCCATCTGCTGCGCCCACGCCTTGTCACGGGTCACGCTGACCACGTGCTCTGGATCGTCGGCACGCTGCACGAACGCCGTGACGCTCAGGTTCTGAGGGTCCTTCTCCGTCCACAGCTTGTGTCCGGAATGGCGCACCAGACCGGTGATGAACGACGCGCTGGCGGTCGGCGTGCCGTTGATGACGGTGATGTTCTGCAAGCTCTGCACGCCGTTCAGCCCCAATGGTGCGCCGAACTCCATCGCGACGAGGATGTTCTGCGGCTTGCCGCGATATGCCTGCGGGATGATCTCGGACGAGGCGAGCACTTTCGCCTGGTACATCATCCTGTCGAAGTCGATTCCGCCGCTGTTCGCGTTGCGTTCCGCGATCTGATTGCTGATTGCTCCCATTGTGTTGTTCCTTTCTATTTTTTGATTGGCTTGATGTTGAATCGGCGCATGTCGTAGGCTGGTTTCGCCGGTCGGGCTTCCTGCGCCTTGTAGTGGATGGTCGTGTATCCGGCCTTCCAGTCGCGGGTGATGAAGCCTTGCCGGTCGTTGCCGATAAGCTGTTTCACGCGGTCTTCGCACGCGGTGCGCGCTTTCTTTGCCGCGTTTTCCTCGGCCTTGTATCCGTCGATGCGGTTCAGGAGGTCTTCGAGTTCGGTGTCCTCGGTCTGTTCCCAGCCTTCCGGCATGATGTCGGATTGCGCGAGGTCTACGTCCACTCCGGTTAGTTCCGGTTCGGTGTCGTCCGTGACGTGCTTCCAGAATTCGTCTACGGCCTGCTGGATGGCTTGGATGTCGTCTTCGTCGCGTTCCACGCGGATTTCGACGGGTTCGCCTTCGTCGATGTCGGCGTAGAATATCGCGAACTTCCAGCCGGTGACGAGCATGTAGAACATGACCTGCGTGAGGTAGTAGATGGGTGGCTGGAGGTTGCCGTCACTGTCGTGCCAGTCGCTGAAGCGACGGTGGTTGGCGGTCTTGATCTCCAATACGCCGAATCCTTCCGGTGTCTGGATGATTCCGTCAAGGCTTGCTCGCATGTACGGCTTGCCGTTGAGGATGAATTGCTTGTCGGTGCCGTCCGTGACGAGCATTTCGGGATGCTTCGCGCGGAATCGTTTCCGTAGCTCGTTCTCCAACGCGTTGCCTTTGATGACGGCCCACTTGTCGGAGATGTCCTCCGGCTGCATGCGTCCGGTTTTCTCCATCCACAATTGGTAGGCGGTCTTGTACTTGTTGAGTCCCATGATGGTGCTCACGTCGCTTCCGCCGACGCCCTTCTTACGGCTTTCCAACCATGCGGCCTCGCGATCAGCCCGCGTGAACTGCTGGAACCGTTCCAACGTGTAGCGTTCCGTGTCATTGAGTGGAATACGTTTCATTCCTTCGTCACTTTCTCCTCCTGGATTTCACCATCGAAAAAATCGATGACGAGATTGCAGATGGCGAGTGCCGACGTTTTGAGCTGGTTTTTTTCCTCTTTGTTTTCGGCTTTGATGGTGAAAACGCCACTCTTGCTATCGAAATTGAGCTTCATTTTGCGTCCTTGCTGTAGTTGGCTTTGAGGTCCATCAATTCGCCATTCAGCAGCTTGGTGGCGAACATGTAGACCACCTTGTCGTTGGCATGGTATGCGGCACGCTGCAATGCCGAGATGGAGTCATAGATGCCGACCAGCGCGTTCGTGATGATGGCGCGTGGGTTCTCGCACTGTTTCTCCGGTGCTGTCTCCCCGTTGGCTGTGGTTCCCTGGCTCATTGGTTCCTCCTTGTTGGCGGCTGGTTTCGATGTGACGGCCATAATGGTCTCCTTCTTCTTTCCGTTTGCGTTGGTTTGTTTTCGTGTCTTGCGTGGCGAATGCTTGTCGAAGGTCGGCAATAGTCCCTCCTTGCGGAGTTGGCTGATGATGTTGCCGGCTGTTTTCGGGCTTATGCCTAGCGTTTCGGCGGTTTCCTTGCCGTCGAACGGCTGGCCTTGTTCGATGCGTTTTTGGCAGTGCGCGAGGATGAGATCGCGTTTCGACGGCATTCCGGTCTTCGTCGGCGGATCCCGCGTGAGGAGTCCGGCCTTGCGCAATGCCCGCATTTCCGTGATGTCGAGGCCGGCCTCGCCTTGCTCGTCGTAGATGCTTTTCAGTTCGGCGAGTTCCTCGACCGTGTATTCGTGTTTCAATGTGGTCCCTTTCTGAGTCTTTCGATCAATCGCCTGTTTTCGCGGATGAAAGCGTCCACGTCGATTCCCTGCTGCGCGAGGGTCGGTTTGCCGGTGTCGAAGCGTGCTTTCCAGTCGCTTTTAATGTTTGGGTGGCTTTTGCACTGTGTCGCCGGAACGAACATGCCGTTTTTCATCTCGCCACCGTCCTCCGGTACTTGTGCGCCAAGACCCACTGTTCCGCGGTTTGACGCTGGTATCTGACTTTGCGCCTGTCCTGATGTCCTTCTGGCGGTTCCACGCCGATTTTCAAGTACGGCGGGCCTTTGCCGGTGCTCCGCCAGTTGGCGAGCGTGCGCACGCTCATGCCGAGCATGACGGCCAGTTCAGATGGCGTGAGCAGATCGTCACTCATCGTCGTCGGGTGGGCAGTAGCGGTTGATGAAGTATGTCTGGCCTTTGCCGGTGACCTTCGCGGTGCGGTTGATGGTCACATGCCCGTCCGAATGGGTGATGGCGGTTTCCTTGATTCGGAACAGTCCCAAGTCCATGGCCTTCTGGGTCGGCACGTTGCGGTTCGAGCCGGTCCTGCCGAGGTATCCGTCCTGTCGAAGAATCTCGAACAGTCGGTTCTGGCCGATGTCCAATCCGTTCTGCCGGAGCATTTTCGCGAGTTCCCCGATGAGGCACGTGCCGTCGGACGCGGCCACGGCGTCCGCGAACCGCGCTTTCGGCTCCAGTTCCACGATGCGCGAGTCCTTGGCCTGAAGCTGCTGGTTCTTGCGTTCGATGGTCTTCTGCGCGACGAGCACCGCACGGGCCATGATGTCCTCGTCTGAATCAGCATCGGAAACACGGATTGTCCCACCCTCGTTGAAATACTTGTCGAGGGCTTCTGCGGCTTCCTGCTGGTAGACGGTCACGTTATGACGTGCCTGTTCGTCACTGAGACGGTTCGTGTCGATAGTGGCTAGCCACATGGTCAACGTCTTGCGGCTGATTGCCACCATGTCACGTTGTTTACCGTCTGCGCCAACTGTTCGTATCATACGAACGTTTGCCCATGGCGTTCTCTTGAGTCGTTCCCACTGTCCGTTATATGCGATGCCGATGTTCTCGCAGATCGGTTTCAAAGCCGCGTAGATTTCACCGGCATCGGACTTTTGTGCGATCATCATGCTCCCGTTGAACGGAATCTCGACAATATCGTTGCTCATTTGGTTGCCTCCGCGTAGAGAATGTCGATCATGTCAGTGGTGTTGTATTTGGCTTGGAGTTCTTTGGAGCCTCTGCGCATGGCTTTCACCAAACCTTTTGGAATGATCGTCGTTCCTGTGGTTCCGTTTTCCATATTTTTGGGGATGATGGCGGTGAACATGTCCTCTGGCAGTTTTGTGAGGAGACTTAGCGCTTTAGTAGACATGCCTAACTCTCCTCGCAGATTGTGCAGGTAGCCGTTGTCGGTGAGGTACTTGAGCCTCTGCTGTTTGGTTTCGTTCATTTTGGATTCTCCTAGTATTCGACTGCTTCGATGCGGGTGATGAAGAAGTGGATGCCGGGGGCGCATTCGTGCCACCGGTTTGTGTCGAAGTCTTCGACGTGGATGGTTTCGCCTTTTTGGTAGGTGAAGTCTGTGTCGTGTCCGCTGTATGCCGTGGTGTCTGGTGGAAGGCTGTTGCCTTGCTTGTCTTGCAGGTCGAGCACTCGCGCTGTGCTGGCGCGGCATTTGCGTCCCGTGGCGTTGGAGCGTTGCGCGTCGGCTGGGATAAGCAGCTTCACGATGACTGGTGTGGCTGGTATGTCGTCTGTCCATGCTTTTTTCCAGCCGATGATGTCGCCTTCATCCGGAAGGATGCTGGTTTTGGCGATGCTGAGTTTTACATGGTTGGCACCGCTCAGGTCGGCCTGGCTCAGGTCTGCACCACTCAAGTTGACGCCGCGCAGATCTGCACCGTTTAGGTCTGCGCGGTTTAGGTTGGCATGGCACAGAATGGCGTAGCTCAGGTCTGCACCACTCAAGTTGACACGGTACAGGTTGACGCCGCGCAGATCTGCACCGCGCAGATCTGCACCGCGCAAGTTGGCATGGCACAGGTCGGTAGCGCTCAGGTTGGCATCGCTTAGACCGGCACGTCGTAGGTCGGCACGGCGTAGGCAGGCGGTTCCGTATTTTTTGAGGATGGCTTCGATGCTGTCGCCTTCGAGGATGCCGTTTGGCGTGGTGATTTTCATTGGTTTTCCTTTGCTTGTTGACGTTGTGTGCTCCACCCTGACGAGTGGATGGGGCTGAGTAGCTGGTATCGGAGTCGGACCGATGCCGTCCTTGAATTCCGAACGCCCCTTTGACCGTTGGAACGCGACCTGAACGCGTTCACGGCCGGTGGCGTGGCCGACTGTGATTGAAGCAGTCAGGCATAGTAAGAAAGGAACCGCAGGCACCGGAGTGCCTGCATATATTTAGACAGGAGAAGATTGGAATCCGTGGACGGGCGAACCGTCGCCCAGCCGAAGCCACGACAGAAGTGTGTATGCAAACGCCGTGGCGGATTTGTTGTTTGTCGATATTCAGTTATGTGTTCCCGCCAGCCGACATGAGTGAACGTGGATGTCCGCGAAAACATCCCTAATTGGTTTGTTTTGTTGGACTGTCGGCTGGTGGGAAGTCTTTATTCTCGTGGGGCGAACCGCACGGTCAGCCATAGGACGGTCAGAATGTAGATGACGCTCACGAGGATGGTGGCGGACTGCGAGTCCGCCGTCCGCCAAGTGAACAGCAGTGTCATGCTGCTTACGAATCCGATGATGGCGGCTGCGAACTTCAGACGGCGGAGCGTGTAGTTCGGCTTCCTGACTTCGGGTTTGCTGTCATGGCTGGTCATTTGGTTTCCCCCCATTTCCTTGAGGATTCGATTGCATTCGCGTCGGACGCGCTGCACTTCGGTCTTGGTGAAGTTGAAGTAGTATTGGCTGGTCGATGTGCGGAAGCTCATTCGGGCCATCGGCCTGCCGTCCTGGGCGGTGAAGGTCTGCATATCGAATCCGCCGTCGTCCATCCAGCTCATCGTGTGTTTCCCACCTTGTCGTTGAGCCCATAGGCGATGCCTTCGATTTCCGCTGGCGTGAAGTCCGCGAGTGTGATGTTTTGGATGCCGTCAACGAGACTGGCGCTGCCGTCCTCATGGAAGCGGATGTAGAAGCCGCTTGATGCGAGCAGCAGGCTTCCTGTCTCGTGGAGTGTCGGCGGTTTTGGCGGATTGAGTAGTTGGCTGGTCATTTCTGCGCTTCCTTGACGATCGTGTCGATGATGACGTCCACGAGGTCTGGCACGTCGATGTCCATCGGTCCGGTGATGTGGCCCAGGAACCGGCTCGCGTAGATTTCATCCCACTGTTCCGCGTATTGCGGGCGAATCATGTCACCATGCTCGGCGAATTCGTCGAAGACGGCTTCCACGCAGGTCTTGCGCAGGTCTTTGTTGTAGGTCTTGCTGTCCATCGGACGCTCCTTTGGTGTGGCTTTCAGGCTTTGAATTGTTTGATGCTGTCGATTGGCTGGAGCAGCACCGCAGTGAGTTGGAAGAGGGTCATTCCAAACATGTCGGCGATTTTTTCCAGATCGCTTACGGTGAGGTCTTTCTTGCCGGTGAGTTTCTTGTTCGCCAGCGGCCTTTCGCATCCGATCGCTTTGGCTACGTCTTCTTGCGTCATGCCCCTTCGAGCCATCTCCCCTCGGATGTTGGCTCTCATGAGTTCCGTTTCGCTTGTCACCCAACCTCCTTTCTCGTTTCGTTGCTGATTACAGATAGTACTTATTTGGATACTATTACACGGGTACTTAATTGATTACTTTACAAAAAGTACACAATTGGGTATTATGAAACCATGGGAACAAGAGCTAACACCGATGTGACAGACGGAGCGCGGAGCATCATGGAATACTGCAAAAAACTGCAATCCAGGAGCGGTATGACCGCTACGGATTTCGCAGCGGAATGTGGATTCAGCCGCAACTATTGGTTCGTCCGCGCCCGGTTCGACGCGCCCTTGACGGTATCGGACTGTGAACGAATCGCCAAGACATGCGGGATGACATTGCGTCAGCTATTCGCAAACGCACTGGCGGAACAGGAAGAAAAAAGAACCGCCGAAACCATCAACAAGCTGCAGAGGGGCGACGTGGCCCTTGCGGCGTATCGGGCCGCTGGCAAGAGGGAGGCCATCAATGGAGAGGCTGGGCCGGATTACGACGAGCCTGCCTGACCTGCCGATCGACCGGCGCATGACATACGGCGCCATGCGCCGCGCCATCATTGGCCTGCCCGTCACCGTATCCAGCGCCATCCTGCCGGACGGACTATGGGGCTGCTACGACGCATCCAACAGCGTGATACTCATTGACAGGCGCCTTACCTACACGGCAAAAAGATGCGTGCTCACGCATGAGCTGCTGCACTGGAAGCATGGTGACGATGGTTGTGCGAACGATCGTTCGAAGCAGGAGCGACGGGCGCGAACGCAGACTGCCCTCACGCTCGTCAACCCCGCCGAGCTCGCACTACTCGAACGCATGTACGAGTACGAATGGCAGATCGCCGACGAACTCAACATAACGACACAAGTCCTCGAAGACTACCGGAGCACGCTCGCATCGGCGTAGAATCGGCTGCATCCCCCGTTCGACGTAAAGAGAGAAGAAACCAATGAGAATCAGACAGAACAATGCGATGCTTGTCAAGCTCAAGGCATGGCTCGGCAAGGACGTGAAAGTGAAGTCGGCGGTCTGCTCCGGCATCGCCGCCGTATGTGCAGTGGCGTTGGCCGTCGGAGCGGCCACCTATGCCGCCAGCGTCCATTCCGCCGCGGTCAAGGAAGCCGCCGAGACCATCGAAGCCGACAATGCCGACTATTCGAAGCTGATAGACGAATACAACAAGCTTGTGGACAAATACAACTCACTATCGGATGATTACGATACCGCCTCGGAGACGATAGACAAGGCTGACGGCATGAAGGCCGACATAAAGAAGATGGAGGCTACGCGGGACAATTTGCAGGCGCAAATCGAATCGTTGACCGGTCAGGTCGATAACGCCAAGAGAACCAGCGCTTCCGATGGCGTGTGGCAGGTCGGCAAGGACATCGACGCCGGAACGTATCGCGCGAACGATTCCGTGACGGACCGCTGTTACTGGGAGGTCTCCGTAGGTGACGACATCGTGCAGAACGACATGCCAGGCGGTGGCTACCCGCAGGTGACAGTGAGCGATGGGCAGCAGCTCAAGCTTCAGAATTGCGGCACGTTCACCAAGCAGTGACACTCTTTTCTATTTGCCCCACCAATTGTGGGGCTTTTATATTGGGTATGTAAATAAGTGGTTGGAAATTGGTAAATATCTGGTTGGACAATCAAGATGATGCCCACCGAAGCCCAACCACTAATTTAACGAATATTATCTCTAAAAATCCAACCACTTTTTAACGATAGGAGATTCGGCTTAGCGGTCTGAAATCCGTCACACCTCGACGGTCTATCCCTGTCTTGATGCCTCTTTCGCAATCCCGCTCGGGATTTTCTTCAAGGAACGAGACGACGCCTTTGGCCATGCGAGAGATGAGGCCTTCGAGCTTGATAACGCAGTCATATGCGCAGGCCTTCAAGTTTTCCGCACCAACTCCGGTATGGCCGTAGCTCGCGACGATTCCGCACTCGTTGCCTTGGACGCATACACCGATGACTTTGTAGGGGCTGTAATCCTTTCCTTTGCCCTCGATGACCGAGGACCCCGCATGGACCACAGCACAGCGCAGCTGGTAGAGGTCTGAGGCGGTGAATGCACCTCGCGCCGTTATGCCGTTGAGCTCATCGCTAATCTCGTCTTGGCTCTTCTCGTCTTTTCGCTCGGCGTTCATCTTCTCGCCGGTATTTGGAAGATCCAGGTATTTCACACACCAATCGGTGTACTTCATGCCGACGGCTTTTGCGCAGACGTCGGGTATAGTCACGACGAGGCTCAGCGCTGCAAGCAAAAGCCCTGCGTCGAAGGCTATCTCGCATTCTTCCACGAGCCTGCTGGGCGTGCGATGAATCACGGTCGGGTAGCCGTATTCGTTGGCGGCGCTTTCCAGGCCACCTGAAGGCGCAGGCCTCCAGGATGCAATTTCGTCGAGTCTCGCATTCATAGGATCTCCCCTTCCTTCTCTCTGCTTCAAGCTACCGCAGATGGGGATTGGACGTGCCGATTCTTCCATTTCAGCGCATTGGCGCTGTATGAAAGAATGAAAATAATGTTACATATGCATATATGTATATTTCATGTTTGCAAGTTAGTATTTTCCACTTGCAAGGTTAATATGCACCCTTGTTTACAACATGCCATACACACATGTTTGCAAGTTAGCGTATAATGTGTTTCAGAACAAAAAACCTCCGCAGTGTTAACGGCACCACGGAGGTAAAACATGAAGCCTCACTCAAAGACTTCCGAAACCATTGTAACGCATGGCTTGGAGGTCGGAAATGGACCGTGAAATGGGATACCGCAACATGCTGGCAGTCGAAGAACTCGCAAGCCAAGGGAAACTCACCGTCACCCACAAGGGCGCACGCAGCTTCGACTTCGCTCAATACGCCCTGCTCAGCCGCATGGCATGGCTCACCGCTGACTGGCCGCTGGACAAAGCCGCCAAGGAAAAGCACATGCTTCCGCGCACCTACGCTTCCGGATGGCTCAAAATCGCCATCGATTGGGGTATGACACTTCCCCAGTCAATGGACGAGCTCGTGGCGATCGGCAATGAGCCGCGCAATCCGAAGCGCGAGCAGCTGGCTTACAACCGCATAGGCAAGATCGCCAAAAAACTCGAATCCGCAGGACTCATCAAATGCCTTCGCAAGGGCAATGTTCAGCGCAAGAACAATGCCGTGTGGCTGCTGACTATCGGCACGCCGGAGGAAAACGCCGAGGTCGAAGCCTACGTGCGACAGCACATGTACCTCTGATTCCGTGCCCACATTTTGCCCACACTTTTCCGGTAATTGCAGTGATTTGCAGTGAATTGGAGTGATATGCAAACCATGCGGAAACCATTGGAAAAACAAGAAAACCCGGCATCCAAGCCGGGTTTCCGAAAGTGCCGCCAGCGGGAATCGAACCCGCAATCCGAAGAGACCGATTTTAAGTCGGTTGCGTATACCAGTTTCGCCATGGCGGCAAGGCATCGAACAAGCCGACGCCCAAGTTATTATGCCACGTTAACGTTCGGCAAGCAATCGCGTGCCGTAATCCAACACAATGCCATCAAGCAAACCGTGTTCGCTGGCCATGAAGGAGTCGATATGCTGACCATGGTCGGCATAGGCCGCTTCGCTGACTTTGGCGAGCACACGATTCCACACCAGTGCACCGCCACCGACCACGTCAACACGACCCGGGTGAATGGTTTTGTAGGTCAGGCGCTCTTCGCGCGGCATCGTAAGGAACTTGTTATCGACCGCATAAGCGTCTTCCAACGAGCAGCTGGCACCATCCACCGCGGAATGGTCGTATTCGGTCAATCCCATGGCCAGAGCGGTCATGGTAGTCACTGTGCCAGACACGCCGATGATAGTGCGGGTTTTGCCTGCAGGAACCGTTTTGAACGCTTCATCGATATGCTCGTCGATGTCGGCAATGGCCTCTTGAATCTGCGCTTCGGTAGGCGGATCGTTCTTCAAGTGGCGTTCGGTCATACGCACCGAGCCAATGTTCATGGAGAACGCGGCCTGCACCTGCGTGTTCGGATGGCTTACACCGTCGCCGCCAAGCACCAATTCCGTAGAGCCGCCACCCAAATCAACCACCAAATACGGAGCTTCGACGTCGCGACGAACCACGCTCGTGGCACCAAGGAAGCTTAGATCAGCCTCTTCCGTACCGGGAATGACTTCCGGACGCACGCCGAGGATCTGCTCGATAGTGTCTTCGAATTCATCACGGTTCTCAGCATCACGAGTGGCCGAAGTAGCAACGAAACGAATGCCATCCACAGGATGCTCTTTCAGCACCTCGGCGAATTCGCGGGCAGCGGCGTAGGCACGTTCCAATGCCTCATCGGCGAAACGATGCGTCTTATCAACATCCTGACCGAGGCGAATCACGCGAAGAATACGCGGAACAATATCTTCGACGCCGTCTTCACTGACGCGGGAGACCTTCAGACGAATCGAGTTCGTACCGCAATCAATGCCGGCAACAGTAACGGATTTCATTGCTTCTTCTTTCTGTCTGAATATGGTTCAGTCTTCGTTTTCCACCGTGCAACGGCATACATTGGGGTCGAATTCATGACGAATCGCCTCCAATGCCATGTCTCCGATCGGATTGGCGCCCTCGCCCATCACCAGCGTTTGCGCCAGCAAGGCGTGCAGACACTTGATGCGAACAGGCATGCCGCCGGCACTGGTGCCTTCGATATGCTCTTCGCTGTCTTCCATAGCAACGGCGATTTCATGCCGGAACGCCAAATACAGTTCGTGCGCACGCTCGTAGGCGGCTTTCAGATCGTCATCTTCAGCCAAAAGATCGTTGTACTCCTTCATCTTGCCTTCGGCTTCGATGTGGGAGATGGCTTTCACCGCTTCCGGGCCAGTCAAATAGCAAGTGGTAGGGAAAGGCACACCTCCCGGCAGCAGCGGGCGCGTGACCACAGCCAAAGGCCTGCCGCACACGCAACGTGCTCCGACAGCCACCATGCCACGCGGGTAACGACCCAACTGACGCTCGACCACAGCAATATCATGCTCGGTGGCAGGCTGGTCGAGAACCTTCTTCGCCAAGGCTTTGGCCTGTTCGCTGATTGTCATACCCTGTGTCACTCCTGCTGATCTCCTGATTGCTGTTGGTTGTTGTCTTGTGAAGTCTGCTGCTGGCCACCGGATTCCGGGCTCGTTCCATTCGCATCCGATTCGCCGGTTGACGTACTTTCGGACGTTTCCCTCGATTTCGATTTCACTTCGTCCGATTGGTCGGCTTGTTTGAACGAATACGCCATTTCCTTATACCAAGGCAGTACGGTTTTCTGCGATTCATCCGTCTTTTTTGCATCTTCTGTGGTTTCGCCGGTCACCGCTTCGGGATGTTCCACACGAATCGCCTGTTCTCCTGGAAATACGAATCCCAGACGATCCCTTGCCTGCGCTGTAACGTAAGCTTTGTCATCCCAACGCGCGATGTCGTTTTCCAGTTCCTGCTTTTGCGCTATCAGCGCAGCTTCCTGCTTCTTCAAGCCATTCAATTCAGCCATATTCAGCGCATAGGTATGGAACGTCGACGCCAGCTGGATGGATCCCAAAGCCACGATAAATACCGCCACAAAGAACGCGATGGGGCCAGCACTGCCCCTTCTGGATGCTTTCTTGCGTGACTTTGAACTCATAGCAATGAAAATACCCGCCGCGTTCGACGAGGAACACGACGGGCACTCTACATCAGCGCATATTCGATGCGCTTACGCTCACTTGGCGATGTACTTCTTGCAGGCCTTGAAAGCGCTGTAGCCAGCATACTGAGCGGTGGAGCCGAGCTCCTCCTCGATCTCGAGCAGGCGGTTGTACTTGGCGATACGCTCGCCACGAGCCGGGGCACCGGTCTTGATCTGGCCGGTGTTCTTTGCCACAGCCAGGTCGGAGATGGTGGTGTCCGGGGTCTCGCCGGAACGGT
>ENA-OQDL01001010-OQDL01001010.1-human-gut-metagenome-genome-assembly--contig:-NODE-1010-length-15412-cov-3.130716_pt1 | contig 15412 bp, 12 predicted proteins | sample MGYA00242782_ERZ504609 | MGnify/ENA primary metagenome ERZ504609 (study PRJEB26092, sample SAMD00036320) | human gut metagenome | host: Homo sapiens | study: EMG produced TPA metagenomics assembly of... | reverse complement strand
ACAATCATCTTAGCCAGTTCTGCACCGACAACCCTCGCACCAAAGGCAAGAATATTGCAGTTATTATGAGCTCTGGACATCTTGGCTGTAAACGGCTCACTGCATACGGCCGCACGAACCCCTTTTACTTTGTTCGCAGCCAGTGAAATACCAAGACCCGTTCCACAGATCAGGATTCCTCTTTCAACTTCTCCTGATGCAACTGCACGTCCCACTTTCTCTCCATAAACGGGATAATCACAGCTCTCCGGTGAATTTGTCCCCATAATCTACTACTTCATGTCCCCCTCTCTTTCAGAAGTTCAATAATCTCTGCTTTCAGTTCCAGTGCTGAATGGTCATTTCCAATTCCGATTTTCATTCCTCTATTCCTTTCTTTTTAAAAAATTATGCCGGGCAAAAGATTCGTCCAGCTATCATGCTTAACGCTCTTATCATAGCAAATTTACTCCCAAAAGTAAATGCCGCACACCTCTGATTTACTCAGCAGGTATGCGGCATTTCTATTACCCGGATTATCTCCGATTTATACTTTCCGATCCGCTTTTATATCTTTTGGATATTTCAGCTCTCGAAATTCACATTAAATTCAAATCCTCAATTACTGGATCTCGTACCAGATGATTCCGTTCGGCTCCATCTCAAGATCGAAACTGCTTCCATCTCCACGATAGATTGTTGTACTCTGCGGATCATCTGTATTATTTACTACGCAGTATTTGTTATTCTTCGGATATGCGTGTACATCCACATTGTAGTTTGTGCTGAACCATTTCTTCAGCTCATCCTCGCTGTGAGTACTCCACATGATCGCACGATGAAGAACACGGTTGTTCTCAAAGCTATACGGAAGTCCGCTGATATATACAGCACGTCCTTTCCCATATTCATTAACAGCCATCTGAACTTCTTTGTCCTTCTGAACAAGGATTGTAGATCCCGCAAGTGCATAGATATTCTTCTTGCCCTCACCGAAATCAACACTCTCTGTCTCTTCCAGAATGAAATGCTCATGCTCATCCCAGTTATATTTATCATAACCAAGAGTAAATCCATGCTCTTCTTCAACTCCAAATACATCTGCAAGCTGGAAGAAACGTCCCTGGAACTGATGTCCTGTCGGCTCACCTACACCAATGATACCACCGCCGTTGTAAACAAACTTTCTGACAGCCTCAACGATGTGTGGATTTACCCACCAGTCTCCACCTGTATGTGCTGTATCAGCATCCCCCACATTGATAAGAACATCAATGTCATCTAAGATGGAGCTGTCATCCAGAATATCCTGGAAACTGATGAACTTCACATCAAACGGTGCTCCTGACAGAGACTCGATGATTCCTGCATAAGAATAGTTCTGCTTCTGATACAGTGCATGATGTACCATGTGGCATCCCCCATGCTCTCATCTTTACCCCAGCAGTTAAGAACTGCTACCTTCTTAGCACAGAAAGGTGTTGTGCCTTTTACATTATCATACAGTGTACGGAACTCATCACATACCTGTGATACATAATCAATAAAATCCGGGAAGTCAAGTGCAAGCTTTAAGTATCCGCCGTATCCGATTCTGTCGATTGGCTTTCTTAAGATAGCTCTTCTTGCTGTTACCCAGTTATAACGTGCCTCTTTTACAGGATCTCCCCCTCATGGAATACATCCGGGAAGAAATACGGAAGAAGACGTCCTTCTGTATATTTTACTCCGTCAATATCGCTGATCAGTCTTAATGTAGAACCATTTCCCACACTACCTACAACTGCGTCAAGTCCAAGTGTCTTGAACTCTTCCATGAACGGCTCTGTTCCGATCCAGTGATCTCCCAGGAACATCATGGCTTTCTTTCCACACTCATGAGTAATGTCTACCATCTCTTTTACGATCTTGGCAACTTCTCTTCTCTGGAATGCCTGGAAATCCTGATACTCTTTGCTCGGAATACGGTACTGGTTGTTGTAGTATCCCTGATCAATAATATACTCAGCACGGAACTTGTATCCGACTTCTTTCTCAAACTGCTCTAAGATATATGGGCTTACAGAAGCTGAATATCCATACCAGTCTACATATTTCTCTCTTGCAAGCTCATCAAAGATCAGTGTGAACTGATGGAAGAATGTGGTAAAACGAAGTACGTTTACATACGGATGATCCTCAATAAACTTTCTAAGACGCTTCATTGTATATTCATGCGTCTTTGGCTGACGTACATCAAATGTGATCTGATGCTCAACATCTTTCCAGTCATTTGTAACTGCATTGTACATATGCACCGGATCCCACATAATATAAGCAAGGAAACTTACTGTATACTCATGGAACGGAACAGCAGCAAGTGTAACCTTTCCTGTCTCTTCACTGTAGTCCCATTTATCTGTCGGAACAACTTCTCCTGTTGTTCTGTCGATTACTTCCCACCAACGTTTGATATCATCTCTTGTATTCGGTTTCAGCATATCCGGGTAAAGTCCCTTCATTACTTCCACTTCAAGAGTTTCAGACTCTGCTGTATAGAAAGGTGTCATAACATACATCTGCTGAATTTCTTCCGGATTGGCTTCAGCCCATGCATTATCTTTACGAGTTGTATAATATGTTGAATAAATTTCTGCATCTGCATCTTTCAGCTCTGTAGGGAAATCTGTTCCATCGCAATCACGGATTGCATCAGCACCCCAAAGCTTCATTAATTCCAGTGTCTGTGGCACTACGTCCAGGTCAGTAGGAATTGTAACGAGTCCTTTTGATTTCTCCATTGAATTATCCTCTTCTATTCTTTAAATACTCTGATTTTTAGTTTATATAAGGAAATCTGCCATCGGCAGATTTCCTTATGCTTTCTTATCACAGGTATCCTTCCTGCAATGTAGACAATTATTTATATTTGCTGTTGTAAAATGCCAGCAGTCCGACCAAACCTGCAAGACCTACGATCTCAGTAAGAAGACCCTTTGGTCCGATATTTCTCTGTCCGACAATGATAAGGCCGATACAAACAACGAAAATCACGATAACAACAATCGCAGTGATAATCTTTTTAGTTCTTTCATTCATTGTAAATACCTCCTTAACCTTTCAATCCACCCAGAGTCATTCCCTGAGTAAGTGTCTTCTGTACACACATATACAGAATCAGAACAGGAAGCATAACGATAACCAGTCCTGCGTACATCTGACCATACTGAACTGCTGATTTCTGAGCAGCCATCAGGTTCATAAGACCTACCGGCAGAGTCTTCAACTTGGCATCTGTCAGCAATGTCATGGAAATTACATACTCATTCCAGAATGACAGGAAGTTGAAAAGAATGATCGTTACGATACTTGGTTTTGCCATCGGGAAGATGATCTTAACCATTGTCGTAAAGTATCCTGCACCATCCACATAAGCTGCTTCCTCGAAGTCTTTTGCAAGACCACTGAAGTATCCTGACAGCAGGTAGATTGTGAACGGAAGTGCCGTTGCCATATATACAACCGCCAATATGAACAAGTTATTTAGGAAGAAGCCTCTTCCGATCATCTGTCTGAGTGACTTGTCCCAGTTGTTCAACATAAGGAAGATCGGTACTACGATGTAACTTACGTTGATGAAAAGTCCTGCCATGAAGAGCAGATTCCAGAACTTACATGTACGGAACTTAAATCTTGACAGTACATAAGCTGCCGGAAGTGCAACTGCGATCAGCATTGCAATCGCAAGTGCTGTAACAATCACAGAGTTCAGGATGTAAGATCCCATGTCTGCTTTCGTCCAGGCATCTACAAAGTTCTGAAAATAAAGTTTCTCAGGAAGTGTCCACGGATTTCCGTAGAATTCCTTATTCTGCTTTACCGATGCAAGGAAGACCCATGCTACCGGCACGATGATTGTAATTGCAAGAAGAATCAGGCAAATATACACAATCAGTTTACTAAAGCCAAACGGTTTTTTTGATGTATTCTTTTCCATTCCGATTCCCCTTTCCTTAAATTTCTACTTCCTGACGTTTTGTTGCAACGTTCAGCAGTCCGGCAAGTGCAAAGGAGAACAGGAATACTGATACACCGATTGCCATACCATATCCATATGAAGAGTTTGTATAAGCCTCCTGGTACATATAGCTCAGGAATACGCTGGAAGCTCCGTCCGGTCCACCACTCGTCATTGCTGTAACGAGAAGGAAACTCATGTTGATCGTACTGATTACGAAGAATGTAAGTGTTGTTCTGATGTTTGTCCAGATCAACGGAATCGTAATTGTAAAGAACTGATAAATCTTACCTGCTCCTTCAAGGCTGGCAGATTCGTACAGACTCTCTGATACGTTCGCCATACTTGCCATATACATTACCATGTAATATCCAATGGCCTGCCATACCATGGCGATCACAATACTGTAAATAACTACCTTCTGATCACCAAGCCAGAGGATCTGATCATCACTGTGCTTGAAGATTCCGATGATGGAATTCAGAAGTCCTGTATTTGGTTTGTAGATAGCAGAGAAGATAGCACTGATAACTACGATTGAAAGGATATTCGGGATATAGAAGATTACTCTGAAGAATCCCTGTCCTTTGATTTTTTCTCTTGAAAGTATGTATGCAAACACTAACGCAAATGCAAATGTAATGATCGTAACTAATACAATCAGAAGAATCTGGTTCTGGAACGCCTGATAGAACTTCTGATTCTGTAACAACGATTTAAAGTTGCTCAGTCCTACAAATGTCTTGTTATCTGTATATCCGCCCCATTTATATAAGGAAATACGGAAGATTTCGATCGTAGGAACAATCATAAATAAGATAAATAATATTGCTGCCGGGGCCAGGCAACAGAATACAAACAGCCCCTTGCCTTTTCTTTCTTTCATTGGTTCATCTCCAATTCTATAAATCCGTTTCATTGAATAACCGCCGCCATCCAACGGCTATTCATACCGTCATAGCAGATATCGGCATTAAAACAGGCGGTGAAGAGATTTCACCGCCTGCCTCACCTGTGAGATTCCTTCCAAATCATTTTATAGTTGTAAGGAAATTCCCGGTAACTTATTCAGATTATTTTAAAGCAGCACGAAGTTTGTCGCTATCTGTCTTAATCTGATTTACCCAGTCGTCTTCTGTCTTGTCACCAGTTACAAGAGAGTTAACCGGATCAAAGAATGTTGTACGAACTGTTACACCTTCTACTGGATCTGTTGTAGCGAATGCATCCATAACAGCTACAGCACCTGTATCATAGATTGAGTAGTACAGTTTGTTGTCTCCGTCAAGCTTGTCAGACATTCCTTCGATTGGCTGGATTGCTCCAGATTTAGCGAAGATCTCTGCTGCTGCATCAGAGTACATATAAGCGATAAATTCTTTTCCAAGATCTTTGTTCTCAGCACCTGATGGCATCCAGATCTGCTCGAAGAATGTATAGGAAGCTCTCTCTCCGTCTTTCTCTACTGCCGGAAGAGCTGTGAATCCCCAATCGAATCCGTCTGCTCTCGGAGCGTCTGCCATCTCACCGATTACCCAGTTACCATTTGGCATGAACAGAGCTTTGTCATCAAGAACAAGCTGCTGGTTGTTACGGAAGTCATTGTCGTTAGCATTTGCTGTTGTTGTAGGCTCAACGTGAGAAGCAAGCTGTGTAACGATATCGAATGCCTTCTTAGCTCCGTCTGTATCCCAGATTCCTTCACTATAGTTCAGAGCCTTTGTGAAGTCTTCTGATCCCATTGTCTCATGCAGTAATGCATAGAAGAATGCATCAAAGTATCCTGTTGTAGGATATGTGAAGAGTGAGATTCCTTCAGCTTTTGCCTTGTCAGCAAGTGCCCACATGTCATCCCATGTCTCCGGTACATCCCATCCTTTTGTCTTGAACAGGTTTGCATCGTAGAACAGTCCACATGGTGAGTAGAACATTGGCATCAGGTATGTCTTTCCGTCTCCGTAAGGATTAACGATGGAGTTCTCTGTGAATCCTGGAAGGATCTTGTCTCCAACCTTAGCGTCCTCACCCGGTACAGTCATATCAAGAACGTCTGTAAGTTCCTCTACGTTGTTGTCCTTGATGAATGTCTCTGTGATAGCTGACTCAGAACCAACAGCTCTCATGATTACGTCCGGATACTCTCCAGATTTCATCTGTGGCTGAATGATATCCTCGATGTTCTTGTCGATTGTAAGTTCAACCTTAACACCTGTCTCTTTCTCGAATGCAGCCGCAACATCGTTCCACATATCTGCACCGTATGCTGTCTCAACTACTGCAACCTTTACTACCTTATCACTGTCTGAATTTCCTTCAGATTTCTTGTCTCCACCATTGGATCCACATGCTGCAAGTCCGAAAACCATAGTACCTGCAAGCACAAGGCTGATAAGTTTTTTCTTTTTCATTTAAATAGTTCCTCCTTATAACTTTTTCCAGTTTTACTTGGTATGTCTATCATATACTATTTCTCCCTCTTTTTCAACCTTTCTTTTTGCCTTTTTTTTATAAATCTTGCTTTTTGGACTATTTCCCAATATCACCATATCTTTATGACCCCCAAAAAATTGTTTTTTACATTTTCTTTTGTTATTTTTCACACACTTGACATAAAAAAATGTTCCGTTTTTTTGCCAAACTCTCCCGTAATCCTGTTGTAATCAACCTCTAAATTCTTTATAATATTTGCATAACCAGTTGAAATCGTTTTCAAGACAATATTTCTAAATTTTGTGGAGGACACCTATGGGTAATATACGACATACTTTTACTTCCCCCTTAAGGCATGACCACACCTGTCATCTTCTGTATTCTACCTATTCAAAATATGAAGAGGACTGGAGCAGTTATCCGCACACACATTATTTTACAGAACTTTTTTTCGTGCTGTCAGGAAGTGGCAGTTTTCTCGTTGAAGACGAAACCTTTCCGATCGCAAAGCACGATCTGATCGTGATCAACCCGAATATCACCCACACCGAAAAATCCAGCCTCGAAGACCCGCTGGAATATATCGTACTGGGTGTAGATGGTCTGAATTTTGTCATTGACGATGCAAATGAATATCTTCTGTTCCACTCCGATGAAATGAAAGATCAACTTGATTTCTATTTCCGTACGATCCTGGAAGAGACAGAGAACTCGCAGAAGGATTACGAAAAGGTCTGCCAGAATCTGCTGAACATTCTGGTCGTCCATCTTTCCCGCTACGCTTCCTCTTCTGTGGAGATCTTTCCATTCCATAAAATGGAATCCCGGGAATGCAGCCGGGCAAAGCGTTATATTGATTCTTCTTTCCGGGAAAATATTACGTTGGATAAGCTCTCAGAGATCGCACAGATCAACAAGTACTATTTTTCTCATACCTTCACAGAAACTTATGGAATCTCGCCGATGAATTATCTGACTCAGAAGCGGATCTTTACCAGTCAGGAACTGCTGACTTCCACAGATATGAGTCTTGCACAGATCGCACAGCAATGTGGATTTTCTTCCTCCAGTTACTTTACGCAGTGTTTCCGTAAATCCTGTGGCATGACACCGACTGCCTACCGCAAGCAGTTTCTGCGGAACCAGTGATCTGAAAAATCTTAGACAAAAAAGGAGTACCGCACATCGCGATACTCCTTTTCTTTTACAGAAAATTCTCAAATTTTCTTTTCTTCATCTTACCTTGCGGAAAGAATCTTTATCTTCTTTTACGTCTGCGTGTTACAACTGTAACGGCTGCACCTGCTGCCAGCATTGCCGCAGCTCCCCACAGGATCAGTGGAGCAGCATCTCCGGTCTTTGCAGCTTTGTTGGATGAAGTTGTTCCGGCATTTGATCCTGATGTAGAACCTGCGGTATTATTTCCTGTATTGTTGCCAGTATTTGTACCGCTGTTGCCATCATTCTTATTGCCGTTATTTTTGTTGTCATCCTTGTTGCTGTCGTCCTTCTTGTCATCGTCACCTTTGACTTTCGTTACTTTGACATCAACAGTAACTTCCAGACCATCCGGATTTTCAAACTCATCACCAAGAACAAGTTTTCCTGTCAATGTATAAGTTGCCGGAACATCTGACTTGTAAGCACTCAGATCCCAGTCAACATTAACGGTTGCTGTTGTTCCGTCTTTAAGTTCTACTTCAACCTGTCCCGGAAGTCCGAGATCTGCTGCAAGAGTTCCTTCTTTTACAGAAATATCATCCAGTTTTGCATTTACAATGGATTTAATTTCTTTCTTCGGTTCCGGCTTCGGCTCTTCTGCCTTCTTCGCAACTTTTACTTTTACAGAAGCTGTCAGGTTCTTCGGATTTGTAATATTATCTGCAAAGGAAAGGATTCCTTCCAGAGTATAATCACCTGCCGTATTTCCATCGTAACTGTCTGTATTCCATGTAACGCTTGCTGTTCCGGTTGTGCTGTCTGTATAGGTTACTTCTATCTCTGTCGGAAGCTTCAGTTCTGATACAGCCGTTCCGTACGCAACTTCTTTCTTATCCAGTTTTGCAACGGACTTGATCTCATACTGCTTCTTTGTAACTGTTACCTGGATAGAAGCTTTCACGCCATCCGGGTTCTCCATGTTCTCACCCATTGTCAGAGTTCCCTCCAATGTGTAAGTTCCCGGTGTTGTCTGATAATCACCTTTCGCCCATGTTACGGCTGCTTCTTCATTGAGATTTCCTGTCACTGTGACAGTTACTTTCTCCGGTAATTCAAGATCCTTAAATGCAGTTCCTTCTTCTACAGAAATTCCTGCCGGATTGGTTACGCTGAGTACATTCTTTGTTGTCTCACCACCACCGTTATTCTCAATCGTAAATGAGAACTGTTTCGGAAGCACTGACTGTCCTGTTGCTGTCTTTGCAACGATCTTAACAACATAGGTACCGTCATTCAGGTCACTGAGTGTGTACTCTGGCTTTGTGGTATTGCCTTTCAGCTCACCGTTTACATAAACGTCATAGCTTGCGAAGGAAGAACCTTCTTTTAATGTCCATGTGAGTTTTACAGAATTATCACTGACTGCTGTTTTTGTAATGGACTCGATCTCACCTGCTACTGTTCCGTCAGCAATTGTTGTTACATTGCCGATCTCGATGGCCTTCGCTGATGCCTCACCTGCATTGCTCAGGGCGTATACCTTGAAGTTGTAGGTTGTTCCCGGTGTCAGGTTTTCCAGTGTTGCGGCTGTGCCGCTTACTGTCATCTCGATTCCGTTCTCTGTATCAGATACTCGATACTGTGCTGCTCCTGAAACCTTGTCCCATTTCAGCACAACCTTTGTGCTTTCAACAAGAACTGCAGAACCTGTCTGGTCTTCTACTACAGGAACTGCCGGTGTGCCAAGTGCTGTGATCGCCTCATCCAGTGCTGCTTTCTTTGCATCCACATCAGTCTGTTCTGCACCCGCATCATTCATAGTCTCAACCGCTGCATCATAAGCCGTTTTAAATGCATTCCATTTCGTCTCCTCATAGGCTGACTTAGTAAGTGCTGAACCTGTCTCAATCGATGTCTGGAGTGCTGACTTATCAACCGTTACACCTTCACCCGGTGAAAGGATCTTCAGGTAATCCAGGTTGACCTGATATTTTCCATCACGTGCAACTGCTACACACTTAATCGTATGCTCACCATTTGTAAGATCTGTCTTTGAGAAGATCAACTGCTGGTTATCTCCGCTGCTTGAACCATTCAGCGAATAATTATCGATTTTTGCATTATCAACATAGATATCAAAGCTTGCAAAGTTGGCATGCTTCTGAGAATAAACCTCTACACCTGTTCCATTGAACGTGTATTCAAAATAGCTTCCCGCCGCACTTGAATCATTTCCGGTTTCTGTCTTTGTTCCGCCATGATGTTTTGTCTGTTCTCCTGCCCAGTTAGACCACGTTCCACTCCATTTGATCTCACTGTTCTTTGTTCCATAGTTTCCTGACGCCGGTACGGTACCGTCTTCTACGATCGTCTCGACATCTGCCACATCCTGTTTAATTGCAACCTTCAGTTCCATCGTTCCGCTCTTTGCAGCATCTGCATTGGAGGTTGCTGTGATCGTAACCGTTCCGTTCTTGCTTAAGAATGTTACCAGTCCGTCTGCATCTACTGTTGCGATACTGTCATCGGATGTACTCCATGTAACTGTCTTGTCTGTTGCATCCTCCGGCTCTACTGTTGCTTTCAGCTGTAACGTACTGTCCGCTTTTGATACTGTAGTCACTCCGGACTTAGAGCTTACTGTCACACCTGTCGGTGCTACCAGTGTTGAATCCAGGATTTCAAATGCATCCAGCTCGATCTTTGTATTGGAGCTTGCTGTCTGCTTCTCATTGAGTACTTTCAGCTGGATCGTATGGATTCCTGCTGTAAGGTCTTCTTTGCTGAAGTATTCTTTCTGACGTACTGTGCTTGCACTGTATGTATCAACAACTCCCTGTGACACACCGTCAATAAATACTTCGATCTTACCTCTGTCCTTATTGGTACAACCGATCACTTTGATTCCTGTTCCCTTAAATGTAAGAGTCGCAGTCTCGCCGCCATTCGGATTCTGCAGATACGCGATCGTATCCATATAGTTTACATTCTTGTCCTGCGTCCAGTTGCCCCAGTCACCTACATATGCAATTCTTTCGTCTGCATTGTCGATCTTGCCTGCTCCAACCGGCTCTGCCTCAGTCACTGCTGCACTCTTTTCAGATTCATTTCCTTCTATAACTGCAGATACCTGGTACTTCATCGTTCCAAGTGTCTTGTCTGCTGTTTTATCTGTATAAGTTGTCGTTGTCAAGCCTGTCTCAATGCAGATCACATCACCATTTGCTACCTGACGGTATACATTGTATGTTACGTTGCTTCCCTCTTCTGCGGTTACGGCATCCCAGGAAAGTTCTACATTCTCAGCGTCTGCACGGAGTGCTGTCAGTCCTGTTGGAACTGCTATCTCAGCGGATGCCGGGATATCTTTTAATGTAAGCTCTTTCCGGCTTCTGTTGCGAAAGAGATCCGGTTTTCTTTTACAGGTGTCACATCGACTACCTTTCCGTCGCTGTCTACCACGGTTGCAAGAGATGCATTCTTTGTCTGTACTACTGCTTCTCCGCCATTCTTGGAAAGGATCGTAGCGGTTGTTACATTTCCGTCTGCCCAGTCCATGGATACTTCAAAGCTGCCCTGTGCAACCAGTCCGTTTACACTTCCGTTAGCCCAGTCATCCGGAACTGCCGGAAGAAGGTTGATGTATCCTGCATTGCTCTGCAGAAGCATCTCAGCCACACCGGATGTATAACCGAAGTTACCATCGATCTGGAAATATCTCGGCTGATGATAGTCGAACAGGTTTGCATAGATCCCACCGTTGAACAGGTTCTTGATGATCTGATAAGCTTTATTTCCATCACCAAGTCTTGCCCAGCTGTTGATTCTCTGTGCCATTCCCCATCCGGTACTTGCATCTGTACGGTTCTGCATCGATACCTTTGCTGCTGCAAACCATTCTGCATTATCCTCTGTAATGAGGTCTCCCGGGAAAAGTCCGAGAAGGTGGGACATATGACGGTGGTTATATCCTTCACCGAGTGTTGCTCCACTTGCATTATGGTTAAAGGTTGTCTCTGTATACCATTCTTTAATCTGTCCGCTGTCGCCGACCTCGATCGGTCCTTTCAGATCTGCCTGGTTTGCTTTCCATGTAGCTACCAGTTCTTCATCTGTTCCGAGGATCTCCGCTGCTTTGATCGTATCCTCGTATAACTGCCAGATCAGCGTCTGCTCATAAGTATTGCCACTTGTGACCGGTCCATGCTCCGGTGAATATGCCGGTGAAGATACCAGCTTTCCATCACTGTCACGGACAAGCATCTGATCATACAACCTGGCCTCTTCCTTCATCATCGGATAAATATTGTCTCTCAGGTAAGAAACATCTCCCGTATACTCATAGTAAGACCAGCAGTTCTGTAAGATCCACGGTACTGCAGCCGGTGACCATCCCCAGCTGAAACTCCATCCAGGGCAGGTCCATCCGAACGGGTTGTTCTGCGTATGTGCCATGAATCCTTTTTCCTCACCATCGGCACTGGAAACTCCTGCATAGATCGCTGCGGTCACACGCCCCGGTTCTCTGAGGGCATCCACATAATCAACCAGTGGTTCAGCACACTCTGCCATGTTCGTTGAGTATGTCGGCCAGTAGTTCATCTGTAAGTTTACATTCATATGGTAATCTGAATGCCATGGAGAATTGTTCGCTCCTACCCACAGTCCCTGAAGATTGGAAGGAAGTGTCTCTCTGACATAACCGTTTCCATCTGTTCTTGTCTCTCTGGAAGACTCGATGGTCATAAATCTTCCATACTGGAATAACATAACTTCCAGCTGACGTCTTTCAGCTTCTGATGCAGTTCCTGCCTTATATGCAGAAAGAAGTGCATCTGTCGTCTTTGTTGAAACGGTCTGTCCCAGATCCAGGTCGACACGGTTGAAGATATTCTGATAATCATTTACATGATTTTCTTTCAGTTCTTCATAAGTCTTAACCTTTGCCTGATCCACATACCATTTTACACGGTTTGTCAGCTCATCTGCCGTCTCACCTGTTCTGTAGCTCGGATATTCATCCTTGTAATCTGTTCCCATGGAAGTGATGATCGTAACCTCACTTGCACCGGAAACGCTTACCTTTCCATCCCCATCTGTCACTGTACCGCCATTGTCGGTAATAACCTGGGTCTGGGATGAAAATTTCATCTGGTTGTCTGTGAGCTGTCCGTTGACGGAGATCCGTCCACCTGACACGGTTGTATTCCATGTTCTCTTATAGCCGTTCTCTCCGATGGAATTGGCAGCTCCTCCGCTTGTATTATCCGGTTCTACACTCACATCCAGGCTGATCTTTTCAGATCCGTCTGCTGTGATATGAGTCACGATGACATTATCCGGATAACTTGTGAAGTTCTCCCTTGAATAATGCGTATTTCCCTTGTCATAGTTTACACCTGCGATGGCTGTATTCAGATCCAGGTCGCGGCTGTAATTGCTTACATCACTGTTGGATGATACATTTTTCGAAATCGATATACATATTTCCCCAAGCTAAGGTAATATCCATATCCGTTTGTTCCTGCATCATCACTTAAATCCAACAAGGTTGCTGTTGGCAAGACTGATCGCGGAGCTGTCCTGTCCGTTTGCGAAATAATTGTGGATCTGAGTCATGGTAGATCCGTTATTCCCCTTATTCTCCAGGTTACCTCCATTGTAGTTCGGTCTGCTGGTGCTTGGTCCTCCTGACCAAAGCGATTTGTCATTGAGCTGGATACGTTCTCTGGTGATTCCGCCGAATACTGTTCCACCGATCCCGCCATTACCGATCGGAAGCGACTTTTCCTGCCAGCCTTCGTAATACTTGGTAATGTCTGCCGGACTTGTATACCACAGCTTCAGATCATTGTCACCAGTCTGCTGCGTTGCAGCGACCGGTTCCGCATTGACCTGCGTTGCCATATACGGCAGAGACGTCACAGCCATTGCTGCTGCACAGGCACTTGCAAGTACCCGCCATTTCATTTTTCTTCTCATAATACCCCTTTCTGATACGTTCTTGATGTATCTTATTTATTGTCACGAAATTCCTCTGCCTTCGTATTTCTTCAGGCAGACTCCTCCCAGTAACCAATTATCTACATTATAAAGCTTTTCTTTTGATCATGCTTGTTCAATTTAATCTTTATAATCGCTTATTTTGTCAAATTCAGAACCTCGGATTCACATTTTATTTATATTTTTTTAAAAATTATTCACACTTTTTGTATTTTTCGGTACATTTTTTCTTTATTTCTGTTATAATACACATTAACGATTATTATTTGTGCTTATATATGGAGGATTTTTTTTACACATGAAGAAAAAAACTACCGTTCAGTCAATAAATAAACATTCCACTCCTCCTTCTGAGGAAACTAAGATTCAGAAACACGAAGTACCTGGATTAATGACATTGTCCGATTCCATTCTGTCCGGTGCTGTTGTTGAATATCGTAAAGCCGGTTATAGTTTTGCCCGGCACTTACATACAAATATTGAGATTTATCGGATTCTTTCCGGTGAATGTTATATGGATATCCAGTCGGAAACCATCCACTGTACAGAGGGTGAGTTTATCATGCTGCTCCCGGATGTGATCCATTCTTTCTATCTGAATGATACATCGGACTGTGAATTTCAGCATATTCACTTTAATCCTGAGATGTTTTCCACGATTGTTCTTGAAGATGAGGGAGTTTTCCCTATCACTCTGATGCACGCGATCCTCTTTTCTGCCCAATTCTATTACCGAATGGAATCGGATCCGGTCATTAATGAACATCTTCAGAAGCTCATTACGCTCTATGCTTCATCCAACAGTCTCTTCTCTGCTGCAAATATTAACGTTGCACTGATGAACCTGATGTTGTATATCCTTGACCACACAGAAACAGAGCGTGAATTTTCCGAACCACAGCTTCAGAACAGTTACGTGGCTTATACTCTGAATTACGTTCAGGAACATTTTACCCAAAAGATCCGTCAGGAGGATATCGCCTTACAGCTGCATATCTCTGTCCGCTATCTGAGTAAGATCTTCAAGAATTATATGGGGGTAACCCTTTCTAATTACATTAACATTTACCGGATCAACCGTTCCATTGAATTAATGCAGAATACAAGTCTGACACTGACAGAGATTGCCCTTCAGGTCGGCTTCAAAGATTCCCAGCATTATTCCAAAGTCTTTATGAACGTGGTAAATGCAACACCGTCACATTACAGAAAAGCAATTTTGAAATAAAAACTTTTTCAAATATCATAAAGCACAGCCATCAGAGATAAAACTCTGTTGGCTGTGCTTTATTTTGTCTTTTACTGCATTGGAAATTCAAAACTCACTTCTGATTAGTTTGTTCTTTTTCTCCTTGCCATTACTGCAACAAGTCCTGCTGCCAGGCAAAGCATCGCCATTCCAGCTACATTTGCTATATCACCGGTCTTGGCTGCTTTCACTGCATTTGATGTGCCGTTTCCGCCATTTGCAGTACCGTTGTTGGAAGAACCATTATTCTTTGATCCTGCATTTGTATTGCCGTTGTTATTTCCGCCATTATTATTGGATCCGTTATTATCGTCCTTGCTGTCATCTTTCTTATTATCATCTTTTGCTTTCAGGGCTGCAATCTTAGCTTCTACATTTGCTTTTGCATTGTCAACTTCTGTCTGAGTTGCGTCTGCTTTGTCGTAGATTGCCTGAGCTTCATTTACAGCATTCTGGAGTGCATCCAGGGATGCCTCTGTATAAACCTCTGTCTGTGCAAGCTTCTCATTTGCTGTATTGATTGCTGCAAGCAGATCTTCCTTTGCAACTGTCACTGCATCTTTTGCAAATGTTACTGCAATCGTATGGTTTGC
>ENA-OQDL01001008-OQDL01001008.1-human-gut-metagenome-genome-assembly--contig:-NODE-1008-length-15420-cov-4.841300_pt1 | contig 15420 bp, 14 predicted proteins | sample MGYA00242782_ERZ504609 | MGnify/ENA primary metagenome ERZ504609 (study PRJEB26092, sample SAMD00036320) | human gut metagenome | host: Homo sapiens | study: EMG produced TPA metagenomics assembly of... | reverse complement strand
CAGGATCCTCTCCTCGGACGACAGGTGCGAATACTGTTGACCCATGAGTGCGACACCTTCTTAAGTTAGAAACTTCGAACACTTCCAACCCTAGACAAGGTGTTGCACTTCTATTTAGAACCCGGGGCACCAAGCAAAGTAGGGGGCTTACGCTAAGCTCGGAAAGCTTGCGTAATTTGCGTAACCTTTGACATGAAAGGCCACTGTGCCCCGTAATAATTTCGATGATCGTGACGATTCCGCTGATTTCCAGATGAACGACAGCGCGGAATCCCGCCCCCTTACCTTTGGCGAACTTGGCGTACCCGGACCGCTGGTGCGCGTGCTTGCGGCAGATGACAAGAAGACCGCATTCCCCATTCAGGCCGACACCCTGCCCGATTCACTGGCCGGCCGCGACATTCTCGGCCGAGGGCGCACCGGCTCCGGCAAAACCCTCGCATTCTCCATTCCGCTGGTCACCCGCCTCGGTTCCTACGATTCGTTCGGCGAAATCGCGATGGAGGAGTTCCGCAAGGAAATCAAGCGCCGCAAGAAGGCCAGCCTGGAAGAGCGCCGCGCCGACGACTTCCTACCGCACCCGCGCGGCCTGGTGCTGGCCCCCACCCGCGAGCTCGCGAACCAGATCAACGACGTGCTGATGCCGCTGGCCCACACGTTCGGCATGAACACCACCACGGTGTACGGCGGCGTCAAGTACATCCACCAGATCCGCGATCTGAAGGCCGGCGCCGATATCGTGGTCGCCTGCCCGGGCCGCCTTGAGGACCTGCTGCGCCAGCAGGCGCTCACGCTCTCGTCCGTCGAAGTCGTGGTCATCGATGAGGCCGACGAAATGGCCGATATGGGCTTCCTGCCACCGGTCAAGCGACTGCTTGAGCAGATTTCGCCCGACGCCCAGCACATGCTGTTCTCCGCCACGCTCGATCACGGCGTGGATGAAGTGGTGAACACCTTCCTGCACGATCCCAAGGTGCACGAGGTCGATTCGGCCACCGCCGAACCCGACCTGATGACCCACCACGTGTTCGAAACCACGCGCGGCGACAAGCACGAACTCGTGCGCATGCTCGCCTCGGGCGAAGGCCGCCGCATCCTGTTCACCCGCACCAAGTTCCAGGCCAAGAAGCTCGCCAAGAACCTGACGCAGAACGGCATTCCGGCCGCCGAGCTGCACGGCAACCTGAACCAGAACCAGCGCGATCGCAACCTCGCTGCGTTCGATTCCGGCGATGTGCGTGTCATGGTGGCCACCGACGTGGCCGCCCGTGGCATAGACGTCGGCGGCGTGGAGCTCGTGGTGCAGGTCGAGCCGCCGGCCGACCCGAAGTCCTTTGTGCACCGCTCCGGTCGTACCGCCCGCGCCGGCAAGGCGGGCGACGTGGTCACCCTCGTGCTGCCCGAGCAGCGCCGCGAGACGCGCCGCTTGCTGAACCAGGCCGGCATCAAGACCAAGATGATCGAAGTGACCCACGATTCGCCCGAAGTGCTTGAGCTTGTGGGCGACCGCGCCGAGCGCGTGGATGGTTGGAGCCTCGACAAGTCGCAGCCCGTGGGCAACCCGCGCAAGGGCAAGAACAGGGGCGCCAAGAACGCGGCGGGCGACGAGTCCGGCCGCGGCGGCAAGCGCAAGCACAATCGCAATCGCAACCGTGACGAGCAGAACGTTGCCGAGACCGAGTTCCAGCACGAGAACGCAGGCGGCGAGTTTGTTGCCGAAGGCGAGCCGCAGCGCAAGCACGGCGACAAGGCCAGCAAGAAGGCCGTGAAGAAGAACCGCAACCGTGCGGAACGCCGCGCAGGCATGAGCAACCCCGAGGCCGAGCGCCGCGACTATCTGTTCGAGCATGGCGATGACCGCCGCGAGGAGCGCCGCAAGGGCGACCGTCGCGACGGATACGGCAAGAACCGGTACGACGAGCGTCAGGACAATGGCCGCGGCCAGTACGGCAAGAACCGTCGCAATGATCGGTACGGCAAGGGCGACAAGTTCGATAAGCGCGACAGGGCCGGATACGGTCGCAACGATGATTTCGGCAGCCGCAGGCACAATGCGGGCCGTGATTTCGAACGGTCCGATTCCCGCGATTTCGAGCGTCCGCGCAAGCCTCGCCGCAATGAACGCAGCCACGAGGATTACGGCTTCTCCTATGACGAGCGCTCCCATGACGGCCGCAGGCAGTCCATGCGCAACACCCGTCAGGGCGAAGGCGGCAAGCGCATCCATCGCAAGAACGAGAACCGCATCGTACGCGACGAGCGTTCAGAAGGTGCCAAGCGTCACGAACGCCGCATGATCGCCAAATACGGCAACACGGAAGGCCCGAACCGCCGTCATTCCAAGAAGAATCGCCACAATGCGCCATTCCGTATGAAGTCTGGACGCCGTTAGTCCGACAGCGCGTATGAATCAGGCCCGACGACCTTTGATGGTCGTCGGGCCTGATTGTGTTATAGGCCGGTGTTTGCGATGCGGATGCCTGTTCGCCTGCCTAGCGGCCATGACGATTGCACTTATCGCCGCAGTCGTTGTGATCGTGGCCATGCCGAAACGGCGGTAATGGCCTGTACGCACCCCTAGAATAACGGATATGACGCAATCGCAGCCCCGATCCAAACGCACGCCCACCCTTGAAATCCACGGGAGAATCCTTGACGCGGCAAGGCGGATCGTGGAACGGGACGGTGTGGACGGTCTGACCATCCGTGCGCTGTCCGCACAGGCCGATGTGTCGCCCACCAGCATCTACCAGCACATCGGCGGCAAGCAGGCGGTGTGCGATGCGCTCATCGACACATACTTCACCGATCTGCGCGAACAGCTCATCGCCATTGACGAATCCGACCCCGTGCTGCGCCTGCGCAGGGCGGGCATAATCTACCGTGAACACGCGCTGGACGCCCCCGGCATTTACGCGCTGGTCTGGATGGGGCAGGCGTCGGACTCGGCCCAGCACTGCCTGGACGCCATCACGCAGATCATTCGATACGGCCAGGCAGCATCTGTATTCCGCGGCGATGACCCCCATCTAATCGCATCCTCCATCTGGGTGTCCATACACGGGTTCATCCAATTCGAACTGCGTTCCGCACAACCCCGCACACGCGGCCGCGAGCGGGTCGACCGGTCGTACGGTTACCTGCTCGACCTGCTGATCCGAGGCATTCAGAGGTGAATGAGTTAGCTCCCTCTGATGAGGGAGCTCAGTATTGATACGCTGTACTGCCATCGGCGTTGCGGATGGTGAAAGTGGGGGATTGCTCGATGTTGAGGTCCACGGTCAGGGAATGCTGGGCGTCGGCGCTCGTCGAACGATAGACGAAGTGCTTGTTTTCCAGCTTCACGGCCTCGGTACGCGCATCCAGCAGCCATGGGTTGCGACGGCGCAGCGCGATCAGCGCCTGATGCAGCCGGTATGTCGGCTCTCCCAGCGTGGACAGTTCGGCAGGGGAGTCGGGGAACTTCGGGCGTACGTCGTCATCGCCGCCGAAACGCTCCTGCTTGACGCCCACATAGCCCTGTTCGTCGCCGTAATAGATGCTTGGTACGCCGCCGACCGTCATGAGCACCGCCAATGCCAACGCCGCCTTGGCCGGGCCAATCTGCGATGCGATACGCGTCACGTCATGGTTGCCGATGAACGTCTGCGGCACGAAGGAATCCAGGAACGCGTTGTGCCGCTTCAAGTTCCAATCCAGCTCGAAGAAGTTCTCCGTCTCCAGCGCATGCTGGATCGACTTCCATAGCTCGTATTGCGTGATCGAATCCATCGTGGATTCCTCGATGATGCGCGGGTAATCGCCATGGATCACCTCGCCGAAAATCCACGAATACGGGTGTGCGGCTTTGACTTGCGGCAACACGCGCGCCCAGAACGGGCTCGGCACGGCATACGCGGCGTCGAGGCGCCAGCCGGCGGCTCCGCGATCCAGCCAATGGCTCATCACATGGGCCACATAGTCAACGGTCTCGTCAGCCGAATGGTCCAGCGCCACCAGATCCCCGTGCCCCTCGAACACATCCAAAGCGGGTTCGCCATTATCACCGACATGCGCGCGGACCAGACCATGCCACGGGTTGTCGGCCGGATTCAAGCGTCCGGCGGTCTCGTCAAGCGCCGCCTGAACGGCCGGATGATTGCGGCTCACGTGATTGAACACGCCATCCAGCATCACCTGCAATCCCATGTCCCGGCAGGCCGCGACAAGCTGATCGAACGCGGCATCCCCGCCCAATCGCACATCGATATGCATATGGTCGAGCGTGTCGTATCCATGCGTCGCCGACTCGAACACCGGACCCAGCAGCAGGCCGGACGCGCCTAGATCGCGCACGTACTCCAGCCAGGGAATTATCGCGTCAAGGCCGCGGCCATGGAACTGGCGCGGGCCGGCGGGCCTGATATCGGCACCGCAGAAGCCCAGCGGATACACGTGCCAGAACACCCCGTACTTCACCCAATCGGGCATTGTGCGGCTCGAATCCGTGCTTACAACCACTGTGCACCTCCTGATTGATACCGTGTCCATTTTCGCACATCGCGGTGCGAATCCCGGGTAATCGGCATGAAACGCAGTCCGTGAACATGTGGCCAAGCTCACATATTGGGACATTTTCCTGAGGCGCTACATGCCGTGGCTACGCTTCCAACCAGTGCCATAAGCAGACGAGAGATACCCCAAAAGGGTCGCAATGAAGAGAACCTTTCCCGCAAAGGTTATTGAAGAGGAACAGAGGGTTATTATGACCACCGCCGCAGCCCAGGCCCCGGCACCTGGCAAGTTGGAATTCAAGGACGATTACACGCCGGACGAAGCCGAACGTGTGATTCGCAATTCGAAGGGACTGCCCGTAGGCGTGCGTCCCAAAATGGTATGGACATGGAAGAAGGCCCTGCTGTGGGCCGCCATCGCCATCGTATGTGCCTGCGGATGGGCGATTCTGGCCGTCTCGCGCGGTGAGCGGATCTCCGCCATCTGGTTCCTGGTCGTGGCGCTGAGCTCCTACGCCATCGCCTACCGCTTCTATGCCTATTACATCCAGATCAAGATCATGCGCACCGACGACGCGAACGCCACCCCGGCCGAGCGCGTGCATGACGGCGCGAACTTCGAACGCACCGACCGCCGCGTGCTCTTCGGCCAGCACTTTGCCGGCATCTCCGGCGCCGGACCGCTCGTCGGCCCGATCCTGGCCGCGCAGATGGGCTACCTGCCCTCCACTCTGTGGATCATCCTCGGCGTGATTTTCGCCGGCGCCGTGCAGGACATGCTGGTGCCTGTGGATCTCCGCCAAGCGCCGCGGTCGCTCTCTGGCCAGATGGCCACTGATGAATGGGTAGTTCGGCGGTATGATCCTATCCATCTTCCTCGTGGTGATGACCGCCATCGCCATGGCATTCCTGGCGCTCGTGGCCATCAAGGCCATGGCCGCCTCGCCGTGGGCCGTGTTCTCCATCGGTATGACCATCCCGATCGCCCTGATCATGGGCTGCTACCAGCGTTTCCTGCGCCCCGGCCGTGTCATTGAGACCACGCTGCTCGGTTTCGTGCTGCTCGTGCTCGACATCGTCGCCGGCGGATGGATCGCCTCTATCCCGGCCGTGGCCGCCGTGTTCACACTGGACGCCAAGCAGCTCGTCATCGCCCTGGTGATCTACTCGTTCGCCGCCGCCGCGCTGCCGCACTGGCTGCTCGTCACCCCGCGCGACTACTGTCCACGCTGATGAAGATCGGCACGCTCGTGCTGCTCGTCATCGGCATCATCATCGCCAACCCGTCCGTCAAGGTGCCGGTCTACGACTGGCTCACTCACGGCCGACTCTCGGCAACTATTCCCGTCTGTTCATCACCATCGCCTGCGGCGCCCTCTCCGGCTTCCACGGCGCAGTGAGCTCCGGCCTGACCCCGAAGGCCGTGGAGAAGGAGAACCAGATTCGCATGATCGGCTACGGTTCGATGCTCGTCGAATCGTTCACCGCCGTCATCGCGCTGATCGCCGCGATCACCATCTCGCAGGGCGTGTACTTCTCCACCAACATGTCCGCCGCACAGATCACCGCCGCATCCGGCGTGAGCATCTCCGCCACCTCCACGCCGGGCGAACAGGCCGATGCCGCCGTCAAGGCCGTGGAGTCGATGAAGGTCTCCGACATCGAAGGCAACCAGATGCAGGTCACCTGGGATTCCGTGGACGAGAACGGCGCGGCCAAGACCTACGAAGGCGCCGCGGCGCTTGAGCAGGCCGCCGCCGACATCGGCGAGACCTCCATCGTCTCCCGCACCGGTGGCGCCACCACGTTCGCCATGGGCATGGCCAACTTCCTCAAGTCCTACCTGGGCGGCCACGACTCGATGGCCTTCTGGTACCACTTCGCCATCATGTTCGAAGCCCTGTTCATCCTGACCACCGTGGACAACGGCACCCGCGTGGCCCGCTACCAGATCGGCGAAATGCTCGGCAACGTGCGCAAGCTCAAGAAGTTCGCCGACCCAACCTGGAAGCCCGGCAACATCATCACCACGCTGATCGCCACCGCGCTGTGGGGCGGACTGCTGTGGATGGGCGTGTCCGACGCGAACGGCGGCATCAACGCGATGGTGCCTATCTTCGGCATCTCCAACCAGCTGCTCGCCGCCGCCTGCTTCGTGCTGATCACCGTGTGTGTGGCCAAGATGGGCTACTGGAAGCACCTGTGGATACCGGTGGTACCGCTCGTGTGGGACATCGCCGTGACCTTCACCGCCGACTTCCAGAAGATCTTCGGGCCGCTGAGCTACTTCACCACCGCCTCCAAGTATCAGGCGCAGATCGACTCCGGCGAGCTGACCGGCGAGGCGCTGACCAACGCCAAGGCCGCGCTGTCCAACGCGTATCTGGACGGCGTGCTCTCCGTGTTCTTCCTGGTCATGATGGGCGTCTTCGTGGTAGTCGGCATCGTGGTCGTGGCGCGCACGTTCGCCGCTGGCAAGTACGGTGCCGAAACGACGTCCGAGGAGCCGTTCGTGGAATCCCAGTGGTTCGCGCCCTCCAGCCTGGTCGCCACCGCGCTTGAGAAGAAGGTGCAGCGCGAATACAGCGCCAAGCTGCATGAGCTTGTGCGGAACGGGCAGGTTGCAGCGTAGTGCGTCATTGGCTCCCCTTTTTTCAAGGGGAGCCAATAATCAGCGAAAGGAGACAAAATGCTCGGCAAACTCGTTGCCGTATGGCACGGCATCGTCTGGTATCTGCGTGAGATCAGCGGCGAGGCCCGCTACGACCATTATCTTGAGCATTTCGCGGCCGAGCATCCCGGCGAAACACCGATGAGCGAGGTCGAATTCATTCGCGCCCGCGAGGAATACGACCGTCTCCACCCCAATACCAGTTGTTGCTGCTGACAGGCCGCAATAGCATAACAACACCATAAAACCCGCGCGCCATGGGAACTACGTAGCCATTCTTCCGTTACAATCAGTGTGACGGCTTCCGCCCCCGAAGAAGAAGGTGTTAATTCCCCTTGGACGTCTCACTGGCGCATTTCCTCCAACAAGTGCTTTCCAACCCGGCTCTGACCGTCACAACGTTGCTGACGCTGGGAGTCATCTTCGTCAACGGCTGGACCGACGCACCCAACGCCATCGCCACCTGCGTGACCACACGATGCATGCGCGTACGCTCCGCCGTCATCATGGCGGCCATCTTCAACTTCCTCGGCGTCTTCATCATGACGCAGCTCAACGCCTCCGTGGCCTCCACCATCAGCAACATGGTTGATTTCGGCGGCGACACGAACGCGGCGCTCATCGCCCTATGCGCGGCGCTGTTCTCCATCGTCGTATACAGCGTGGGCGCCTCGCTGCTCGGCATACCCACCTCCGAAAGCCACAGCCTGATCGCCGGCCTGTCCGGAGCGGCCATCGCCATCCAAGGCGGCATCGGCGGCATCAACATGGGAGAATGGGTCAAGGTGCTCTACGGTCTGGTCGCAAGCCTCCTGTTCGGCTTCGCCGTCGGCTGGTTGGTATGCAAGGCCGTGACCCTGATTTGCGCTGGCATGGACCGCCGCCGCACCAACGGGTTCTTCACCTACGCGCAGATCGTGGGCGCGGCGGCCATGAGCTTCATGCACGGCGCGCAGGACGGCCAGAAGTTCATCGGCGTGCTGTTCCTCGGCATGGCGTTCTGCAATGGCCAACCCAGCGTGACCGGTGTGATGATTCCGATCTGGCTCATGATTCTGTGCAGCACCATCATGGGCGTGGGCACGTCCGTCGGCGGTGAACGCATCATCAAATCCGTGGGCCAGGACATGGTGAAACTCGAGAAATACCAAGGCTTCTCGGCCGATCTGTCAAGCGCGCTGTGCCTGCTCGTCATGACCGTGCTCGGCATCCCCGTCTCCACCACGCACACCAAGACCAGCGCCATCATGGGCGTGGGCGCGGTACGCCGCCTCTCCGCCATCAACTTCGGCGTGGTGCGCGACATGATGCTCACCTGGGTGTTCACCTTCCCTGGTTGCGGTCTCATCAGCTTCGTAATGGCCAAACTGTTCATGGTCGTGTTCTAGAAAGGAATCCACCCATCATGGCGAGACAAAAAGACACGTTCTACTTCGACGGATTCCGCCGCAGCGCGGACTACGCATGCCAGGCCGCGAAGCTGCTGTCCGAGGTCATGCACGACTTCAATCCGGGCCAGCTGCGCGAACGCATGGACAGCATGCACGCGATTGAGAAGTCAGCGGACGAGGTGCGCCACGACATGATGGACGAACTGGTGACCGCGTTCATCACGCCGTTCGACCGCGAGGACATCGACGAGCTCGGCCACGTGCTCGACGACGTGACCGACAGCATCGAAGGCGTGCTCAACCGCATGTACTACGACAACGTGACCGACATGCGCGACGACGCGGTCCAGATGTCGGATATGGTGGTGCGCGCCACGGAAAGCATCTGCGAGCTGGTCAACGAACTGCCGCGATTCCGGCATTCCAAGACGTTGCGCGAACTGGTGTTCGCCATCAACACGATCGAAACGGACGCCGACCACCTGTTCATCGAGTCGATGCGCACGCTGCACACCACCTGCACCGATCCGCTGCAGGTGTTCGCCTGGCATGACGTCTACCGTCACCTCGAACAGTGCTCCGACGACTGCGAGCGCGTGGCCAACACCATCGACAGTATCGTCATGAAAAACAGCTGAGGTTGGTTTTTCACAACCTCCCTCTGATGAGCCGAGCCGTGAAGAAAACGCCGGAGGCGTTTTTAGGCGAGGGTGAGTGACAACGAGTGAATAAGAGGTCAGCTGCAAGCTGTCCTGAATCGCGTTCGAGGTGGCATCGCGAAGCGATGTCGGAGGGAGAGGCCTACTTGACCAAAAGCCCCTCACCTATGGGCGTTGAGCCAGAGGATGGCGAGTTGGGTGCGATTGGTCAGGCCGAGCTTGTCCAGTATCGCGCTGATGCGATTGCGGACCGTGCCTTCGCTCAGGAACAGTCTGGCGGCGATGTCGCGGTTATCGAGGCCCTCGGCGACCAGCGCGGTGATCTCACGTTCGCGCTCGCCAAGCAGGCCCTCGATGGAATCGGCGGTATCTCTGGAATCGTCGGAATCGGCAGGATCCGGAGTTCGTTCGGTGAGCTTGCCGAGCACTTCCGCGCCGAGCACCACCTGACCGGCCATCACCGCCTGCAGCGCGGGCCCGACCGCCGCCACATCCTGTTTGATGAGATAGCCCTTGGCGCCAAGTCCCATCGCCTGCGCGATATACGACTGGTCCGCAAACGTGGTCAGGAACAGTATGCGCGCGGCCGGGTCCGTGGCCAGAATCTCGCGCGCGGCATCCAAACCGCTGGTGCCGGGCATCTGAATATCGATCAGCAGCACGTCCGGTCGGCTCGCCGGTGTCTCGAAATAACGGCGCACGGCGGCGTCTCCGTCATTTGCCATCCATAGCACCTCGGCCGTGCCGGTGGCCGTCAGAATCGTCTCCAACGACTGGCAGACGATCGGATCATCATCCACGATTGCGATTCTCATCAATCCCTCGATTCCATGGTCCAACGCTTCTTCGGCACGGATACGAACACACGCCAGCCGTCCTCATACGGCCCGCAGACCGCGGTGCCGCCAAGGGCGCGCACGCGCGATTCGATATCCGCCAAACCCATGCCGCGCATCAGCTCATCGGCCGAACCACGCATATCGGCAACGCCGTCGGCGGCGAGTCGCGAGCCGACGTGCGTGGCGCGCATCGCACGCGGGCGGGCAGCGGCCGTCCGGGACCCATCGGACTCGGACACGGCCGGCCCCGGATCCTGAATGACCAACTGCCAGAACGCGGGGAAGTCACGCAACGTCACGCTCGCCTCGCGCGCCGCGCTGTGATGCACCACGTTCGACAATGCCTCGCGAATCACGGTCGCGAAACAGCGCGAGACCGGCGCAGGCGCCTTGGCGATATCGTTGGCCAGCGTCACGGCGAAACCGGGGGAGATGCCGTCGAACGACGTGACGGCATCATCGATCTGCGCGGCGAAATCAGTGCCATCATCCTCAAGATCATGCACCGAACGGCGCACCATCGTCATCGCATCATCCAACGTCGCACCCAACGTGGCGAACCCTTGCGCAGCGACCGTATCGTTCGTCGCCTTGGCCACCGTTTTGCCGGCCTGCGCCTGCATGATCGCGCGGGTCAGCAGATGGCCCACATTGTCGTGGATCTCCCGGGCGATACGCGTGCGCTCGCCGAGGGTCGCCATGCGAATCGACTGGGCGCGTTCCTCATCGATGTCGGCGATGCGCGAACGAGTGGCCCGCGAGGATTCGCGCGCCCTGTCCTGCGCGTGCAGCAACGCGCGCCGCGCCTCGTCCGAGGAGGCGCGGGCCCGGCCCAGAACGAATCCAAGCAGGGCGACCAGCGTCATCACCAGCGTCTGGAGACGGTCGGTGCCACGGGCGAACCAGAGCGCGATCAGCGGCAACACCCATATCCAGCGCGCGGCGGCCGAAAGCCACGGGGCCGAACGCATTGCATCGGCAAGGGAACGGCGAGAGGCCGCGGTCCGCGAGACACTGGGGGAGCGGCCACTTGCCGCAGTCCGTGCCCCAGCCCGGGCTCCGGTCGAGGCGAGGGCCGGCAGCCGTGCAGTATCGTAGGCGATGAGCGGCATGAACGCGCACCATGAAGGCACCGCCACGGCGATGACGAGATACGCCGTACACAAGACCCAAGACCATTGCGCGGGACGCAGCCATTCCACCAATCCGGCGACGGAAACGGCCAACAGCAGGCCGGCGATGAACACGCCATCGGACCGTAGCCCGACAACCAGGCCCAACACGAGTAGCAAGCCCATCTCGGCCAACACGCGCATGGCACCTCCCCGGCTCGACGCTCTTCCACCACCAGTCTAGCGGTGTGCGGAACACGACGAACTTGACGGGCGTGCGGAATTATTCGCATGACGGTCCAAGACAACGGGTCTACACTTCCCGAATAGATGAGGCACAAGCGTCGGATGTTGTCGACACAACCGTAAAGGGATGATACCGATGATTACGCAAAGCCACAGGGCGTCCAACTATTCGATGGACGAGATCAGCCTGATGCCGGTCGATAAGGTGTACAAGGCCATGCAGACCGACGCCGAAGGACTGTAATGACAAATGTCACGCCTGTACGGCCAAGTCGTGACGTTTGCCTGTGGCGGCGTCCGGCCCCTTCTTGGGATGATGGAATCACCAAGGAAGGGAGTGGCTATGACAACCGACAACAGAGCTTCCGAACACGACTCGACAACCAACCCGGCCCTGGCCGTGCACGTCAGCCAACTGGTCAAACGCTACGGCGACATGGTGGCGCTCGACTATTTTGACCTCGACGTGAACCAGGGCGAGATTTTCGGGCTGCTTGGACCGAACGGGTCCGGCAAAACCACCGCGATCAACTGCATCCTCGCGCTGCTCACCTACGATTCGGGCACGATTCGCTTATTCGGCCAGCCGATGACGCCGACCTCCTACGCGCTGAAACGTCGTATCGGCATCGTGCCGCAGAACGTGGCCGTGTTCAACGAACTGACCGTCACCGAAAACATCGACTACTTCTGCTCGCTGTACGTGCCGAAGAAAACCGACCGCGCGCCGCTGGTCGAGGAGTCCATCGAATTCGTCGGACTCCAGGACTTCCGCAAGTTCCGGCCCGGCAAACTGTCCGGCGGTCTGCTGCGACGCCTGAACATCGCCTGCGGCATCGCGCACAAGCCTGACCTGATCTTCTTCGACGAACCCACGGTCGCCGTCGACCCGCAAAGCCGCAATTCGATTCTGGAAGGCATTCAGCGGCTCAACCAGGCCGGCGCCACGGTGATCTACACCAGCCATTACATGGAGGAGGTCGAGCAGATCTGCGACCGCATCCTCATCATGGACCACGGCCGGCACCTGGCGCTCGGAACCGCCGACGAGCTCAAGAACATGATCGACACGGGCGAGCGCATCACCATCGAAACGCTCGATCTGGCGGATTCGGCGATGGCCGAGGTCCGTGCGCTGCCGTGCGTGATCGAAGCCACCTACGACGGCAAGGAACTCGACGTGCGATGCCGTCGCGGCGAACACAACCTGACCGACGTGCTCGACGCGGTGAAACGCTCCGGCGCCAACATCGGCCACCTGACCAGTCGCCCGCCCACCCTCAACGACGTGTTCCTCGAACTCACCGGCAAAGCACTGAGGGACTGACCGATGCTCCCCTCAGTCGGCAAGCAAATAACCTGGCTCCCCTCTCCGAGGGGAGCTGTCACCAAAGGTGACTGAGGGGAGTTCCTGAGTAAGGAGACATCATGTGGACCACATTTCTGGTCGCATTGAAAGCGAACTTGCGTAACCGGTCGGCGTTGTTCTGGATGACCGTGTTCCCGATTGTGCTGGCGACCATGTTCAACGGACTGTTCGGCGGGCTGGCCGAAGCATACGAACTCAAGCCGGTGCCGATGGCCGTCATCGAAGACACCCGTTGGCAGCAGGCGGACGGTGCCCGCACCTTCGTAGACGCGCTGGCCGGGGAAACGGAATCGGCCTCAGACGACACGACCTACGCCGAAATCGACCAAAAGCTGCTGACCATCACCACAGTCGGCACCGTGAAGGAGGCCGAACAACGGCTCGCCGACGGCACTGCCAACGGCTATCTGACCGCCGACAATAACGGCCGATTGGCGATGACCGTGAGCCGGGAAACCGCCGTCACAGCCAAGGACTCCACGCAAAACAGCGGACTGGACATTAGCCTCGCGGCCCTGCGCAGCGTCATCGACCTGTACAACCGCACCGACGCCGTCACCCGGCAGACCATCGCCGACAATCCACAGGCCGCGCTCAGCCGGAACTTCTGGAACAGCGTCGGGCAGAACGTCGACATGACCCATGAGACGACGCTCACGCATTTCCAGCCTGACGAGATCGCCCGATACTATTACGCGCTGCTGGCCATGTCCTGCATGATGGCCATGGGATACTCCATCAGCACAGTCGCCGCCGCACAGGCGAACCTGTCCGCGCTGGGCATACGGCGGACCGTAGCGCCGCTGAGCCGGGCCAAACAGCTCGTCGCGGGCTTCCTCTCCTGCTGGCTGTGCTCGTCGGTCGCCCTGTCCATCGCATTGGCCTATATCCGGCTCGCCTGCAACGTCTCGCTCGGCGGACGCGAACCGGCGGCGAACCTCGCGGTCATCATCGCCTCGTTCATGACCAGCTCAGCAGGCACCCTGCTCGGTGCGGTGCCGAAGCTCTCGTACAACACGAAATACGGGCTGTCGACCGGCATCTCCTGCACGCTGTCGCTGTTCACCGGACTGTACGGCGGGTTTGCCATGCAGATCAGCGACTGGATAGCCCGCAACGCGCCCATACTCGGCACCATCAACCCCGCACAGCAGGTGACGAACCTGTTCTACGACATCCTGTACTACGACAGCTACCGGCCGTTCATCACCACCTGCATCATTCTGCTGGCGATGAGCGCGGTATTCCTCTTGGCCGGCATCGCAATGCTGAGGAGGCAGCGTTATGAACACCTGTAAAGCCACGCTGCGCGTGCTGTTCGCGCACCGGGTCTACCTGATGATCTACCTCGTATTCATAGGCATCCTGATGATGTCCATCAGCTGGGCGATGCTGACCTCCGCATCCGGCTCCATGTCCGCGGTGTTCGAATCGACCAAGACGCGCGTCGCCATCATCGACCGCGACTCCGACCGGGGTGATATCGCCACGTCGATGCGCGCCTACCTGCGCGATTCCAGCGAACTGGTGGACCTCGACGACACCAGCGAAACGCTGCAACAGGCCGTCGCCTCGAACTGGGTGGACCTGATCGTCATCATTCCCGACGGATTCGCTGACGATTATGTCGCCGCGGCGGCGGACGGCGACAATCCGCCGAACGTGGACACGGTTACCAGCTACGCATCCGGCTCCGGGTCGATGGCGCGGATGAACGTCGGCGGGTTCCTCTCGCTCACCCGCACCGCACTGATCGGCGCGCAGACGAGGGTCGACCAGGCGGCGCTCGCCGGCATGATGAACGCTACAGGAGGGGCCGCCGGTTTTGATGGCGCGAGTCTGGACCAAGACATGCTGGACTCGCTGCCGGAAGGGCAAGTCGACAAGCCGGATATCAAGGATCTGTCCCAGGCCGCCAAAATGGCCGCCGAATCGGCCAGCGATACAGACGTGAACCATCAGATCGCCGTGGTCGATACGCCGACCGAGGAGTCGGCAAGCGCTGCGGATACGGCGGTCAGCGGATTCGGCGGCACCATGAAAACCGCGCTGTACCCGCTGTCCCTGGCGATGACCATCTGCGGATCGATGATCCTGGGCGCGTTCACCACCGGCGAGGTGCGGCGGCGTCTCACCGCCTCGCCCCGACGCATGGTCCTGATGGGACTCCAGCGGTTGCTGACGTTGGGCGGATTCGCGCTCGTCGTATGCGTCGGCTATTTGGTGCTGTCAATCGGTCTGATGATGGCGGCGGGGCTCGATCCGTTGCACCTGAGCGTCGGGGGAGTGCTGATGACGTTCGGCGCGACCTGCGTGTACGCGCTGATGACCGTCGCCTGCGGATTCATGCTCAGCGAGTTCGGGCTCTCGGAAGAGGCGGCCAACGGGTTCGCCAACATCTTCGGCCTGCTCATCATGTTCACGTCGGGTGTCGCATTGCCGATTGACATGATGCCCGGCGTGATGGTGACCATAGCCAAGTTCCTGCCCGGCTGGTGGTATTGCACCGCGATCGACAACGCGCTCGGCTTCGGCACGGCGGCGGAAACCGGCATAAGCGTCGCCGGCTGGTCCGGCTCGCTGGGATTGGTCGCACTGTTCGGTGTGATGTTCATCTGCATCGGCCTGGCCGCCGGCCGC